>Ga0207131_1070_pt1 | contig 18575 bp, 12 predicted proteins | sample Alteio_BWMinHeat_13_FD_153557 | JGI IMG/M metagenome (GOLD analysis project Ga0207131, IMG submission 153557) | Enriched cells from forest soil in Barre Woods Harvard Forest LTER site, Petersham, Massachusetts, United States -... | ecosystem: Environmental > Terrestrial > Soil > Temperate forest >...
CTTCAAGTGCGATGGGTATATTATTAAGGATTAAACAAGTCTTGTAGTGTAACCACGCCATTCAGCAGTTCATTAGAGTACTGATTTGCTTTGATGCCATTCGCAGATATAAGCGTCATAAATATTTGTTTCCGTGTTTTGGTTGCATGCTTAAAAATGCTAATTTTATTTTTCAAGTTGATTTGATTTTTAGATTGCAACATTGCACTATATCTACCAACCGGTGAATTATGAATTAATGGAGTAATGCTATGTCAGATATGCTGTTTCTTGCAAATATGAACGCGAAAGGAAGATTGGAATCTTGTCAGAACATTCAGCAACCTAGAGTATATTTGGCTGGGCCAGATGTTTTTTATCCGGACGCGGTGCAAAGAGGGTTTGAAAAAAAACGGATGTTGGCAGAATTTGGTTTTACTGGAGTATATCCGCTTGACCAAGAAATTCCTAATTTTCAACCGGATGAAATAACAGCTATGCAAATAGCGCGCACCAATGAGGAGTTTATGGATAGCTGCGCAATCATGTTAGCCAATATGCGTGAATGGCACGGGCCAAGTATGGATGCTGGTACAGCTTTTGAAATGGGTTATATGAGCGCAAAAGCTAAGTATGCAGCAGAAAATATATTAATCGTTGGTTATGTCGATGCTGAGCATGATGACCTTAGAAATTTTAAAGAGCGTGTTGTTGATTTGCATTATGATGGCAGAGCAATGGAACAAGATGGTTCGGTTATAGGTGATGATGGCATGGCGTTAGAAAATTTTGGTTTGCGTGATAATTTAATGCTGATGCAAGCCATAAAAAAAACTGGTGGTGAATTTTTTTATAGTTTTTCTGATGCGGTAAGCAATCTTCCTAGATTATTGGCGTGTAAAAATAGAATGACTGATGTTGTGGCGCCAACTAAAGCCCCAGCCAAAACCTTAGCGGAAAGTATAGAGCCGTCACCAGGTGACATGTTAGAAATGCATTATGCTGGTTGTCGTACCTTTTCATCTCTAATCTAAGTTAGTTGTAATTTATTGCAACCTGTGTTACAGTAATATATATTACAGTAACCTGGGTTGCGATAATGAAATTTTATAACAGAGAGCATGAAATAGCGCAATTACAACGATTGTCGGTGCGCGCCTACAGCGGCTCTGCAACCATGACACTATTAGTTGGCCGGCGCCGCATAGGTAAGACCGAGTTGCTTAAGCAATGCTTCAAGAGTGATGCAAATTTTATATATTTCTTTATTTCTCGGAAATCAGAAGTTCTTTTATGCGCAGAATTTATGGAGATCCTTGAAGGTAAAGTGCAGTTACCCGTATGGGGGAAGATTGATACGCTACTTAAATTTTTTGAATTTATCCTACAACAATCTAGTATGATACCACTCACGGTAGTATTTGATGAATTTCAAGAGTTACAATATTTAGATCCAAGTATTTTCAGTGGCATCCAAAATTTGTGGGATACATATAAAAAAAATAGTAAATTACACCTTATAGTTTGTGGTTCAATATATTCCATCATGTGTAATTTATTTGAAAATAATAAGCAGCCATTATTTGGTCGAGCAGATACTAAAATTTATCTCAAACCGCTGAAGGTTAAGTGTTTACAACAAATTCTAATTGATGAAAAGAAATATACCCCAGAAAATCTACTGACATTGTATACGATTGTTGGTGGTGTCCCACGGTATCTAGAGTTGCTGCAAATGGACCATGCATGGCCACTGAGCTCTATTTTGGCAACTATGCTTAGTGCCAACAGTTTTTTTATTAGTGAGGGAAAAAATGCATTAATTGAAGAATTGGGTAAAGATTATCGCATATACTTTTCTATTTTATCGCTTATTGCTACGGGCAAGACGGCTAGATCTGCTATAGAATCGGTATTGCAAATTAGTGTTGGTGGTTATTTGGAAAATTTAGAGCAAGAGTTTTCGATCCTTAGACGGCATAAACCTATATTTGCTAAAGAAAATTCTAGGACGCAAAAATATTTTATCGAGGATAATTTTTTTAATTTTTGGTTTCGGTATTTTTATAAGCATCAGTCTGCCTTGGAAATTGGTAACTTTAATTATGTGATAAATATAATTAAAGAAGAATTTTCAGTTTACTCTGGTAAATATCTAGAGTTGATGTTGCGAGAATTGCTCGCAGATAGTGGGGAATATAATCGTATAGGCAGTTATTGGGACAAAGATAACATAAATGAAATTGATATTGTAGCTTGTAATGACCACGAAAAAAAATTAGTAATAGCAGAAGTTAAATTACAACATAAAAAAATAAATCTTGGTTTGTTACAACATAAAGCGGCAAAGTTGATTGCTAGTCATCCAAACTATGAGGTGCAATTTAGGGGCTATTCGCTAGATAATTTAGCGGAATTGTTGTCAGAATAGAAAGGTAATAGAGTATGATTTCCACCCACATAATTATTGCGTTTTTAAGCACCGGGCTCCTGGCGGGCCTGGTTTCTGGTCTATTCGGCTTAGGTGGCGGTGTGGTAGTGGTGCCATTATTGGCATATCTTTTGGAGCAAAATCACTGGGGCGATCAGTTTATGCAGATCGCGACGGGTACGTCGCAGGCAGTTATTTTATGCACGACGACTAGTGCGTTACTGATGCATCATCGCAAGATGTCGATTGCTTGGCGCATGGTATTCGTCATCGGGATCGCGGCCAGTATTGGTTCGGTCCTTGGCAGATATATAATTCATTATATCCCGTCGAAGTGGTTAAGCATCACTTTTTTTATTTTTATTATTTATACTGTCAAGCGCATGTTATTTAATGCTAGCAAGGATAATTCTGGGACCAGTGTGGCTGGCGGGAGCAGTGTTTCTGAGGGCGATGTTTTTGTGGCTCAGCCCGCAGAAGTGAAAATTAGCGTTTGCAGTATATTTGGTTTTACCGTAGGTGTGTTTGTTAGCATGCTTGGAATTGGCGGTGGAGCTTTTATTGTCCCATTTTTATTACACTATGGCTTCAGCATGGTGCAAGCCAGTGCTATAGCGATAGGCGCAGCAGTATTGATCTCATTGTCCAGTACCATTGGGGCCTTGCTGTGGTGGCGATCACCTATAGAGATCCCATATTTATTGGGCCAAGTGTATTTGCCTGCTTGGGGGTTTATAGCTATAGCCAGTATCTGTAGTGCACCGATGGGGGTACATTGGGCACATAAGTTAGATTCAAATAGACTTAAGCGTTATTTTGCGATATTTTTATTGGGTATTGCCTTACATTTGCTATGGCGCATGTACCTTAATAGTCATTGAATTGAGTTAGAATGTTAATTTACCCAGATATAGATCCTGTTGCCTTTGAAATTGGACCATTAAAAATTTATTGGTATGGTATCTCTTATTTATGTGGTTTTCTGGGGGCTTACTGGTTAATTTTATATCGGGCACAGGCTAGTCAGTCTAAAGCTAGCGCACGGGAGTCTAGCGTTGCTACGGCTATCATTGAGCATAGCAGTGCTACTTGGAGTAAACCACAAGTTCTAGACTTATTATTTTACATTGCATTGGGCGTAATTTTTGGCGGTAGATTGGGCTATGTATTGATTTATGAACCAAGTCAATTTCTGCACGAGCCACTAACTGCACTGGCGTTTTGGGTGCGTGGTCGTTCATTTCACGGTGGTTTGTTGGGAGTGTTGGTTGCCATGTGGATTTTTTGCCGATTGCATAAGCGAAAATTTCTCGAGGTGACTGATTTTATTGCCCCAGTAGTGCCAATCGGTTTAGGTTTTGGACGTCTGGGTAATTTTATTAATGGGGAACTTTGGGGCAGGGTAACTGATGTGCCCTGGGGTATGGTTTTTCCACATGCTGGGTATTATCCGCGGCATCCTTCGCAACTATACGAATTTGCGTTGGAGGGAGTGCTGCTATGGATCATTCTCAATATATATGCTGCCAAGCCTAGGGTTACTGGCGCTGTGTCCGGGATGTTTTTGCTGTGTTATGGGATATTTCGCTTTTTGGTGGAGTATGTCCGCGAGCCAGATTTTGGGCAGGGGTTTATAATTTTAGATTGGTTTACTATGGGGCAGTTGCTATCTATCCCAATGATTATAATCGGGGCGTTTTTTTTGCTGCGGCGCGCGGTATAATAAGCATATACCAGTCGTGCTAGAGCTCTAGCACGACTAGCATAATAGGGGTGTTTTAGTGCAACAATATTTACAATTTATGCAACATGTCCTCGATACCGGGGTACACAAGGCTGATCGAACTAATACCGGGACCATCAGTGTGTTTGGGTATCAAATGCGCTTTGATTTAGCCAAAGGTTTTCCTTTAGTTACGACCAAGAAATGTCATCTGCGATCGATAGTGCATGAGCTGTTATGGTTTCTGCAAGGCAATACGAATGTGCAGTATTTGAATCAGCATGGGGTAACTATTTGGAATGAATGGGCCGATGCCAATGGAGATCTTGGCCCGGTGTATGGCAAACAATGGCGCTCTTGGCCAGATAAGCGTGGCGGTACCATTGATCAGATGAAAAATCTAGTGCAGGAGCTGCGGATCAATCCAGATTCACGACGCTTGATTGTGAGCAGTTGGAATGTGGCGGAAATTCCCGAGATGGCACTCCCACCGTGCCATGCGTTCTTTCAATTTTATGTTGCGGCTGGAAAATTATCTTGTCAATTATATCAGCGCAGTGCAGATATATTTTTAGGGGTGCCATTTAATATTGCTTCTTATAGCCTATTGACGTTGATGTTGGCACAAGTTTTAGGTTTGCAACCGGGCGAGTTTATTCATACATTCGGTGATGCGCATATCTATATGAATCATTTAGAGCAGGTACAAGAACAATTGTCGCGGACACCATATTCATTGCCGCAAATGCAGCTAAATCCCGCAGTGCAAGATTTATTTGCGTTTACCCATGAAGATTTTGCGTTGGTTAATTATCAGCATCATGCGCGGATTGCTGCGCCAGTCGCGGTTTAACCCATGGTGTGGCCAAACATACCGGTGCCGCCAAGTATATCGATAGTCGCGGCAATGACATCCCAGCGTGTTATGGGGGATGGCTTAAAATTGCCGTGGCATATTCCAGAAGATTGGGCGCACTTTAAGCGCACTACTTTGCACAAACCGATAATTATGGGACGTAAAACCTTTGATTCTATAGATCGTCGGCCATTGCCGAATAGAACCAATATTGTTATGTCGAGTACTTTAGCGTCAGGTACTGGTTATGTTGTCGCCAGAACGGTTGTCGAGGCGTTGGCTTTGGCTGCCGTCACTGGGGCAGCAGAAATTATGGTAATTGGTGGGGCGCAAATTTATCGCGATTTTTTACCAATTACGGATAAAATGTATCTATCGTTGATCCATAAAGATTATCCTGGTGATATTTTATTTCCAGAGTATGATTTAAGTGCTTGGCAATTACTTAGTGAAGATGTTCGCGCAGAATTTACGCTAAAAATTTTACAACGTATTCGGGATAATGATTAAGCATAAAAAATTATTTAAGCCACGGCGATTGATCGGTAATATTGCATATTATGTGTCACAATTATTGCAATGTAGCTTGCGCTTGCAAGTGCAGGTTAGTAAAAATTACGATCCAAATACGCAGTATTTATTTGCTTTTTGGCATGGCAAGCAATTTTTACCAGTAATTCAATTACATCAGCATCATCATACGCAACAAGCCGCATTAGTCAGCCCTTCCAAGGATGGTGATTTGCTGGCATATTGGTTGGAGAAGTTGGGTTATACAGTGGTACGCGGTTCGGCGCGCGATCGTAGTGTGGCGAGTGCCTTAGCGATGCTGCGTAAATTGCGGCAAGGGTATTCTTTAGGGTTTGGGATTGATGGGCCAACCGGGCCAATTTATACGGTGAAACCAGGGATGGCATTTTTAGCGCAAAAAAGCGGGGTGGCAATTGTGCCGCTGGGCAGTGCTTATGCGCGGAAGTGGATTTTTTCCAGAGCCTGGGATAAGTATCAGCTGCCGCGACCATTTGTGAAGGCGGTATATTGCATTGGCGATCCAATTCATGTTGCCGCAGACGCGGATTTAGCTGAGGTGAATGTTTTGCTGGAGTCTGCGTTGCATAAGGTAGAGGGTTTAGCGGAGCAATTATTGAAACCCAAGTACGATTAGTAGATTATTTAAAAAGATCGGTAATTTCAACGGTCTTGTTTACTAATTCATTGGACCAGATATTTTTTTTGAGTCCAGATGCGGTAATTATTGCTAAAAATAATTGCTTGGACGCTTTGGTTTGTTGTTCAAACACTTCTAACTTTTTCATTAATATTTGAGCATAAGATTTATCAATTACAAAAGGTTGCTTTGAATATTTTATCTCACAAATGGTGATGGCATCATCATCTCTATCAATTAATAGGTCGATTTGTGCACCATCTTGTTTTGTCTTTATCGGTGGTTGATAGTTCCAATGACTAATAAAGCAGCCAATTTTATCTAAATTTAAAGCACGAATTACCTGATCTACATGCTTATAAATCACCGTTTCAAAAGTTAATCCTGCCCAAGCAAGGCCAGCTGGAGATCTTGATATTTTATACCAATAATTTTGACCTTTAGGAGTGTGTTTTCCTTCAATAATAGCAGCGATCCATTTTAGATAAAATAACGTATATTCGTCAGAAATTCTGTAATAATGATCCCTTTTTTGTCTTCCATAAGGCAAATATTTTTGTATAAAGCCACATGCTTCCAGTTCATTTAACCGCTCTTTAAATCTACCACCAGCATTACTATTGGTTCTGGTGACTAAGTCTGAATATGCTATGCCATAATTTTGTTTTGCGATCTCCTTAACAATCTGTACGTGATATTCAGAGGAATTGAATAATGATTTAAATAGTCGTGGAAATTCACTATATAGTAACCCATCTTGCTCAAAGCAGATGTCATGGATATTTTCGGTAAGAGATTTTTCTGCTGTTAATTGGTTTAAATAGAATGGAATGCCACCCATAACCATATAAAGATCTACAATATGTTTTTCGGTTAATTTTATGTTTTTATTGGTTAAAAATTTTTTTGTTTCTGCTAGGTTAAAAGGTCTTAATAGAATAGTTTTGGTGACGCGATTATAAAGACCACCTTTGGCATTAATAAGGTTGTTTAGCATCCAAGATGCGGCAGAACCGCATACAAAGAGTTTGAAATTGGGAAGTAAACTCCACTCTGTATTCCAAAAAAAATCTAAATTTTGTATAAGTTGTGAACGAGGGGTTGCAAGCCAAGGCAATTCATCTAAAAAAACAATAATTTTTTTAGTCTTTGGCAGCTTTTTGATTTCTGTAGTTAATAAAGTAAATGCTGCGCGCCAGCTGTTGGTTGGTTGTAGCATTATTCCAGAATAAAAAGTTTGGGAAAATTTTTGCATGAAATTGGCAAGCTGTTCATGCATGTTGCCATCTTTTATGCCGCTACATTCAAAATATACTCCAGATTTTGGAATTGAATGGCGGATTAAAAAAGTTTTGCCAACTCTTCTCCTGCCATAAACAGCAATAAATTCTGCTTGCTTTGAAGCTATAACTGTAGAGATCGTTGTTTTTTCTCTTAATCTTCCAATAATCTCCATTCTGCCCTCTAGAGTTAATGCCAAATATAATAAATTATAATTGGCATTAACTTGAATGTCAATGTAGTTAATGCCAATTATAGAAAATTATGTTTGGCATTAACTTTGGCATTAACTTTGGCATTAACTTAAGTGCCTTAGGATCTGGAATGGGCGGTTGTTGGGATCGACTTTTCGTGTGTGTATCTGCGAAATATTGCCACCACATCCAATCAAGAGGCTTTATGCCGCTCTGCTTTCCATAAATCATAATTTTTTTGCAAGCGCCCTAACGCACGCGGCTAAAATTTACCCACTCACAACTTCATAGAGCCCATTTGTTATTTTAGTGAAGTAATATTCCCGTGAGGTTTCTTAGGTGGCGGCCTATTGCCCAGTTCCGGTGGCGGCCTATTGCCCAGTTCCGGTGGCGGTAGTGTAACAAATGGCTTTTCTCTTTGTGGCGGCCTCTTTTCCGGTGCCGGTGGCCTTGGTTTTTTTAATATTGGATTCTGCAGAATAGCATTATGAGAGTCACCGCTAATAGTTTTTGTTGATGGTTTCTTGTTTCCTAAATCAAATGGATCCGTAAACTCAGAATTTAAATGTTCGAGATTTTGTCGCTCTTGTCGCTCTTGTCGCTCTTGTCGCTCTTGTCGTTCTTGTTCTTGTAGCTTTTGTCGTTCTTGTTCTTGTAGCTTTTGTCGTTCTTGTCGTTCTTGTTGTTCTTTTTGCCGGTTTGAGAGTTCATTTGCGAATTTCTGCATATCTTCAATCCATTTATTATCAGAACCTGTATCTTGATCAGAACCTGTATCTTGATCAGGACCTGTATTTTGATCAGGACCTGTATTTTGAGGTGACGATAATTCATCACTAGAGGATTGATGTTTAGTAGTTTCTGCGGTATGTCGAGGTGTACTTGACTCCAGTGGCTTTTCTGGTATTGGTGGTGATAAACTAATTGTTGTTTCCTTCGTAAACAACATTGTTTCTGGGGTATTAGATGTTGTATTATTTTCTTTTCTATCTAATTCCAATGTCTGTGCAGTAGTTGGATCTATTCTGCGGGTGGGCTTATTTGCTTTGTGTTCTGCTTCTATTGCTTTAATCCTTTCTTTTGTCTGTGCAGTAGTTGGATCTATTCTGCGGGCGGGATTATTTGCTTTCATTGCGTTAATCCTTGCTTTTTCATTTCGTTTAACGAAAGCCCTTAAATCATCCTTTTTTTGTCTATCTGCTGCCACTCTCTGTGCAGTTTTATCGGTGTTATGTTGCGATCCTATATTAGTTTTGCGTGCTTCCTCGGCTTTGCGTTGCAATTCTGCCTCTGTTTTTCGTGCTTGTTTTTCTGTGGCCATACGTTTTCCCTCGGCTTTGCGTTGCAATTCTGCCTCTGCCTCTGCCTTGCGTGCTTCCTCGGCTTTGCGTTGCAATTCTGCCTCTGCCTCTGCCTTGCGTGCTTCCTCGGCTTTGCGTTGCAATTCTGCCTCTGCCTTGCGTGCTTCCTCGGCTTTGCGTTGCAATTCTGCCTCTGCCTTGCGTGCTTTTTCTTCTGCAGTGTTACGTGCTTCTTCATTTTGACTTCGTTGTGCAGCCATTTTTTGGTTACTTATAGGTACATTTTTACGTACTGCTTCAGTATATTCATTATTTACTTCTTCTATAACTTGTTGTATTGTTGGTCTATTGTCAGGAATTTCCTTCTGCATTCTTATTTTTAAAGACGTAAACCCTAAGTCACCTAAAATAGTTCCTATTACCCATACATCAGAAGCTGTTGATACTTCCCCATTTGTTGATGTTTCAGGAGCAAAAATTCCATCCCATTCTCCAGCAGCTTTCCATAATTTATGGGTAACTTTCAATTTATCCTTTTCCAATAGCGTGGCATACCCAAAATCAATAATTTCTATCCTATTTGCCATATTCGTCGAGCTATCTACAAGAACCATCACATTGTTCTTGCGTAGATCTGTATGAATAATCCCTTTAGCATGCATCTCTTGCACCGCCTCCAGAAATTTTAATGTAACAATACATTGGTTGGGTCTGGATAATTTCTTAAATGGTCCAAATCGTTCATCTATATATTTAGCTAAAGTCATGCCATCTAAATATTCTGTAGCAATAAAACTACTTAATTTACCGCTATGTTTTGCAGAGTTTATTTCTGCATAACCAAAAAGAGTACCTAGGGTATTCATGCTTTCTGCCTCTGCTTCCGCATTTGCTCTGAATGATTTATTATTAATCCTCGATCTTTTAAGCACCAGAGGATGGTTTTCTTTATCACATAGATACTTCACTGTGCCATGTTCTCCTTTACCTAAAGTTTTTCCGATTTTTAAAATATGGCCATTAAGGTATATATAGGAATAAGGGATCTTTAATGTATTTTTACTTGCCCTATATATAACCCCTAGCTGTATAGTCTGTGTTTTTTCTAATGCCCGGAAATAATTTTCAGCTTTCCGCCAACATTCATCTTCAGACTGCGAAATAAAAATGTTTCTTTTAGGCATATTCGTATCACTCGCAATTATAAATAATAACAATGTGATCGATTTGACTGATTTTTAATCTTTAAAGTTCAATTTTACGGTTCTATGAAGAAGTGTATGGGTAAATTTTAGCTCACAACCCCCGCTGCTACGCAGCGACCCCCTTCAAAGGGGGTATAGTTAATTTTGCTATGTTAATGCAGTATAGGAGCGTACACTTAAGCTCAGATAGAAATAGAGACATTGCTTTAAATGATTATAATATCATGGTGTTAAGATTCACCAATGAGCAGCTGCTAAGTGATGTAAAAAATGTTATTTCTACAATTAAACGGTATATATTACAAAATAACCCCCTTTTGAAGGGGGTCGCTGCGTAGCAGCGGGGGTTGTGAGCTAAAATTTACCCACTGACTTCTTCATAGAGCCAATTTTACTTGACAATGCACATAGCAGAACTGCTATCAAATTGAGTTGCTGCTGTTTTTGTGTGCTTTGTTACAGAAAAATAATTTAGTGTAATTACCCCGCAACAAATTGCCGTGACAAATTTCTGCAATTAGCTAACTATTGTATTTAATAACATAGTTTGATAGCATTTGGCCCAGACTTAGCTTAAAAACTAATAGCTAATAATAATGAGACATTCTCTATGCCAACAGTTTATTACCTCCATGAAAGCTTTATTGCGAAATTTGAAGGCTATAGCCCAAAAATACAGGCTTATATCCATGCCACCATGCAGGATTTAAGTACTAAATTAAGCCAACGGGTGCCATGCGGCGGATTGAGATTTCACAAATTACATACTTCTAAACGAGACGGACATGATATTTGGTCCGCGAGTTTAGAAGGCTTACGTGCTACCGGTAGATTAATATTGATCTGGCATCAGCATCAGCAAATTTTAGTCCTTCACGCTTGTACCCTCACTCATGCTTATACGCCTCAGCTGCGTAGGCTGCAGGGGCACTCAATGGCCTTGCCTAACACCGATACTACAGAAGAAAAATGTGTGGAACCTTGTGTCATTCCGGTTACCTATCTGCAAGGCCGTTTTGTTACCCCAAATGCTGGACAATGCAAAGTTATTGATCATGTTATTTGCCGCAATTTAGGCCGAGTAACAACTGTGGACGCAAATGGCACTGAATCTTGCACTGGCAATGGCATAACGGTAATTACTGGTGAACCAGGTGCTGGCAAAACTTTATCTGCGCAAAAAATTATTGAGCATGCCGCTATGTATGGCAGTGTAGTTTATCTTGCTCCAACTAGAAACCTCGCAACCACTATGGAATATGCCGTCAAGCAGACCGCACGTTTAGACTATATTGCTAGACATGCACTCGATCAGGCCACGCGTCTCGATGATGTTGCTGGACATGCCGCTATTGCTGCCACAGCAATCCCTGACGATGCTACATTAGATAATTTGATAGCCGATGAGCGTCAAACCAAACAATATTTTTGTATTTTAGAAGACTTGATCCGCATATATGATACTGCGTCACTTAATGGCTGTACAACCATGACTGCAGATGCCGCTAAACAGCATTTTATTACTGTATTTCAACAAGTGGTTAAATATAAAATCGATACGTTATTAAAAAAATCTCCAAAGAGCAAAACCAATATTAGCCTTGATACTATAATCAATGCCGATTTTATGCTCCGCTTATACGATGAATTCTGGGTAGTCTCAGGCTATGAGGACAGCCGCACTGGCAAACGCGTTACATTATTTGACACACAGTATTTAGCATCCTTGCCAAAAAATGTAAGTGACATAATAAATTCAGATTTTATTTTTAAATTATTTCAAGCCTACCGGGAGCTTTTAAATGCTGGTAAATTAATTAATCCAACCTTTTTACCCCTGAACTCAGCTGAATTGCGCCATGCCTTAGTGCCAAAGGGCGAGCATATAACTATAGTAATTGACGAAGCGCATGCATTTGCTTTTGCTACTTTTCAGCAACTGCTGTTAACTGCCACCCCTGACTGTAATGCGGATAGTACGCTTAATTTTATGCGTGGCCAGCTAATTTTGTTAACCGACGGTAATCAGGCTTTAACCGAACATCCGGGTTGTATTACGAATATAAATGCATGGTTAACTTGCAACATACAAAAATTCCGCATAGACGCGCAATTAACGCATTACAATCTAACCACTACCTATCGCTGCGCTAAAGCTGTTGCTGATTTTGCTAGCGAAATTCTCACGATAACTTCCAACGTTTTTGGCGGCCTTACTGATCGTAACATTGCTACAAAAGTTACTTGCGCACCAGAGCTGGAAGCATTGCCAAGCGCGGTACATGTATTAAATGAATATGATGCTTTATATCGGGCAGTAATCAATCAATATGCTGCGTCACCACATATCGCTATTGTGGTACCTACTCTTGCAATGAAACAATTGGCTGAAGTAACATTTCACGCCACCAGCGATGTGGCTAAAACTAGAATAGTTTTGGCTAGTGATATGCGCGGGTTATCATATGATGTGATCATTTATTTCAATCCATTTGATGGATCAGCCTTTGCACCAAGCTATCATCTGGCCAATACTTTGTGTCAAGAAAATCTAGCAAATTCAACGTTACCACTATTAGAGCATCGACCAGCTCAAACAACCGAGTATGATCAAGGACGACAAATAGCTGCATGGCGTACGGTATTCACCATGTGTACCAGAGCTAGAAAACATTTATTGATCTTAAACCTGAATGCAACCATAGATCCGTTTCCTGCACTGTTAAAGTATTTAAGACAAAACAGCACGCCATTGCCAGTTAATGCCGATCAGTGCTTGATAGCCGAGCAACTGGCAGAGCAATTGCTAGCTTGTAATCTCGATCTATCTAAATTGTCTGAGAATGAATTACTCAACCACTATATTGCGTGGATACAGGAAGCGAATACATTATATCGTCAAGCAACCGCGGCTGATGATGCGGCCAGCAAGGCTGCAAATGCTGCCAGACTGCAAGCACAAGAAATATTTGCCTTTATGGCTAACCGAACAGGCATGCAGGCATTAGATCGGCATACGGCTTTGGCTACTGAAGAACAAAGCGCAAGGAATCATTTAAGGCAGCAATACTCGATAAATAAAGCTTTGTTAATGATGTCAAAGGCCCCAGCTGCACTTGAAGCTAGCGAGCTAATGACAGCAGCTGTTCTAGCTGATTTTGAATCTAGCGAGCAAGCTACCCCAGGATCTGAAGAAACTACAGCTGCAATAGAAACTACAGCTGCAATAGATACTCCAGCGAAGAAAAAAAAGGGGAAAAATAAAATCGTATCTTCCCCAACCACCACACCACCGGCAAAGTCTGCGAAACCACTAGCTGTCACAACGCCACCGGCACAAGTATATTTTTGCGAAGCAGAAATCTATGACGGTGTTGTTTTTTTACTTCCAAAACCTGAAATTATTTCACGAATAGAAATGACAACGTATCTTAGCACCAATCAAATAACTGAAAACATAGCTGCAGTATTGCAACGGCCAATACCACTAACCAATTGCTCTGTGCTACAGTGGTTGGTTGATAATGTGGATAACGACTTTCGTCTAGCATATACAGCTTCTGTTATTGGTTGCCTTAACTCAAAATTAGAAGAATATTCTAACAACAGAAAGCGTAATAAAAATCCTGATACTTCATTATGTGAACAAGCTAAACATGTCGCAAGTTTACTAAACTATACATGTGTTAATAGCTCAGGTGTTGCTGGAACGTTTTTGGCTAACATAGTGAGAACCATATATAAGGAAATACAAACGCCATCGCTACACTTGGTAACCACTATTTGCACAATACTCAACAACTATCAAGAAAATGTTCAGCAACCCTATCTGTGTAAATTATTACTTGAATCTTTGTTTAATTGCACCGACAATACACCAGCCATTAGATATTTTTATTTTTTGAATGAAAGCGGAATACTGAGACAGACACAGATACTGTTAGATGATTACTTGATTAGAAAAACTGCAGTGTTTAGCGAATGCAAAACAATGCTATGGCATTCCATGTGTACAGCACGATTTCCTGATACAACATTACTATTTGAATCATGTAAAAATATTCCGAATAAACACGGGATGATGTATGCCATACTTCAGGACATTGGCATCATTTTGTCTATGTCAATACCAGAACTTAAGCTTTTTATAGCTGCCATGCTTAAAGTATATGATGGGAAATTATCAGGTTTATATTATTTGGCTTTTCATGCAGTGAAAACCCAAGCAATGGGAAACAAAGTTGCTAGTTTATTACGTATAATGTTTAGCAATCCAGATATAGTACCATACTCTGAGCTTATAAAAGCATTGTGTATGAAAGATGTAAAGGAAATGCCTTATGCTTTGCAATTGTTTGACATCACAAACTTGTTAGGATACATAATTACTCCAGTTTTTGTACATCATCTACAACACAACGCGAATGACTCTAGGTTATTTATAACACATTTCTGTAATTATGGCAGTACGATGTCTGTTTTTGGACATTTCTGCGTCTACGAAGCAACTCCTGAACATAAAGCAGGCTCTCTTCAATATACGGCTCTAATGAAATACACTCTTGAACAAGTTTCTGTCACTATAGATAAAATAGCTAAATGGTCTACAACCACGCAAATGCTGGATTATAATTGTTCAGAATTAACAAGCGAGATCAAAATGGTTAGCTCTATAGTTAAAGGATTATATTCTATTCATCAGATATCAGCGATACAAGAGGGGGGAGATTTTATCCCTTGCAACCTACTCTTGCATAAGTTGGAGATGGCTGAAATTATTCTACGCAATATGCATAAAATTAAGCTTCTTGCTAACAATAGGTATCTATCGCAACTTAATGTTACTAGCAATATTTTGAGTGAATTAGTTAAAATTGTTATTGCTCAAAAAAGTTATTTCAAACTCTGGATGGATGCTTTTCACAATGATTCCATTCGATCACTGATAGTTGAAAAAACAACGTCAACGCCCAGTTCACGCCCTAGTATTTTGCCCGATCTAGATAGAGCTATTTATGATGGTATGCTTGAATTAATAGTGAACAAAGTTGATGCTTGGTTTAGTAAAGACAAAGCCGAACCAGCCAAGTTTCCACGTGAAATTAAAATATTTGCAGGCTACTATGTATTAAGTGAGAATATATTTACCCACCTACATAATGAGTTTACAAACAACCTTGATACATTGAAAGCAATTGGTTTTATAGCTATGCTAACTAGGGTAATTGAACACATAGGGGATATAAGGAATTATTTTGCCAACAATTTCAAAGATCCTTATGAAGCCACCTATTTTACAGCCCTGTTTACAACTATCGATGAAAAAATAAAATCTTTAGCTGTATCGCCAGCACCTGTAGGTCCTGCAGCATTAATATTTTCGCAAACTGAAACACCGGACATAGCACCAACCACTCCGCCGGCGGTTTCCAACGTACGAGTCAAAAAATATAATATTGAAAATTAATTTTAACATAAAACATATTTAAGCTAAAATTTATCCACACACTTCTTCATAGAGCTATTAAATTTGGCTAGGTCAAGACTAGTCTTCATATGTCAAATTGAGAACTGCTGCAGAACTACCATCTGCCACTGTTGTCTAACCTATAACGAAGAGAGGGGCATATGGTGAAAAGACCTACAGATTTAATACCAACACATTATAAGATACTTGGAGTGGATCGATTGGCTACTATTGATGAAATAACTACAGCATATCGTGCTTTGGCACTTCGGTTGCATCCTGACGCAAATGTTAATAAAGCAGTCGAAGAAAGAAATGATCTTATGGAAAGATTTAAATTTGTATCTCATTCTTATGAGATATTAAAGGATCCAAAGACAAGACTAGAATATGATAAGACATTACCAGCAGTACAACCAGCGGTACATTATGATTCTAGTGGTAGTTATACAAAATCATTAAGACCACATAAACCACCACATAAACCAGGGGCATCAAGGCCGCATGTGCGAAGACCAGACGGATCACAGCAATCAACAAGATCCAAATTAGATGTTGAATCAGCCGTTAATGAATTGAAGGGAATAGTAAACTTTCATGGCGGAAATTATGTTGAAAATCCTCTTAATGATTACATTTTCTTTAGTTTTAAGGATAAAAAAAAGGCAATTGGTGTTTATACTGGGTTGAAAAATTTTTTATTTTATTTAAATAGAATTAGCGAAGGAAAAGAAGCTTTTAATATTAACAGTGAGAATATAAGAATGTCCTGTAAGGAAGAAGATAATATTACTACTATACAGATACCAGTAGGTGTAATGATTAGCATAGAAAAAAATCACTTAAAAATAAAAAAAGATAATGGATATGAATATTTAAAGAGCTCAATAACCTTTGCTCTTGTGGCACCCAGGGCAACAAAATAACCGAATACTCAAGATGCCAATCCCACGCCAACACCGAAGGCCCAGAGAGAGCAATTTGTACTTTGCTCTAACACCGTTGCTAACACCTGTTGCTAACACCCAGCAGTTCGCATAAACATAAAATTTGGATTATATACCCATTACACTGGAAGATGCGAGATCTGTATTTTTTTCGACCCCCTATTCTGCCTCGCAAGCTCGGCCTTTTCCCCACAGGGAAAATACCATGATTCGCTGCACTCATCATTTTAAACAATGAGCGTAGCGAATTAATAAATTTTCCCTGTGGGGAAAAGGCTGTGCACAGCACAGCATAATAGGGGGTCGACAAAAAAATAGATCTCGCATCTTCAAGTGCGATGGGTATATACACTTATAGATCAACTTTTTGCTAGTCACCAAAGGTAAAAGTATAGATTTCAACCCCAGGATCTGTAGGTATTAGTTCTAGAGTGCCGCTAGCTGGCGCCGTTAAATCTATTAACTTATACAAAGTATGCCCAGTTACTTCCAGAACACCGTCCCTAGGGATGCCATTATATAAAATTTTTATTTTAATGCGTTTATTCGGTGCAGAAATTCCCATTACAGCAAATACAGTTTTGGCACTAAAATATATTTTAATTGCGGAATTACGACTATTATTAACGATCTTTTCTGCGTCTATGCTCCATGCACCATTTAATGCCCAACTATTTATTGCTAACACTGATGGATATGTATAATTAAAAGACAAATCTTGCTTGCCTGCATTATTAGCAAAACTTGTGGCTCTAGAATAACCTAAATAAGTTTCACCGGTTTGTGCAGCTATATTATTTTTACCTTCTGCTACAAGAGGTACTATAGGATTTTTCCCTAATAAATATCTAATATTATTTTCAGTTGTAGCATATTCACCTTCACCAAAATGCTCGTACACTACTTTGCCATGTTGATCTATTAAATAATGTGCTGGCCAGTATTGATTTTTATAGCTTGACCAAGTAGAAAATTGATTGTCTAATGCAACTGGATATTTAATACCATCTTGTATAACAGCATGTTTCACATTAGATAAATCTCGCTCAAAATCAAATTCAGGACTATGCACTCCAACAATAATCAACCCTTGCTCATGGTATTTGTTATACCAATCGATTACATATGGTAAAGTTCGAATACAGTTAATACAAGAATATGCCCAAAAATCGATTAATACTACTTTACCTTTTAATTGCTCAATCTGTAACGGCTCGGAGTTAATCCACGCGGCAATGCCCTTAAAATCTGGAGCTGAATATGGCATATACAAACCATTTCGCAGTTCAGAGCGTGTTGATCTTGCATTAGTAGCTGGTTGTGAAACTGCAGCAAGCAAACTATTACCATACATAATAAATAAAATGGCACCAAGAAGAATATAACCTAAAGTTTTTCTTAATAGTATCGCATGGCGATTAAAGAATTTGATCTCTTTGACCAGCTTGCGACCAAATAATACAATAAATAACATTGGCACTGCAGCCCCAATGGCAAATGCTAAAGTAGTAATAAAACCTGCTATGGTTGAAGATTGTAATACTGTCTGCACAATAACCGCTGCTAATATTGGTCCAGCACAAGGAACCCAAATTAAACCAACTAACGCGCCAAATAACATGCCGCTGCCAAATCCTTGCTGATTATAACTATCAGTAATTTCAAAGCCAATAACAGATAAATGCTTAGTAAAAGCATTAAACTTTTCTGTTAAATAACTAGAAATCATTATTACGCCAAACAATAGCAATAAGCTAAATGATATATTTCTAACCAAATTAAGATCTAGTCCAAACCATATTACTAAGCTTCGCGAAAACGCGGTTAGTACGGAAAAGCACAGCACAAAACCAAGAATAATACCATAAGGCCGTTGCTTGCTGCCTTCTATAGAAGCAGCTAAAATGATTGGTAATATTGGCAAAATGCATGGAGAAATAATCAAACCAAAGCCTTCTAAAAAAGCCAAGCCTATAGTTATTAATTCAGTTTGCATGTGTGCACCCCTATCCTAAGTTATTAG
>Ga0207131_1071_pt1 | contig 18491 bp, 16 predicted proteins | sample Alteio_BWMinHeat_13_FD_153557 | JGI IMG/M metagenome (GOLD analysis project Ga0207131, IMG submission 153557) | Enriched cells from forest soil in Barre Woods Harvard Forest LTER site, Petersham, Massachusetts, United States -... | ecosystem: Environmental > Terrestrial > Soil > Temperate forest >...
GATTGTCTTTTGATGTAAATATTAAACCATTTCCTTAAATACAAACACATCGTATCTAAAGCTGCAACAGGTACATCATCGGAACCATTGCTACAACCAAGCATAAAAATAGCTACAAGAGCGAATGGGGTTAATTTCCTTATTCTTTGCTGAAATTTAGTTTTCCTTGCAATTTCCTGTAGATTTTCTTCAGAGAGAACAGTTGTTAGCAAGTTTTTCATATTGAGATACGTTTGATGCTCAAGATTATCCTGAGCTTGTTTAGCTTTTTGTTGTTGTCTTTCTCGATGACGTCGAACTTGACGCGATTCTTTGTTAAAGGATAACATAAGTTTTCTCCTGTGTGGGGTTGGTAATTCTTAAAACAGTAATGTCTAAATTCTTGTTTTAAGTTTTGTGTTTAAACCACATAGGAGATTTTTTTACAAAATAAATCTTTCAGAACATGTTGTAGAAATAGAAATCAATATGAAAAACCATTTACAATGCCATGTAAATGCAATTTCCTTAAACTGACGTGTATGCCCTGTAAGGGCGGCATAAAATGGGCTGCGCCTTCAGGCTTGGGCATTGAGCTGGGCCTAAAAAGGCGCGGCCCATTTTATGCCGCCCTTACAGGGCTCAGAGGGATTTTTTTGCCTACCCAGGCCTTGCGGCCTGGGCTACGAGATGTCGGCCCGTTGGGCCTTGCGCGCAAACACAACTGGAACAATGTGTTAGTGTGGGTAGGCGTGGATAGACGTAGACAACGTCACTGTTCTTCTACTGAAATCTCTCAGATTAAATTGCACCCTATTAAAAATCCAACTTTACAAACGAAGGACATTGCCTTATTATATAAGAATTTATCATTAACAAACTGTTACCCATGTCCTTGGATGATGTTACCTATGTCCTTGATCGCACAACGCTTTCAACCAAGGAAGCACTTTGCACTCAAGGAAATAGGATAACAAAATGATGTCAAGAAAAAGATGTGGGTACAAGTATGCGCAAGGCCTGGGTGGGCTAAAAATCCCTCTGAGCCCTGTGAGGGCGGCATAAAACCGACTGCGCCTTTAGAGGCTGACAGGAAATAGCTGACGGGATGCTTTGCTGCTAAATTTACTGAGATCTCTCAGATTAAATTACACCCGGTTCTATTCCATTTGATGAAATGAAGAAACGTGCAGGATTATGCAGCGTAAAAAGTTAGATGATTTAGAATGGCTGGAGTTCGATCTTCTCTCGGAAATTCCCCGATTAAAACATGCCGTATATTTACGGCAGGGTGGAGTCAGCAAAGCCCCTTACGATAGCCTGAACACTGGCTACTCTGTCGGCGATGATCTCAGTGATGTTAGACAAAATGTCGACAAGATCAAATCTCATCTGAAAAAGGAAAATTCCAACTGGACCAATCTGGTTTACGGCAAGGCCAATCATCAAAAAGCAATTGCTTTTGTTAATGATCAATCCCCTGAGGAAGTCGCCGATTTTGACGGTCTCATCACAGCATCGCCGGGCACGACATTAATGATGAAGCATGCCGATTGCCAGGTTGCGATTTTTTACGACACAAAAAATCATGTTATAGCAAATATCCATTCTGGTTGGCGTGGTAGCGTTGTTAACATCTATAAGGAAGCGGTTGAAAGCATGAAGCTGGCATTTGGATCAAATCCGGCTGAAATCCTCGTTTGCATTTCACCCAGTTTGGGACCGGAGGAAGCCGAATTCATTCATTTCCGTACCGAAATACCTGAGGAGTATTGGTCCTTTCAAGTCCGTCCCACTTACTTCGATTTCTGGTCGATCAGTGAATATCAGCTTCAAGGTTCGGGTATTCTTCCACATCATATCGAGGTGGCGCGTCAAAGCACCTATTCGAATTCCTATGATTTTTTTTCCCATAGAAGGGACAAGGTAACCGGCAGACATGCTACTTGTGTGACCTTATCTTAACGGAAACTCAGGCCACCTTCCTCATACTAACAAGAAGGGTGCGCAGCTACTTTTTCCAATACCTTTTTCCATTTCTCATAAATCATTTTTTTTCTTTGGATGTTATGCTTTTTCATTTTCTTACTAATTTTTTTTGTGTCTACAACTTTTAATAGATGGTTAAGCTCCTCAAACGAAGAAAAATATTGGATATAAGGCATGTTTTTTTTATCATAAAAGTCGGCCAAATTAATCCATTTCTTTAAAATATTAGGATCTGAGAGATTGTTAGGACTATTAACGACATTTGGGCAAGGACTCAACGACAGAGAACTGAGAATGAATGGAAATTGTGATTTCAGTTTCAAAAGAAACTTCTTAGAAGGAAAAAATAAAGGAACATTGGCATAATATTGTTCAAATAGGGACATCACACTAATCTGATAGGGAAAGTGAATGATGCCTTTATATTCAAAAGTGCTTTGAATATCTTCAAAAGATTCTAAATAAGAAATTCTTCCCATTGCAAACAACTTATTTAAACTTTCTATGATATCTTTGGATACTGGTTTGTGCACAAGAAAAGTCGTGTTTTTTCCTTTATATTTTGCATTTGTATAACTACACAAGCTGGGTATAAATTCACTGCGAATCCCAGTATAATGCTCTAGGTAATAACGATCCCCCTTGTTATTCGAAACAAAAAAGAAATCACCGCTTGCTTTTCTTTTGATTAACAGCTCGTTTAAATTGTTAAATTTTGACGAACCTACTGAAAACGGAAATTCGTACCGAGCTGCATTAACCACAATAACGGGCTTATTTAACTTTTCAAATATAAACGCTAGACTAGAGTGAGGGGAAACGATATAGGCGTCAAATTGTTCCAAAAATTCTTTATGAATTTCATAGAATTCATAACATGCCTTTTCATCTAATTTGAGGAGATTTTCTCCTGGATTCCATAAATCCAAAATCAGATTATCATGAGCAGGATCATTTTTCACATTATCATGTCTGAATACTCTTTGTGTATAAAGCCCCATAGACCAATAGGTTACTTCATGGCCAAGATCATGAAAAATATCAATCAAATCCTTGGTAACAGAGCTATGCCAATCAAGAGTAAAAAACTTCAATTTTTTTTCGGGAACATCTGTTGAATATAGGAAATTACTCCACAGGATGGCAAAAAATAAATATCTTGCTAGATTCTTCAAATAATTTAGATCAAATTCATCATAACAAAATATTTTCATAAACCTCGTCTTGTTCAAGACGCAGCACAAAACGAAAACCTTTGCTTTCTAAAAATTGGCGAATTTGTGGATTTGCTTCTCTAGCATTATTCTCGACTGTCATTATTCGAATTTTGAATGTATTGAAATCCAAAGTATTTAGAATATCAAGTTCTGCACCTTCAACATCCAGGGAGAGAAAGTCTATGTTGAAAAATCCATATTCCAATAAAATATCATTAATATTTCTCACTGCCATTGAAACAATTTCAATTCGTCCCTCATATTTGGCTACTACTTCCTTTAAGTTAGCAATGTGAGCATCGGTGAAATATTTTAGTTCACCACTTAGCATTGCTAATTCGGGGAATTTTTTTGCATCAATGTCAAAGAAATTTGTCATCCCGTTGTTAGGACCCACAGCACAATTAATACAAATTGCTGATCGATTATTCTTTAGTTGAACGTAAGCATTTGGGAGGGGTTCAATGCAAATCCCTCTCCAGCCTAATTCTTTTTCGAAGAAATAAGTATTGCTTATCGTTATTCCGTCATAAGCCCCTATATCGACGAAGGTACCATTTCTTTTATTATTAAAAAAATTCTCATTCACAAAACGATCTTGATTGCATTGACTATAATAGTCTGCAGAGACCCGACTAAATGATAAAAACAAAAGAAAATTAAGGGATAATACAAAGAATTTTCTCATAAGGATTCCTCCTGGTTTGTGAGTAAATATAGGCTGTAATGTCTTAATGCATAACCTGCATGTATTTTTGATATAGTTTTTTAGAGGTAGTCATAATATAGGAGTCCGTGATTTTGTCTTTTTTGCCTAAGATCACTTTGTTTGGTTTAACAAGAGTTAAATATAGCGCTTGCAAATCCGGATTTGCTGCGTCATACTGCTGCACCCATTTACGACCCTGTCTCGCTAATTTTTTGTATTTGTCATAATTGGTAACCATGTCCAGAAGCGCTTCTACGACATCATCAACTTCACAATCGAATTGTTTACCGCAGTTTTCATGAAATAGCAACTGATAACAGGAATTGCAGGGTCCCTTTTTAATGCTCGGCACTGCTCTAACGCAACCTGACTTACAAATAGTTGTGGAGGCAGTATTGTCAGTTATAATCACAGGAAGACCTAGTGCTAACGCTTCCCTTGGAATTAATGAGAAGCCTTCACCACGTGAAAGATTAACATAACAATCGTAGGACAATAATTTTTTAATGAAATTTTCTTCAGTAATATGTCCGCTCTCAAAAGTGACATTTGATAATCCTAACTCATGGGTCAAATCGTTAATGATTTTTTTCGTTTCTGGCATAATAACCCCTGCTCTAAATGCTAATTGATAATTAGGGTCATTTCCAAATGCCTTCGCAAAAGCCCTGATTAGAACAGCAGGATTTTTATTAGCGGATGCATCACCAAACACGAAAGATCGAGAAGAATGTGTTGAATGAATAGGACTTGCTAAAAAAGAGCCCAAAACCATTGGCATAGGCAAAACAAAAATTGGAATAGTTACGCCTGAATTAAAGTACACTTTTTTAAGATAAGGATCCGGAACAATCACTGCATCATATTTTTCATTGAGAGCCTTTACCCAAATTGTTGGAATTTTTGTCGTCTCTAACATTGAAAAGGCAATTTTAATTTTACAATCTTTTGGAATGTGGGCATATGGATCAGTATGAAAATGACAAACGGGTTCTGTCAAAATAGCGATGTTTCCAGGTGTATGGTCATTATTATGCAAACAATTCATCATTCTTGCCGGAATTTCAAATTTGACGACTTGCTGCAAAGTGCTTATAAAATTTGCAGACACTTTTCCATTTAAAGCTTCTACGATAGTAATTGGCACCTTGCCAATTCCACCTTCGGGTTCCAAAAAACCGACGATAGTTAGATCCATTTCAGAAAATAAAAAAGGCATCATCGAGGTAAAAAACAGGTAGCAAAGCTTGGACAACGTGGTAGAAACTGGTTTTAAAAAATTTCTCATAACGCTTCCTTTGATTAATTTAAAATAGATTTTAAATAAGCTCGATTTTGTATATTTTTTGGACCCGATTTCAAGAGAAGCAAGCCAAAGCGTAATAAATTTCGAAGGAAGGGTTATTTCTACCCATTAAGTGATTTATTTAGCAGTAGACCATGCTCCAATGAGGGGTCCCAAAAATGTACAAAGTCAAGATAGCCACTGTGTCGGCTATTTTTCATGGGTGCCATGCTACAAGTTTGTTTATTATATAGATAGACCTTTTCTGAATTCGAATGAATATTTCACCCCAAATCATACGCGCTTAAAGAATTATGGCGCAGCTTCTCTCTCGAATATGGGTCTAAAAAATGTGCAAAGTCGAGTTAAAATATTTTTCTTGAAAAATTTTTCTCAATAGTATCCAATTACTTTCATTCGTTAGCGCCTATTGGATCTTTAAAACGAAGCTACGTTCACTTGTGCGGTTGTAGATTCAGCTATCAGCCAAATTTATGAAAGTATAAGTTAATACAGCCCAAAAAAGGGAGAACAAATGTTAATATTATCTTTTTCTTTATTTCCTGTGTAACGGTTTTTTGCGTTGATCTTCGGGCAAGTTGTGAGGGTCTAGCCGAATGCATTTTACAGGACAAAATTTCACCAAATAATGCCCGTTATAGTACTTTCGCCTACGCGCTAAATCTTCTAAGTTCTCGGAATGGTTCTATCTTAGTGGAAACTGGGACTGCGCGATATGGAAGAAGCAATTGTGCTGGTGATGGATGCTCTACTATCATTTTTGCAGATTGGGTAAGAAAACATGGGGGTGAGTTTTATTCTGTAGATATTGATGCTGGCAGCCTCAAAAATGCAGAAGAAGGTTTAGCAGAGATGCAACCTTTTGCTAATCTCATTCATAGTGATTCGGTTGATTTTTTAAAAAATTTTAATCATCCCATTGATTTCTTATATCTAGACAGTTTTGACTTTGATTTGATGAATGCTGACAGGGCTCGTCTTTCTCAGGAACATCATTTAAAAGAAATTATTGCGGCCTACCCTCATTTATCCCCACACTGCGTTATAATGATCGATGATTGCGCACTCCCTATGGGAGGAAAAGGAAAATTAGTGATTGAGTTCCTTCAAGCAATGGGTTGGAAAATCATGATTGAAAGCTATCAAGTTGTATTGTCGCGTTAGGTCGAGCAAACTTATTTTAACGAATAAGAGAAAGATGATTAGACAGAGAATTAGATATTTTATGAAAAAAAGTTTTCACGATAGACTAAACCGGTGTTTATTCTTTATAATAACTTTTATTCATTTATCGGTGCAGGCATATGAATACGATCTCACTATTGCAGGCTTTGCACTTTACACAGAGGCACTTGGGCGATTGTCTATTACCTCTGTTGCAACACTAAAAGATGATTTAAAGATTAATTATATCCCTATCGACAACGCATTCAATCCTGCATTTATATCTAAAGATGTATTGAATATCATGGAAAATCCTGATAGATCTTATGGTGCAATTTCTTTAATCTATCAATATAATGAAAAATTTTTAAAAGAATGCGATAGCAAAATTAAAATCTTTTATACAATGTTTGATTCATCTGATATCCCATATAACGCTTGTAATTGGATAAATAATCATTTTGATGCCATTGTAGTTCCTGATGAATGGTTAGTACCAATATACCGTAAAGGAGGGGTTTCTGTACCTATATTTGTCCTTCCTTGCCTAATAAATTTGGATGATTTCCTCGAACAATATGCTATCAACAAAACTCGTCATCCTCACGAACCATTTGTATTTGGCTCCTCGGGCGCTTTTGTACCTCGCAAGAATCATCTTAAAGCGTTAGAGGCTTTCATTAAAGAATTCGGAAATTCGCCATTAGCCAAACTTAAGTTACATGGTCGCTGGGGATCCTCTGATCAGGATTTACATGTTTTATTGGCGCAAACTGGTGTAACAAACGTAGAAATTATCAACAAAACATTCACACAGGAAGAGTATCTGGGTTTTCTCAACTCGTTGGATTGTTATGTTTTTTTATCAAAGGGAGAGGGTTATTCAATCACACCTCGTGAAGCTTTAGCTAATGGTATTCCCTGTATTCTTAGCAATAACACGGCACGTACCACACTTTGTAATTCCGGCTATGTAAATTCAATCCCCTTATCAATTTTAGAACCATCGTATAATTGCAACGACTGCGGAGGTAATGCCATTGACTGTAAACTAGAGGACGTTTGTTTGGCAATGAGACATGTTTTCGGAAATTATAAGGAATATTTGGAATTAACCGCTGGAGGAAGGCAGTGGATTCGTCAATATAATTATAAATCATTAAAGCCCTATTACCTTAGCCTGGTGAAACCAAAAAGAGTAATATTAGGCAAAGAAAATAAAATATGCGATGACTTTATCATGACTGATTCAGTCTCGCTTTTCAATAAATATAAAGAGTTAGGAATCACGGCTGCCTTCGAAATCGTGAATGGAATAGTACAATGAGTTTCGATCTAAGAGGATGTTGACTAAGTAACTTTTAACAGTGAGTATCAAGAAAGTTAATCAAATTTTTGAGGTTTCCAAATGCTTAAAAATCTTCTTGTATTTTGTATCATTATATCTGCTTCATGTCATGCTGTGGATCACATTTCAAATCCACATGATGTGTGTTTCTCAATATTTACCTGTAAATCCAGTGATTATTGAAGCTGGAGCATACAATGGTATAGACACAGAACAAATGGTCAAAATTTGGCCAAAATCTACCATTTATTCATTCGAACCTGTTGCTGCTATTTATAAACAATTATTTGAACGAGTTAAGTTTTATCCAAATGTGCATTCTTTTTCTTTAGCATTAGCTGATAGAGATGAAAGCAGGCCTTTTTGGGTTTCCACATTTCCCTGGGGCGGTAATTCAGGTTCAAGTTCTCTCCTACCTCCCAAGAATCACCTGGAATTTGATTTGAGTAAATTCGATCAAAAAATTGATGTTCTTGGATTAAAACTTGACACATGGGCGAAATGGCAAAATGTCGAACGTATTGATTTCGCCTGGCTTGGTATGCAAGGTTTTGAATTGCCTATGCTAAAAGCTAGTCGTTTATCTACAAATATTAAAGTGATCTATATTGAGGTTGGGTTTGTAGAAATGTATGAAGGTCAGCCAATTTATAAAGATGTCAAAGATTGGATGTTAAAGAATGACTATGAATTAAAAGCAATTGATTTTAATGAAGAAATAGCTTTAAAAGGTCGTAAAGCTATTTGGCCCGGGAATAGCATATTGTATTATTGAAATGCAGTTTTTGTGAAAAAAAATTAGTGGTTTTTGGCAAACTTTTGAATTTTCTTGGGTATAATGATATTGAAAAAATAAGTCTACCCATTGGTTTTGGCCCTCGACTGCTCACGTTTTTGTGCACTCCAAATATTGATTCAATGGCCTCCAAATGTTTTCATATATTTTCTGTATAATCTCTTTGATTTTGTCATGAAATAATCATCAGTCACTTCATTTTTATCGCCAAGAATAATTTTCTTTGGCTTAACTAAATTCAAGTATCGATATTTTAATTTTTTCCAACTGTACTGTGACGCCCATGAAGGACCTCTTTGCGTGTTTTTAGCATACTTATCGTAATTTTCATAAACATCTCTTAAAGCTGCTCGAACATCTTTGATAGAACAATTAAAGCAATATCCAAGATCATTATCGCCAAATACTTCTTGGTAATTTAAATCTGCAGGCTCTTTAATTTTGGAAGGTACAGCCCTGACTAAACCTGAATTACAAATGGTCTTTTGCGCCGTGTTATTCGATAATATGCAAGGAATTTGTAAGGCCAACGCTTCTCTGGGTGTGATGGAAAATCCTTCTCCTTTGCTAATATTAATATAACAATCTATATCACGTAAAAATGAAACATATTCAGGGCGAGAAAGAAGATTTACATTAAAAAAAATGCGATTTTTAGTAATTGACTTAAACCAAGAATCTTCTGGGTCAATTCCTCTAAAACTCACACTACTATTAATTTTGAGGACAACATCTTCTGAAGTATCAAATTCTTCATCGAACGCAGACACGAATAACTTTAAATTTTTTAATGCAATATTTGTCACTGCTGAGCCGAAAACAAAAGGCTTGCTACGATTGACTTTCCTTTCAAAACTAAAAAGCTCGTCAATATGACGAATTCCTAAAGAGACAACAAATATTGGGATTTTAACCCCAGATTTTTGATATATTTTGACCCAATAAGGATCAGGAACAGCAACTAAATCAAAAAACTCATTTAATATTCTACACCATTCTTTTGGAAGTTTGGTCAATTCAAACATAGAATAGGCAATTTTGATCTTACTCGACGGAAGTTTTTTATAATTCTGATGAAATCTGCACCAAAGCATGTTATCCAGGAATAACGCTACTTTTCCGGGACCTATAAATGGTTTATCAATTATTTCTTGACATTCGGCCAAATTGGGCTTTAATGGATCGTTACCAGTTCTTATAGTTCTTATAACATTAATTGCAAGTTCATTTTTTAATGTTTCAATAACATCAACGGTAAAATAACCAATACTAGAAGTTTCATGTGTTGGTCCAATTACAGTTAAATCGATTAAATCACAATATTTATCTTTCGCACTAACAAGGCAAGAAATAGTAAAAGTCAAAAACCAAAAAAACAAAATAAATCTCGAAGGATTTTTACAGCAACAAGTGTTGTATTTTTGCTCAAAAATATTTACCATATTTTTCCTTTAAAGTAATTGGTTCGATATGCACAGGCTGATCTTAAAGTGGATATATTCTCGGACCCATTATCCATAGCCGCTAAAGATGCCTCATCATTAAATTTATATCCATATTCCAATGTAAATGACAAAAGATAATAATCTGGATAAGGGTATATGTCTTACATGCCAAATGCTTTTTCTCAGAAATGCTTGAAGATATGTCTTTTTCAATCTTTGTGAAAAAATTATTCATCCCGCTGTCCAAAAGCTTTCAAATACTTCCTATACAATTTCTTTGAGTTTGTCATGAAATAATCATCAGTCACTTCATTTCTATCGCCAAGAATAATTTTCTTTGGCTTAACTAAATTTAAGTATCGGTATTTTAAATTTTTCCAACTGTACTGCGACGCCCATGAAGGACCTTTTTGCGCTTTTTTACAATACATTGCATAATTTTCGTAAACATCTCTTAATGCTGTCCGTACATCTTCGATAGAACAATTAAAGCAACATCCCATATCAATATCGCCATATAAACCTTGAAAATTTAGATCTGCAGGTTCTTTAATTTTAGAAGGCACAGCCCTGACCAGACCTGAATTACATATTGTCTTTTGTGCCGTGTTATTCGTTAATATGCAAGGAATTTGTAAAGCCAACGCTTCTCTGGGAGTAATGGAAAACCCTTCACCTTTGCTAAGGTTAACATAGCAATCGATGTCACACAAGAATGAAACATAATCAGAACGGCAAAGAAGATTTTCATTAAAAAAAATGTGATTTTTAGTAATTGACTTGAACCATGGGTCATTTGGATCAATTCCTCTAAAACTCAAACTACTATTAATTTTGAGAATGACATCCTCAGAAATATCAAATTCTTCATCAAAGGCAGATATAAGCAACCTTAAATTTTTTATCGCTGTATTTGTCACAGTTGATCCAAAGACAAACGGTTTTGTTTGATCAACTGTCCTTTTAATATTAATAAGCTCGTCGATTTTATGTATTCCTAAAGGAACAACAAATATTGGGATTTTGACACCGGAAACTTGATATTTTTTGACCCAGTAAGGATCTGGAACAACAACTAAATCAAAAAACTTGTTCAGTATTTTAGACCATTCTTTCGGAATTTTGGTCATTTCAAACATTGAATAGGCAATCTTGATCTTACTCGATGGAACTTTTTCATAATTATGACCTCCTTTACACCAGGGTATATTATCCAGAAGTAAAGCTACCCTTCCAGGCCCTAAATATGGCTTTTCTATTATCTCTTGACACTCTGCCACATTAGGCAATAAAGCTTCCCGATTGGTTCTTTTAATTCTTATAACATTAAGGGTGAGTTCATTTTTTAATGTTTCAATAACATCAGCTGTGAAATAACCAATACTAGTAGTTTCATGTGTTGGTCCAATGATAGTTAAATCGGTTTTATCGGTTGAATCACAGTCATTATTCTTCGAGCAAACAAAACTAGAAATCGTGGAAAACAAAAGCAAAAATAACAAAAAAAAATTCTCGCAATTTCCATAGTAAATTCTACTGTGCTTTAGTTCAGATACTTCTAATTCATTTAACATATTCCTCCTCCAAGTTTACGGTTGTCTTATAACCTAGTTTTCAGGCGTTTAATGCTTTATAATGTATCTCAACCAAAATGCCAGTAATTTGCCGTGCTTTCAAAAGAATACCTCTTTCTCATTTAAAGCAATCTTTGATGAGCTCCCTTTTTCTTTGAACAAATGTCATCATTTCCTCTGTACCTTAAAAAGTTAAACAATGTCATAAAACACAAAAAAAGTATAAGTTTTTTTGGCTATTTTCATAATTTCGTCAAATGGCTATTTTTGAGTCACTTGCGTTACAAGCCGCTTGGCTCGTTTTGATCCTTAATCTGTCTTGCTTATTGCGTGGTCTGACCGGCCAAGATATTCTCTCTAGAAGCCAGCTAAAAACGTCCTTCGGTTTCTCTTGAAAAAATCTCTCCGCTGCAGTTGTACCATTTCTTCTCTTGTTGAAATAGTTATGCAATACCACCCGACTGTTCAGTCTTTCGCAATTTAAGTGCCTTGATGCATGATACTTCTGTGATAATGCTCCGTTATGTCCTTCTACACAGGAACTAGATCGCTGAAATAATTCCGCAGACTCGCATGCGCCTCGTTTTAACTCCTTTAAACGCCCCTCACCTGGTAAAGGACCATCTCTCTGTCTCATTGCCTCCTTCAAGGCCTTAACTGTACGTCCCGCTTGTTCGCGTTCTCTTTTTCCCCCGCGCCCTTCGATCATTTCTAAATACGCTATTGGTAGTAAAAATTCCTCAAACAATACCCTCTCATCATTATCCAGTCGCAAACTAAAGAAATGTTGCATTACACAAAACCAAAAAAATGACAATGTTCCTACCAACGACTCCACCATACCCATCGATTTCCTTAATTTCTTCTTCTGATTATCCGTGCATTTTGCCTGCTCGGCTATCAATTCCAACTCATCATATGCTTTTGAAAGCTCTTTCTTCAGATTCTCCGGTGTGCGTTTTGTTCCTGTCTCAAGATTAAATGGATAGTAGTACTCTGTTATCGCTCATCTTGCTTCTTGAGCCCTTTTCTGCTCGTCTTTCACTATCTCCAAATGTCTTTGGCACGCCTCTTCTTGTTCACACGCCTTGAGCATTTTTTTCCTAACTTTCACTGCCTTGGGATCTTCTTTCGTCGATTCACTAAAGCGTTGCCTAAGTTCTGCCCAACTTTTTTCTTTTGCCTCCTTGCTAGCCTGCAATGACTCTTCAGCACATTTTGTTCGCCTTGCCAAATGACTTGTTAGCCCTTTTGTAATATTTTGCTGGATATGAAATAAATCGGATGATTTGTCGATGCAAAGCAAATTGGTTACAGCACTTGTTAACCCCCCGGCTTCATCTCCCGTTACCTGAATCAAATCCACATTCAGCCCTTCCAATGCACTTTGAAGCACTTTTTCCCACGTCTCTGCATCTCGTTTCTCTTCTTTTTGCTCCGCAAGAATAAACCCGGAGATTGCCTCCATAAATACTATCAACATCTCCCCACCAAAAAATGTCTCATCTCCACAACCCGTGATTTTCCGGCGTGGCATCAGCATCCCAAGCCGTTCTCTTTCAGACTCACCAAACTTCTTTAACAATCGATCTATTTGGCACGATACCTTGTGAAGTGTCCCTAAAGACGCACCAACATAATTAGATATTGTACTTATTTTCAAAAATTTATGTATCGATGGTAAGCCACATCCTCCATCAGTATGAAAAATAAGAATCGCCCCAATCAAGAGGCGATGTAAAGAGGCTAATCCTGCAGGAGACTCCAAAGATTTTGTGATAAGTGGATCATGTCGGTTTTTAAGCTCCTTCTTTCGCTTGATCCAGTGCTCAAGCGTGGTCCGTGGTACATTATTTTGTTCTGCTACAACTTCCTGTGTTTGTCCACTTTGCACGGCTAAGATCATTCTTGCTTGATCTATTCGGGTAACTTTGCGGTATTTTTGAATTGTTTCTTTTTGATGGGGTAGGCATTCTAGTGTCATGCTCGCTCTTGGATTTGAGGATTTGTAAGAGCTTCTGACAATCCAGGATGCGAGCTTTATTCTAAAGATTTTTTATGCACTTTGAGTCGTTTTTTGACGAAATTATGAAAATAGCCGTTTTTTTTTGCTCAGCTCATTAGGAGTAAATACACTTCTTGGAAAGTAATTGCCTCGACTTTGTACATTTTTTGGACCTATATTCGCGAGAGAAGCGAACTATAGCTAAATAAATTTCTCTGAAAGGATAGAAATACCCCTTCCTTCGAAATTTATTACGCTGTAGTTCGCTTCTCTCTCGAATATAGGTCCAAAAAATGTACAAAGTCGAGATAACGACTACGCACATTTTCGAGTAAGTGAAAATCATCTGTCTTCGCAAATGCCCAATTGGTGCAATTTCGAATTGCACAACTCTTTTGCAAATTCATATAATTCGATATCAAGTAAATTTCTCTGCTTGATTTCTTCCAGAATCTGGCTTGTAATATTTTCAAGGTTTACTTCCAGTGACCCTATTCTAGGAATATTTTGTGGTATTTGCCATCCCATAAGCTTATATAAACCCCTTAAAGACACTTCTAATCGTTCCGTAATTCCTACAAAGAAAAACTCATTTAATAAATTGTTCTTGGCACTTGCCAAGTGCATTTCTGGAGTTATAGCAGTGTCATTTCGATCAAAACTGGAAAGAAACAGACACATTTGATTGCTTATCGTATCTATTGGTTCACCAGGTTGCAAAAAATGTTCTTTGTATAAGTCAGATTCTCTTCCTATATAAAATCTTCTAAAAAATTTCTGCTCGCTTACTATTCTTTGAACAGGGTCTCTCAAGATCACGATTTTTTTGGCATTTTCTAAATACCCCAAATTTGAATTAAAGAAGAAGTGTCCTCTGAAGAATTGAAAATCTTCCAAATCTTTAATTGTTTTACCTTCAACTTGATAATAGAAATCATCTACACAAATAAGACTTGGATCAAATTGCTGATTCAATAAAAAAGTAACGGTTGTTCCACCTGTTTTAGGAATATGGAAAAAAATCAACCTATCGACTTCATTTGCTGCTGAAGTCCCAGTATATAAGAAAATAATACAAATAATGGCTTGCACGTACATACAATCCTGCATAATTCTCTGTTAATCTCTTGTCAAGTATTATTTCCGTTCGTAAAAAAACAGGAATGTTCAAGCGATATTGGATCCTTTGACTTATTGTCGCAAATCTCGCAAAATAGACATCATTGGAGTCTCTTGAAATACATAATACCCTAATAATATTTTGCAATCTTATCTCTAGCTATGCCTGAATCAAAACTAATAACTTTAAATACTGCCGATTTCGAGCCACGCGGCGACCAGCCTGAGGCCATCGAGAAACTTGCTGCCGGTGTCATTCAGGGCAAAAGATCTCAAGTGCTGCTGGGCATTACCGGCTCAGGCAAAACCTTCACGATCGCCAACGTGATCGCCAAAGTGCAACGACCCACATTGATCCTGGCCCATAACAAAACCCTTGCTGCACAACTTTATCAGGAATTCAAAACTTTCTTTCCGGATAACGCCGTCGAATACTTTGTTTCCTATTACGACTATTATCAACCTGAGGCATATGTTCCTCGCACCGACACCTTCATAGAAAAAGATATGGCCATCAATGACAAAATCGACAAAATGCGTTTAAGTGCTACGCGTGCACTGCTCGAACGTTCCGATGTCATCATCATCTCTTCCGTTTCTTGCATCTACGGCCTCGGCTCGCCTGAATATTATCGAGACATGAACCTTACCATCTCCGTTGGCCAAGAAAGACGCCGGGACGATCTTCTCCTCCATCTTGTCGAGATGCAATATAAGCGGAACGATTATGATTTTTCCCGCTCGACATTCCGCGTACGGGGCGATATTCTCGAGATCTTTCCCGCTTATGAGGAAGACCTGGCCATCCGCATCGAAATGTTCGGCGATGAAATCGAACAAATCAGTGAAATTGACCCGCTTACGGGCAAGGTTTTAAGGCGCATTCCGTCTATTACGATTTATCCTAGCTCCCACCACGTAACCCCTGAGGAGGTTCGGTGGCGCGCCATTGAAACAATCCGCACTGAACTGGAAGAGCGCAAGCGCCACTTTGAAAAGGAAAAGATGCTTTTGGAGTTCCAACGCATTCAGCAGCGCACCATGTACGACCTGGAAATGCTTAAAGAAGTAGGCACCTGCAAAGGAATCGAAAATTATTCAAGGCATTTCAGCATGCGCCAGCCAGGAGAACCTCCACCCTGCCTTCTTGATTATTTTCCTTCAAATTTTTTGCTCGTTGTCGACGAGTCGCACCAAACACTCCCTCAAATTCATGCCATGTTGAATGGCGACCGAGCGCGTAAAAAAACCCTGGTCGAATATGGCTTCAGACTCCCTTCTGCGTTCGACAACCGTCCTTTAGGCTTTGATGAGTTCTATCAAAGGATCCATCAAGTCATATATGTCTCTGCTACCCCCGCTGCGTGGGAAGTGACTGATGCCGGCGGAGAAGTCGTCGAACAGGTCATCCGGCCTACAGGGCTCCTTGATCCCCTCATCGAGGTAAGACCTGCTTCAGGCCAGGTCGACGACTGCCTGGCAGAAATTCATACGCATGTGAAACGGGGAGGCCGTGTTCTCGTCACTACTTTGACAAAGAAACTTTCAGAAGAACTAACATCTTATCTCAACGATCTCGGTGTCAAAGCAAAGTACCTACACTCGGACATCGATACGATCGAAAGGGTCCAAATCATCCGGGATCTTCGCGTGGGCGACTTCGATGTCCTTGTGGGCATCAACTTGCTGCGGGAGGGACTCGACATTCCGGAAGTATCACTGGTCGCAATTTTAGACGCAGACAAGGAAGGATTTTTACGGAGTGAGACTTCGCTAATCCAAACCTGCGGCCGCGCGGCCCGCAATGCTGAAGGTCGCGTGATCATGTACGCCGACAAGATCACCAAGTCGATCCAACGCGCTCTGGATATCACTCAAACACGGCGCGCCAACCAAGAGAATTATAATCGCATTCATGGCATCATCCCCAAAACCGTCAAACGGGAGATCTCCGTCCTTGTCGAAGCCGAGGAAGATCAGGTTACCTACCAGCCTCAGTTGGCCGATCGGGTACTCCAAGCGGCTGAAACCCAGCACCATTATATGACACTTGACGAGGTCCGCCAGGAAATCAAGAAATGTGAAATTGCAATGAACAAGGCTGCCAAAGAAAGACGATTCGAAGATGCCGCTCAATGGCGCGATAAAATGCGCGAGCTGCAAAAAATGGAACTTGCCCTGGCATAACATGAAAGGTTAATTGAATGGCGAAGGTGCTGATCTACTCTTCTAACGTGATTGGAAAATCGATGGCCGGTGCTGCCATCAGGCCCTGGGAATTTGCCAAAACACTTTCTGAAAAGCATGAGGTTGTTTTATTTTCTCCCGGTAAATCAGAGGCGAAACCACAAAATTTTTCCCTTCTCTCCGTCACCGATCCGGCTTTCAAAAAACATTTTCAAAATGCCGATATTTTGCTCACACAAAGGCTGACTTTTCCTTTGGCTGCCCTAGCCATACGAAATCAGTTAAAAATCATCATCGACGCTTATGTTCCAGGCCCTCTGGAACTGCTTGAACACTTCAAGGCCGATGTCGCAACTGACAGGGAGGGCAAAATCTTTTCCGAAACATCCAATCTCATATTAAGCTTTAAATTGGCGGATGGAATTCTTTGCGCCAGCGAAAAGCAACGACAATTATGGATTGGATTCCTCCTGGGTCAAAAAATCATCTCTCCCGCATTCTACGACCAGGATTCTAATCTGCAAAAATTCCTTTCTGTTGTCCCATTTGGTCTACCTTCTACACCTCCTCAAAAAAAAAGGAAAAGGAATAAGGGAACGCTTTGGTTTAAAACAGAATGATAAAATTATCCTTTGGGGTGGCGGCCTCTGGAACTGGTTTGATCCCCTTACACTAATCAAGGCAATAAATATCGTTAGCCAAAGCAGGGAGGACATCAAACTGGTATTCATGGGCGTCACACCTCCCGATCCCAATTTACCATCCACATCGATGTCTAAACAGGCAATTGCTCTGGCAAAGGAGTCGGGGTTATTGAATCGGAGTGTCTTTTTCAATGACACCTGGATTGTCTACGATGAACGGGGCAGCTTTCTACTAGACGCCGACATTGGCGTCTCCACTCACTTTGATCATTTAGAAACGCAGTTTTCTTTTCGAACAAGGATTTTAGATTACCTGTGGGCAGGCTTGCCAATCATAGCAACCAAAGGAGATGTATTTGCAGAATTGATAGAAAAACACAACTTGGGTATTGTCATTCCCTATCAAGACCCTGAAGCAACAGCCAAAGCGATTCTTTTTTTGGTTAATCATCCAGAAACATTGCACCAAATGAAAAAGAACGTCGTGAAGATGCGCCAAGAGTTTTACTGGGCAACCACAACTGAACCATTAGATCAGATGATCGACAGGTTAAGTAATGCTCCTCCATCAAGAACACCTTTAAAAGACTATATGACTATGGGGAAATTGGCTCTGTCAAAATTGCGTGAAAGAGGCTTCTCAGCATGTATAAAAGCACTGTATCAACATTTCAATAAATGAATATATGATAAATGCCCTGAAGAAAAAGTACCGTTTTATCAGAGATTATGGAGTCTATTTTAGTAAAGAATTTTCCTCTTATTTTTATAAGGGATGGAAAGCAAAGTTAACCGGAAAATATGCGCTTTCTTTCATCAAAAAGCTGTGCATTCATATCAATCAGTTTTGCACATATTTATATTCTGGCGGCATTGAGCACCACCACATTCATAATCCGCAATTCAAACGTCTGCAAAAAACAGCGGAGGGTTTGCATCAGTTGCTGCCCAAAGACAAATATTTTTCGTTTTCCATTCTATTGCCTCTAATGAAGCCCGATCTATTGTT
>Ga0207131_1072_pt1 | contig 18433 bp, 16 predicted proteins | sample Alteio_BWMinHeat_13_FD_153557 | JGI IMG/M metagenome (GOLD analysis project Ga0207131, IMG submission 153557) | Enriched cells from forest soil in Barre Woods Harvard Forest LTER site, Petersham, Massachusetts, United States -... | ecosystem: Environmental > Terrestrial > Soil > Temperate forest >...
ATCTAAAAAGACCTCCACATAGTCTTTCCGGCGATTTTGATAGTCAAGGTAATAGGCGTGTTCCCAAATATCGCACACAAGGAGGGGCGTTTGATCATGAATCAACGGTAAATCTGCATCACTGGTGCCAAGAATTTTTAAGCCCTGATCCTTATCGAGAATAAGCCAAACCCATCCGCTTCCAAAGAGCTTTGTTCCCGTTTCAATGAATTGCTTTTTAAACTCCTCATAGCTGCTAAATGTCTTGAGGATCAAATCTCGAATAGGCCCCTGCGGTTGCCCACCCCCCTTCTCCTTCATCGACGACCAATAGAAAGTATGGTTCCAGTCTTGCGCCGCCGCATTAAATAGTGGCTTCAAGACAGGATCTTCGGAACTCTTTTGAATGAGGTCTTCAAGGAAGAGTCCATTGAGATCATACTCTTTTGCGAGCTTATTCGTTGTCTCCACATACCCTTTATGATGCTTACCATAATGAAAGAAAAGGGTTTTTTGAGAAATATAAGGCTCAAGCGCACTTTCCTTATAGGGCAACGGGGGGAGGGTGAAGTTTGGTGATATTTCCTTTGCGATCCCTACTGTAGAAAGGGAAATCAATGAAAAAAGGAAATATATAAATGTTAATTTATTCATCCGCTATCCTTTGTGTAAAGTCATCTCATTTTTTAGAAAAATATTGATTTAAATCATAGACTAAGCTGGCGAAGGGCATATCAATACCGCTATAGACGTCAAAAGCAAGGGGGCTCGTATTATCCTTTAATATTTCAACAGCGACATTTGAATATCCAACGACTTTCACCCCCGCTTGCACCATTCGCATCACGCCAAGTTCACCTTGTTTGACGGTAAATGCGCCTGAAGCATCAATGACGGCATAAACATCATAGCCCTTCCCAACAGCTGTTATTGCTGGAAAAGCAAGGCATACATCTGTCGTTATCCCTGTTATGATCAGCTTTTTCCGGCCTGTTTTCTCAATAGCCTCACAAACCTTGTGGTCGTCCCAGGCATTGACCGTCGTGCGCTCAATGATGAGAACATCTTGCAATAATTCACCTAATTCCGGAATAATTGGTCCCCACATGCTCTCTGTCGTTGTGGTGACAATTATTGGAATTTGGAAAACTTTTATTGCTTTTACAAGTCCAATAATATTGTGCTTCAACTCAGCAATTGGAATATCTCTGACCCCTGTATAGAGGCCTATTTGATGGTCGATTAATACAAAAGCAGAATTTTCCTGGGTAATCGTTTCATAATATTCCTTTTTGATCATCTTTATTTTCTCACTCCTTGATTGAAGAGGTTGCGGTTAGGACGAAAGAAACTTGGACAATATCCTCCACAACTGCAGAGCTTGACCATTCTCCCTGTCCCACGCCAAATTCCGTGCGTTTAATTGAAGTCTCCCCTATGGCTTGAGCCTCTTTTGGAGAGTATTCTTTGAAGACAAAGGATAATGTGACAGGTATTGTTTTATCACGAATTGTTAGTTTGCCTTTAGCTTGATAGGTATCCTCGCCCGTTTTGCTTTTTCCACTTTTAGCGAAAGCATTAGCTGTAAAAACAGCTTTAGGAAATTTTGCCGCATCAAACCAATCTGGTGTTAGAAGGGTTTTAATGATGTCTGAATCGACTGCAGCAAGGGAGCCTATATCTATAACGATCTTCACATCGCTTTTGTCGAGCTGTTCCCGGTCAAACTTTATTTCTCCTGTAAACGTCTTGAAACTACCCTTGAGGGGTGCACGATTCTGGGTCGCCGTAAACGTTATCTCGCTTTTTTCCGGAACAATTTTCCATGCAGATACTGCTGCTTGCGCAAAGGAAGGGAGTGTGATGATCGCTAAGACAAACCCCACTTTTTGTAAATTAAATCTAATCATAACAAATCCTTTCTCTACACCTTAAGGGCATTGATTATTGCTTTTGAATAAAGGAATCAACTCCTTAGGATTTACGAAAGTTGTATCCCGCGGCCCCATTCCATCAAGTTGAACGACCGTTGTACCTTTACTCCAGACATAGTGATTTGCTTTCCCTGGAACAAGTTGAAACCCTCCTGCAGCGAGTGCTGTGGATTGGGTTTTATCTATTTTATCTCCCAACCCCACATTGAATGTTCCCGATAAAACAGTGACCTCTTCATCGTTTGTATGCCAATGAGGCGGAATGATATAACAGTCTGGTAATTCCATCCTTAGAGTATAGGGCACTGGTTTGCTGATATCACCACGTACAACACTCAGCTTTGCTCCTGGAGGTAGGGCTGGTGCAGCCTTAAATTTCATATCAGCTTGTTGTGTGATAATAGGCTTAGATGTGTTGCTTGGGCTTTTGTCGGTAGCCCGTAAAAGAGAAGTAGGTAATAATGTGGAAAATGCAGTCACTAAAATAACGGATTTTTTTGATAATATGTACATAGGTGTCTCTCCTTTTTGAAATTATTTTCTTCGATAGTATATTGCCATATACATATTAAATATACGTTACCATCGTAATTTAATAATTATTTCCAAGGCAAAATTCTTTTTAAAATATTTTCTCGATAGATAACATAATGCTGAAGTACGGCTGCAGCATGAACGCCAATAAGGGCAATGAACCCAAAGCCCAACCATTTGTGCGTTTCTGATAACAAAAATCTTAGGTATTCATTTGGAGAAAGAAAGTCTGGTAAAATAAAGAGTCCAAAGAAAGATACGGGGAAACCCGCAGCAGAAGAGAGCAGCCAACCAGTCATTGGCATTGCGAGCATCAGGACATAAAGTAAAAAATGTGATACTCTTGCTGCTAATTTTTGCCAATCGGGAAGATGTGCAGGAAGAAAAGGGACAATATTACTAAGACGCCAAGAAACGCGCAAAATCACAAGCATAAGGACGAGTATCCCAAATTCTTTATGCAAACCATAGAGCTTAATTTTCTCCAACCCAACCGGCAGATCAACCATATAAAGTCCAAGGGCAAGGAGGCTAATAATAAGTAAAGCCATGACCCAATGGAAAGTTATTGCTATCATGCCGTATCTGTCTTCTGAATTTTTAAATTCCATGTTATCCCTCAGTTTATTTCTCTACATTACTTCAAAAGTACAGGCAAAAGCTTCAAGGTCCGGCTTTTCAGTTTGAATTTCGATAATGCCTGTTACTTATCTTTTTAAGGTCAACTTGCTCTCCAGTCCACAATCTATTTAAATAGTAAAAAAGTCTTCCAAGAAAGATGCCAATACATAAACCCGAGCTAACTAATCTCAAAATTAAAAAAACGATATCTTCTGAAAGGAGTGGGTTGAGCGCAAGCTTATATGTAAAGTAATATTTGCTCGAGGCAAAGAAAAGAATGATCAGGAGAGTACTCCATGTACCTGGCAGCTCAATTAGCCAATGCCTTTTATCAACCCTTACTTTTAATCGCTTAGTAGCAATCCATCCAACAATTCCTCCACTTAACCCCGCTACACCCCAAACACTCACACAAAAACTAGATAATTTTAAGGCTGTTAGTAAGGCAGATAGGGATAAAACTGTAAAAAGGAGGGGCAGAATAAATAATCTTAGTATGGATACAACACGTTTTTTTGAGGCTTGCACCCCCATTATCAAGAGGTAAATTGAAATAAAATGTAGCCACCAAGGGATGTAAAAAGCAGCTTGCCAAATCGTCTTCATGATTTTCTCATGTCCTTTTGAATATATTTTTAAATAGTTTATAATAAATCTCTATTAACAAGCAGACTTTGCCTCGGCGGTTACATGGAGCATTCATAGCCCAATTTTCATTTTGATTAGGGAAGGTTAAATAAATATTAATGACCTAGAATTGATCTTCAGAGGGCCACGGTGATGAAAAACTTTTAACAAAGTTCGCTCAGACAAACTTCGATATCTGACGATATCAATTTGATATGGATATCTATACATTTTTATATGAAATTATATTCTGTTCTTATGATTATTAGATTGAGATATAATAACATATTTGATTATTTCAATCAAAAGAAAATTAAAAAGAGGGAGAACGAACACTACCCGTCACTTTTTGAGGAGTGTGTCATCCTTGGACTAGAAGTTCTTTGATTTGTTATACAAATCAAGAACTTCTAGCCCAAGCATGACACGAATGGGGAAAAGTGACGGGTAGTGAGGGGAGAACGTTTGATCGATTAGATTGGAAGATGGAAAGTGTGCTGATGATCGTTAGTAAAAATCAGCACACTTGCTCCCTTAAGAGAGTTCATCCTGTAAAGAAAGAACCCAACAGAAAAACCTAAGCTTAGTACTCGTGCGCGATGCCTTCATGCCCCATGAATTTATAGTGGGCAATTAAAAGTTGACGAAATGTGTCCCGGGCAAGCTCGTGTTCGAGCCAGGCCTCATTCATTAATTCGTCAATTTTTCTGAGCTTTTTTGATAGTTGTTGTGCAAGAAGCTCGACTTGAGCTACTCTTTCGTTAGTCATGGCGATAGTCCTTTTTATCGTTATGGTTAGTGGCCTGGAGATGTTGAAGTCATCTTCATGCTACGGCTCCCCCGAATGGGGGAGCTTTGACCAGTTTGCCCTTGTTAATTGCCAGAGTCAAGCAGAAAAATTTAGGAAAATTGTAAGAGTTGAGGGCAGTCCTAAGAGTACTTTCTACACCCCCTCTCTTATACTGTTTACAAAATCGCCACTATCTGATATATAATAACGCACGGTGTAAGTTTGCAAAAACGCAAGGCTGTGATTTATAAAAACGCCAGTTTTGAAAATTAAGATAAGTTAAGATGAAGACTCACTATCCCCGTTGGCAAAAAGCAAGAACTGAACATGCCTTGCAAACAAGGCGGGTTGTTATTTTAACTGGTCCAAGACAATGTGGCAAAACAACCCTTGCAAAAGAATTAAAAGCACACGATTCCACCTATCAAACCCTGGACAATCAAAACGTGAGAGATTCTGCAGCATCAGATCCTCTAGGGTTTATTAAACATAATACAGGCACATTTATTATTGATGAGGTTCAACGCGTGCCTGAGCTATTGCCAGCGATAAAGATGGTCGTTGACGAAGACACAAGACCAGGTCAATTTCTCCTGACAGGCTCCACAAATATCCAAGCTTTGCCCACGGTTCAAGAATCTTTAGCTGGAAGAATTACAAAAATACGCTTACGCCCTCTCTCGCAAGGTGAATTCACGGATAAAGCACCGAACTTCTTAGACTATGCTTTTAAACAATATTTTGATTATAAATGGGATTTTTATGATCGTAATACTTTAATTGATATTGCGTTTAGGGGAGGATTTCCTGAGGCGGCGGAACTCACAATTCGAGACCGTAAACAATGGCACAAAGATTATATGGAAGCCCTTCCCGATAGAGATTTAAAGGATATTATCCAAATCCAAAGGCGCGAAGCTATGCAAGAACTTATTGAAATTCTAGCAGCTTGGTCCAGTAAACTCATGGATATCTCTGCTATTTGTTCCGGCCTTTCAATAAGACGTCCTACAGTAGAAGCCTACATTAACGCCTTAAAAGCGCTTTACGTTATTGAATCCTTACGACCATGGACAAAAACAGATTACGATAGGGTAGGAAAACACCCGAAGTTATTCTTTAGCGATAGTGGATTAATGTCTTCTCTCCTGTCTTGGAGTCCAGATCAAACGCGCCTCGATCCAGACCGCGTAGGCAAACTCATAGAAACCTTTACGTTTAACGAAATTTCTGCTCAGATTGAAGCCAATCAAGGCGTTTATAGCCTCTATCATTACCGAGATCGTGCAAACAGAGAAATCGATTTCCTCATTGAGCGTGAAGACAAAACCATATTAGGATTAGAGGTTAAAGCAGGGGCTACGGTTCATATAAAGGATTTTCAGCACCTTAAGTGGTTTCAAAGTAATCTCGCAAAAGATAAACCTTTTATAGGGATTATTTTGTACTCTGGTGAATTTTCCCTTCCCTTTGGACCAAATCTCTGGGCAATCCCATTTGGGATGTTGTGGCCTAATAAATTAAATCAACTTTAGCTTTGGATAAGGATCCTTTCAACTATTTGAGAAACTCTGGGGTTTCGTCATTGCGAGGAGTGAAACGACGAAGCAATCCAGTTAAATAACTCATTCCGAAGGAATTAATTTATTTCTGGTTAGCAAATAGAGTGCTTTCGAAACTGAATTTGACCCACACTCGGTGTCATCCTGAATTTATTTCAGGATCTCTTTTAGATGCTGAAACAAGTGTCAATACTGTTCATTTAAGAAAACATAGCAATGATTATCTCCCTTTATTGTCATCCCCGCGAAGGCGGGGATCCAACCTAACCATCTGGAATCAATCAATTTTCCTATGGATTCCCGCCTTCGCGGGAATGACACTTTTAATTTAACAGAATAATAAATTAACTAAAATGAACAGTATTGGAAACAAGTGTAGCATGACAGTTTGGGGCGATTAGGTTCAGTTTCGAAAGAGGTCAAATAAAGATTGCATGTCCTTACGGACATGAGTAGTTAGTCTGGATTGCTTCGGGGCTTTCGCCCCTCGCAATGACGCTAACGTATTATATTACAAAACAAAAACAACCCCTTATCCAAAACTCGGGTTAAATCAATAAGGCAACACAAGTGCAGCCAAGTCCTCTGTGTCATCACAAGATGTTAGCCCATAAAGCAATGCACCTTATTTGAACAACAGCCAAGAAGGAAGAATTGCGGGTGAGGATAATTAAAATTCTTACTGCGAAATATACTGGCGGAGGGAGTGGGATTCGAACCCACGGTACGCTTGCGCGCACAACGGTTTTCGAGACCGCCCCGTTCGACCGCTCCGGCATCCCTCCTAAATTCAAGCTAGCGGAGTGACAGAAAAGGTTCAAGAGGGGAATTGTCGGGTGGTAAGCTTAGATTCTCTCGTTTAGCGATAGACAACCTCAATAATCTCATAAGATTTATGGCCCTGCTTTGGTGTTGTGATATCGCATGAATCTCCCACCGTTTTCCCGATCAGTGCTCGCGCAAGGGGAGAAATGATGGATAAAAGACCTTTTTTAATATCAGCCTCATCAATGCCTACAATTTGGTAGGTCATTTCTTCGCCTGTTTCCTCATCATTCAATGTTACTGTTGCTCCGAACTTGATAATTTTTCCGGAAAGGCTTTGTATATCAATAACTTCTGCCCGTGCAACCTTATCTTCGAGCTCTTTGATGCGCCCTTCAATGAAACCCTGTCGTTCTCGAGCTGTATGGTATTCTGCATTTTCCGACAGATCCCCGTGCTCTCTCGCTTCTGAAATAGCTTTAATAACCGCATGGCGCTCCACGCTTTTTAAAATCTTTAACTCTTCTTGAAGCTGCTGGAGCCCCCCAGCTGTCATAGGCAACTTTTCCATAAAAATTAACTCATTTGTTATAACTTAGAAGCAGTTTACCACAAGCCTCTTATGATGCAAACATTTCCTTATCTGATGGGTATGATTAAAAGTGATAGGTTATTATCACAGGGCTGCCTCATATAAAAGTAGATAGAAAACCAGAGGTGTCATTACCTAAGGTTGCAGAAAAAACAGGCGCTACTGTCCCTGCTTCATGAGCAAGGCTTAAACGAGCTTCTCGATAGAATAAGACTTTCTTTTTTCGTTTATCACCCGGCACATTATCTCCTGTTTTTACAATAGGAATCATACTGCCATCGGTTTCAGATATGATGCACTTCTTCGGTAGACCTTCAACTGTCCCTAATTCCGCATCTTGAATACTTCTTATGTTTTTAGCATGTTTCAATGTATTATCTCTTCTTAGTGTCCATTAAATGGTTGCAAGATCATACCAGATGGGAGAATCTGGAGAAATTCTCAGCAAATCAGCGCAAACGACTTATTCTGGCGAGTGCGGGCTTATTGCAATACCTTATTCCACAACCTTATATCGTGTAGCTTTTCCTTGGCCGAGACGTTGAAGATGCTGCATATCAAGCAATTTTTTGATAATATCTTCTACGGTCCTTGCGGGAAATCCTAGGGCTTCTACGGCGTCTTTTCTCGCAAATTCTTGCTCTCTACGCGCAAGTGCCCATTGCCAAAGGGTTAATTGTTTTTGGGAAAGCAAGTCTTCTATATTATCTGCTTCAAGAAGTTGCAAGGCTTCCTGAGCCTGCGTTTTCAAGACCTGTAAAAAAAAGATGATCCAGGGAGACATGTCTTCTTCTTCACTTTTCCAAGTGCTTTGCGTTTTGTTCAGGGCTCGATAATAATCAATTTTCTGTATTTCAATAATTTTTTCATGAGAGACGAGCGATGCAAATTGATAATCCTGCTGAAGAAGCATAAGGTTCGTTATAAGACGGCTGGTTCTTCCATTCCCATCTTGAAAGGGGTGAATAGCCAGGTATTCAAAGATAAAATTAGCGACCAAAATAAGAGGATGTTTAGCATTTGTTTGGATAGCCCAGCTATACCATTCAATAAGCTCTTGCATTTCCTTTTTCACAAGGTAAGGTGGCGTTGGGTCAAAGATAATCCCCACAACATTACCACTTTGATCCTTTGCTTCAACTCTGTTTGACCCAAATTTATATTGCCCTCTATGATTGAAATCTTTGTCACCGTATTTCATCATATTATGATGAAGTGTCAAAACAGAGGTTTCATTGATTGGGATATTTACATAATTATTAAATATTAATTCAAGGACTTCAAGATAACCCGCAATTTCCTGTTCGTCCCGGGTTTTGAACTTTTTGATACGTAAATTTTTATATAAGACTTCAACATCTTTATCCGTTAAACGATTTCCTTCAATACGATTTGAAGATCCTGTAGAGGTTACAATAACAGAACGGGTCAATCGCTCAATCGTTTGGGGCAATAATTTTCCTGTGATTTTCCAACTGTTTTTGATACCATCAACTTCTGCAATCATTGCATACACTTGTTCAACAAGCGTTGGTTTAAGGCTCAAGCGCGTATTTAACCGAAAATTTTTCCACTCCATATTCATACCTCACATAAATACTACGTGAGATAGTGAGAGATACCGTGAGCAAAGTCAAGCAATTCTTTGTAGCATTTTTTGTCTGATGGATTGGGTTCCTAAACTATTTCTTCTTGCTTCTCACCTGAGTAGTTACCAAATTTGATTCAATTTATTCCAGCTCTTTGAGCAAGACTCCCAAGCTTAACAACAGCTTTGCGCATAAGGCTATGCTCTGTTGGGTGAGCAATATTTTTTTCCTGCACCGTTGTATCGACAGCAACCGCTTTCAAGTCCTTGAGCTTCAGGGCACCGAGTCCACAAGCAATCGCAAGGCTTTCCTGCAAAATACTCTCAAAGGAGTCAGGGTCAATGCGACCCCGAAAATGGCTCAAGCCCGAACGTTCAATAGGAACGCAATGCTGGAAAAAAATTTCACCGCAAAAGTACTGAAAATAAGGATTCTCAACCCATCTTGCACAGACTTCATCATCGGAAAGGGCATAGATATGCTTCAAAAGATTAAGCCCTACCATCAGCCGAATTGACGTTCCAGAGCGTCCAACAGACGAATAATAAACAGAAAATTCTTTATGAAGGCGGTCCCAATCTATCAATTTGGTCAAGTGAGCAAGGGGGTGATTTAAATCAATGATTTGATCTAACCGGTTGCGAAAAAGGTCCTGCTGACCGACATCATTTTGCTTTTTTGGACGCATATTTTTCTATTCCATTTTGCAAGGTTCTGATCGAAATCATAGCAAAATCTTGCGGTTTTTTCAAGCGATTTTTAGCAAATTTTTAAATGTTTCTAGGGCGTTAGGTTGTTTTTAACGGTCGACTTTGAAAAACTAAGTCGTATGCGTTCAGGAGGTAAAAATTTTGAAAACAATCCTCTAGCATCATGTATGGACCATCCGTGTGCGTCAAATACCTTTTACAGAGATTATCAAAAAATTTACATTTATTCGATAACCTCTGGATTGTTACATGAAAAACACTTACACTCAAAGGATTAAAGGGCTGAAGGATGCGCCTGATAAGCATCGTGTTTTATATCAAAAAAGGAGAGATTCGCTGATTGACATACCCAAACCAAACAAGGTAACTACTAAAAACTTCAAAGTAGTTAATGTGGTAAAACAATGAATCCTTCTGATTCACACAACATTCAAGCTAAGGGTAGTGAGCCAAATCAAGAAACAACGATGATCTCTTTTGGGAAAAGCTGGCTTATTTGGGGTTGCGCTGCTCTTTTTTATTGCTATCAATTTATGTTACGGGTTTCCCCCAATGTGATGGCTGACGACCTTATGGCTGCTTTCCAAGTCGATGCGTGTACCTTAGGAATTTTAACAGGATTTTATTACAATACTTATTCAGGGTTGCAAATTCCCGCTGGAACCCTAATGGATTATTTTAAACCACGGCGGGTGGTAACCTTTGCTGCGATTGTGTGTAGTTTTGGTACTTTTCTGTTTTCATTAGCAGATTCAATTTATGTTGCCGCTTTTGGGAGAGCGCTTATTGGTGCTGGCTCAGCCATGGGATTTTTAAGTTGCTTAAAGATTGGAACCTTATGGTTTCCCTCCCATAAATTGTCCTTAATTGTTGGACTTACGGTTCTTCTTGGAACCATAGGCGGAGTTTCAGCAGGTTATCCACTTGCGTGGCTCGTCGAAATTTATGGTTGGCGTCATGCCATGTGGCTTGTTGCTTTTATTGGGTTTGTGCTTGCTACCCTGGCATGGAGTATTGTTCGAGATGTTCCTCCGGATGCCTTAGAAAGAGAAGTGCTAAAAAGCCATGGGGATACGGATACTCATCTTCCCCAAACGGGTCTTTTAAGAAATATTATAATGGTCATAAGCAAACCACAAAGTTGGCTTATCGCTGTTTATGGGTTTCTTACGTATATGCCTGTGTCCTCTTTTCCAGATCTTTGGGGAACTTCTTACCTTATGACAGCGTATCAATTGGAGAAACCTACAGCAGCAATGCTCAGTTCCCTGCTCCTTGCTGGTCTTGGTCTTGGCTCTCCTCTCTTCTCTGTTTTGTGTAATTTTCTTCAATCATATAAAGCCACGGCTTTTATTGCAGCCTTTGGCTCTCTCTTCTTTTTTGTCCTGATACTGTATGTGCCTGGGCTTCCCCTTTGGGTTTTAGTTGGGTGTTTATTTTTTGCAGGCCTTTTTTTAGGGGGGCAATTTCTAGCATTTGCTATGACCTGTGCTCTCAATCCTCTTTCAGCGAGCGGCACAGCAGGAGGATTTCATAACATGATCTGTATGTTGAGTGGAGTCTTTTTTATTCCGTATATTGGACGCCTTTTAGATTATGTCTGGCAAGGTGGGTATGAAAATGGTGTTCGTTCTTTTACAATTTCTGAATATACTTTTGCTTTAAGTTCAATTACGATTTGCTTAGCTCTTGCGTGTATGGTTATTGTTCTGATTAAAGAAAGATATTAAATAAGTATTATCACCTTGTGTTTTTTTATCCCCCTAGCCTTTTAACAATCAGTTTGACATAGTTAAAAGATCTATTGTCTTATCAAAAGAAGGATTCGTTTTGCAAATTTCTGGAAAATTTTTAGAGACCCTTCGCTCTCGTCTTTCCATTGCTGAAATTGTTGGAGAAAAGGTAAAACTTACCCGCAAAGGACGAAACTTTACGGGTCTCTGTCCTTTTCATCATGAAAAAACACCTTCCTTTACGGTTAATGAGGAGAAAGAATTTTATCATTGTTTTGGTTGTGGCGCTCATGGAGATGCGATTCGCTTTTTAATGGAAGCCCATAAGTATCCTTTTGTGGAAGCCGTTAAGGAACTAAGTCGTAGGGCCGGGCTCTCTTTACCCCAAGAAATGACGGAAAAGGAAGAAGCACCTCAGAAAGATCTGGCTCCGCTTTACCAAGCCCTCCAAGAAGCAAGTCATTGGTTTCATAAGAATCTATTTTTGGAAAAAAATGGGGAGGCCTTAAGGTATATAGAACGACGGGGTCTAACAACAGAAATACTTAAGAAATTTAATCTAGGGTTTGCCCCTGAGGGAAATTCTTTAGAAAAGCATTTAAAAGATAAGGGGTTTGGGGTAGAAACCCTCCTCGAGGTTGGACTATTGGCACAGTCAGAAAATGGGAGAGGGCCCTACGAAAGATTTCGCAAACGCATCATGTTCCCCATTCAAGATGCACAAGGGCGCGTCATTGCCTTTGGAGGACGCCTTTTAGAAAAAGGAGAGCCAAAATATCTCAACTCTCCCGAAACGCCTCTCTTTTCTAAAGGAAAGCTCTTATATGGATACTTTCAAGCAAAGGAAAAATCCAATTCGGATCCCCTTATTATTGTAGAGGGATATATGGATGTAATTTCCCTGCAACAAGCTGGTTTTAAGGGGGCCGTCGCCCCCTTAGGAACCGCTTTAACAGAAAATCACATTCTCTCAGCCTGGCGCTTAAGTTCCGAACCTATTTTGTGTTTTGATGGAGATATAGCCGGGCTTAAGGCCGCTGCAAGAGCAGCAGAACGTGTTCTCCCCCTCTTAAAGCCAGGATATTCCTTGCGATTTGTTTTTCTACCTCAGGGAGAAGACCCAGATAGTTTGATTCAAAAAGGAGACTTTTTTCAGACGACTTTAACGCAGGCGTACTCTCTTTTAGACGCTCTCTGGGTGTTTCTCACCCATGGCAAAAGCTTCAAAACACCTGAGCAAAAGGCAGCTCTTCAAAAACAATGCGCTCTCTGGACTCAAACGATTCAAAATACGGATATAAGAAAAAATTACCATTATGCTTTTAAAGACCTTTTCTATAAAAACGTCGTAGGGAAAAAAGCCAATGTTCAGCCCTCTACTACTGTAAGAAAAAAGAGTGTAAATTTTTTATTCATTCATGAGCATCTTCTACTTGCAATTTTAATAAATCACCCTACCTTACTAGATGAAGCTAGTGATGATTTCGCATCTTTAGAATTTAAGGAACCCTGCCTTCATGACTTAAGAAATATGATTTTACATTTTTATGCGGACGGAACTTTTGGCAAAATGACGATGAAGGATTACCTCATGCAACAAGGTTTTGAGAAAGAAGTCGAGACGATTTTGTCTTCTCATGTTCTTATTCATGGCTCATTTGCACTTCCCTCTGCCTCAATTGAAGAAGCACGGGAAGGATGGAGAGAAATTTTTAACCGTATTCAAAACAGCCTGGGAAAAAAAGACCTTAAGGCAGCTCAAGAGCATTTAGCTGAAGAAATGTCTCAAGAAGCTTGGCATCGTCTAAAAGCATTGAAAAAAAACATATTGCTTCAGTATTAGGTTGTATTTTTAGTACTAAATGTGGTTTAGTGCTTAATGAAAAAAAGGATAACTCGTATGACGACAATGGCAGCCCCAATTCCAGAATCAACCGATTTCGAAGAGAAAGAAGTCAAGGATACATTGAGTGAAAAGGCAATTAAACAGCTTCTAGCTCAAGGAAAGCAACGCGGATACATTACATATGAAGAACTGAATGAAGTTTTGCCTGAAGATAAATTAAACTCTGAGCAAATCGAAGATATTATGTCCATGATATCGGATATGGGCATTAATGTCGTTGAAGATGAAGAAGTTGAGGCAGAAGAAAAACCCAAACGCACTCCAGCAAGCGAAGAAGACGAGGAAGAAGCGGCTGAGGTTAGTGAGGTAGGACGGACGGATGATCCTGTTCGACTTTACTTAAGAGAAATGGGGAGCGTAGAGCTACTCTCTCGCGAGGGTGAAATTGAAATTGCCAAACGTATAGAGTCTGGTAGAGAGATGCTCATCGGCGCTATATGTGAAAATCCTCTTACGATTCGTGCAATTGTATCTTGGCGGGATTCTCTGAATAAAGACCAAATGCTCTTGCGTGATATTATTGATATTGAATCCACCTATAGTCATGGACCATCAGAAGAAGAAGTCGCTGCGGAAACATTCACAGCCGATGCCCTCATTGTTGGTGACCCACTGGTTGATGAGTCTTTAGATGGAGACGTGATCTTTAGCGATGAGGAAGGAGCGGGGCTTTCAATCACCGCTATGGAAGACTCTTTGCGCCCTCAGGTGCTTGAAACATTTGAAAAAATTGCTACAACCTATGCTCAGCTCCGCAAATTTCAAGAACAACGTTTAAAAGGATTGCATGAAGGGAAAATTCCTACTCCTTCTCTCGAGAAAAAATATGAGGAACAGCGCAGTATACTCATTGACCTTATGCAAGGTATCCATCTCAATGCGTCTCGTATTGAACAACTCGTTGAGCAGCTTTATACGCTTAATCGTAAACTTGTTGGTCTTGAAGGACGTCTTTTGAGATTAGCACTATCAGCAGGTGTTAAGCGCGAACAATTTCTAGAGCAGTATTATAACAACGAGTTAGATCCTGAATGGTTTGAAAAACTTGATCATTTGTCCATAAAGGGATGGACAAAGTTTTTAGAAAAACACCAGGAAGAAGCCCAGAGCATTCGTCAGACGGTAGCAGAAGTTGCGGCCGAGTCAGGGCTCCCTATTGCTGAATTTAGACGTATTGTCAGTACGGTTCAAAAAGGGGAAAAACAATCATCCCGGGCAAAGAAAGAGATGATTGAAGCTAACTTGCGCCTTGTGATCTCTATTGCAAAAAAATACACGAATCGGGGGCTTCAATTCTTGGATCTCATTCAAGAAGGAAACATCGGATTGATGAAAGCTGTTGATAAATTTGAATATCGGCGTGGGTACAAGTTTTCAACTTATGCAACATGGTGGATTCGTCAAGCCATTACGCGATCGATTGCCGATCAAGCACGGACCATCCGCATTCCCGTTCACATGATTGAAACAATTAACAAATTAGTCAGAACATCTCGCCAAATGCTTCATGAAATAGGGCGTGAGCCTACCCCTGAAGAGCTTGCAGAAAAATTAAAAATGCCCCTTGATAAGGTGCGCAAGGTCATGAAGATAGCGAAAGAACCCATTAGTCTTGAAACTCCCATTGGGGACGAAGAGGATGGGCATTTAGGCGACTTTATTGAAGATAAAAATGCGGTTGTGCCTGTAGATGCGGCTGTTCTTTCAAACCTTCGAGAGACCACAACCCGTGTTCTTGCCAGCCTCACACCTCGAGAAGAACGTGTGTTACGTATGCGTTTTGGTATTGGGATGAACACAGACCACACCTTGGAAGAGGTTGGTCAACAGTTTGCCGTAACCCGTGAGCGGATTCGTCAAATTGAAGCAAAAGCTTTGCGGAAGCTAAAGCACCCCAGCCGGTCTCGTAAACTCCGCAGCTTTTTGGATACGTAAGATAACCTGGGTTCGACGTAAGCCAACAGCTGTCCCGGAATTTAAGAAATCTTGAGCCGAGGCCCAGCTTTCCTTAATATCCGGGACCCAGATTTATCAAACATCAAACGCTTCCTGGCACGGTAAACGCATCTGCTATGTGCATAGTCAACAAGAAATTGCAAAAAGATAAAAACATCCCTTTCTCCATAAAAACAGGGCCATTTCCTTCTGTAGTATTTCTTTTATTAGACCTCTTTCGAAACTGAATTTGCCCCACACTCGGTGTCATCCTGAATTTATTTCAGGATCTCTTTTAGATGCTGAAACAATCCCCGCCACGAGCCAAGGGACAGGACCCAGCATGACAAATTTGGGGCGATTAGGTTCAGTTTCGAAAGAGGTCTATTGCCAAATGAAAATTTTTATTGTACGTGTTACTTTAGTTTATGTTTTTTATGGGTGTATTAAAGTGATGAATTATTCAAGTCTATCTTTCAAAAAGAAATTAGGGTTTGCGTCCCTTTTGGTTTTAGCGTCTTTTGCTCTTTCTCAGCAAGGTTTTGCCATGGATGTGGACAGAGAAGACAACTCCGCAGAAGAGGAACAAACACCTCATCCGCCTGTAGCTCACGAGACTCAACAGGCTTCAAAGAAACGTAGGGCTGAAACAACACCCGAAGGGCAAAACAAAAAACAAAAATTAGAATCTAAAAACAACGGGTCGAATGCAGAAGCTTCTTCCTCTTCCTCAGCTTCTTCTCAAACCTCTACAATGTCCTATTCGATAAACGACTATAGATCGATGAATACACCCGCTGCTGCTAGTGTATTGGTGGGTATGGATGGTGGGGAGTCAGATTTGGATTTTTTTCCCTCTTCATCAGCATTTTCTTCAAGCCCTATACCAACCACAACAGCTGCACCATCTTCAACAGCGACGACCACAACTCTCACTAATGGAGCGCCAGCTGTTCCTTATATCCTGCCTCCTCTAACTCTGGATGAAATTAACGTTCTAATTGCTCAAGCACAACAGAACGATAGAGAGGCTCAGGATAAATTAATGCAGTACTTCTCTTCTGGCTTATATGTATTGTGTCTAGAGCCTCAGAAGATTGGTTTTCTGAACTGGAAAAGTCCCAATCCAGAGCAGACATTTCAAGCCTATTGTTGTGAAAATGATTTTTATGCTCACTACATCGTATGCAATTTTAATACGGTGGGGGCAAACTTTCCAGGCATACTTGATGCGGTAAAAAGACGAGCTAGTCAAGGGAATGCTCTGGCTCAGAATAACCTCGGTAATACGTATTGGCATGGCAGAGGGGTGAAGCAGGACTATATCCAAGCTGCCCAATACTATCAACTTGCCGCTGATCAAGGCTATGCTAATGCTCAGAACAACCTCGGTAGTGCGTATTGGCTGGGCAAAGGGGTGAAGCAGGACGTCGAGCAAGCCGTCAAATACTTTAAACTTGCCGTTGATCAAGGCTATGCTCCGGCTCAATGCACCCTCGCCACTGCGTATTGGCGTGGCAAAGAGGTGCAGCAGGACGTCGAGCAAGCCATCAAATACGTTAAACTTGCCGTTGATCAAGGCTATGCTCCGGCTCAAAATAACCTCGGTAATGCGTATGCGAATGACAAAAGGGTGAAGCAGGACGTCGAGCAAGCCGTCAAATACTATCAACTTGCCGCTGATCAGGGCTTTGCTATGGCTTGGAATAGCCTCGGTAATATGTATTGGAATGACCAAGGGGTGAAGCAGGACTTCGAGAAAGCCGTCAAATACTATCAACTTGCCGTTGATCAAGGCAGTGCTGTGGCTCAAAGTAACCTCAGCACTGCGTATGAACTTGGCCAAGGGGTGAAGAAAAATATGGCGACAGCTTTATACTACAAAATGGCAAGTAAAGATGCGACACATAATCCTTTCGTTTCTACCCATCTTTCCTATGTTCCCTTTGTGGCTCAGCAGAATGAGAAGTGCGCCGATAAATTAAAGAAAATCAGCGATAAAGAAAAGAAGACGACCCCTCAGGGTGGCTTGGCCTATTTGCTGAACCGTCATCAAGAGAAACGCGCAGAAGAAGAAAAGCAGACCTTCCCCATTCCAGAGATCAGTCAGTTGTACCAAAAAATCATTCAGATCGAGGAAGACGCCATTGCTCTTTTTGATCAGCTTCCGCAAGCCATAAAAAAGGGTTTCATGGTTCCTGGAATGCATCCCGGTTCTCCAGAAGTAGAAAAGGATTGCGCAGAGCAATCTCTTCCGCTTCAGTTAGGGGCTTGCGTGATCGATGGCGTCAACTATCTGACCTTTGGAGAACAAAACCTTAAGCTTCGCGAGCTTCTTTTCGGAATTGATGAAAAAGTTAATCTCATCCATCAAGCCCTCGAAACGTTGAGCGTCAAGTATTATAACAAGGACGAATACGACCGGATTCAACAAGAAATACTCTCAAAGAGGGGCAATCCTCAAGCCAAAGTTCAGAAAGACTGTGAGACGTTATATGCTAGGATGCAGATTTTGTCTCAACCCCTTGCAGAGATTGAAAAAGAGCGCAACCTTCTTGATGAGATAAGACGAGAGGTTAAATCCTTCATTCCTTCCACGGCAAAAGATCGCCAGGATATCTTTCTTTCAGAATATCCAGCTATCCCTCGGAAAAGATAGAGATCCACGGGTTAACATTGGCTAGTTTGGTGACCATTTAATTTAGCCTATCAACCTATCGGTGGTGTCATCCCGGGCCCTGTCCCCGCGAAGGCGGGGATTGTTTCCAATACTGTTCATTTTAGTTAATTTATTATTCTATTAAATTAAAAGTGTCATTCCCGTCCTCGCGAAGGCGGGGAACACGGGAATCCATAGGAAAATTGATTGATTCCAGATGGTTATGTTGGATCCCCGTGTTCCCCGCCTTCGCGAGGACGGGGATGACAATAAAGGGGGATAATCATTGCTATGTTTTCTTAAATGAACAGTATTGGAACTTGTTTTGGGATCTCATTTAGATGCTGAAACAAGTGCAGCATAACAGCGGGGGAGCGGATAGGCTAAATTAAATGGTCGCTGTACTAGTTTGGTACATCGTTACTCTAAATCTGACTTTAACCCCAGCCGTCGCGAGCATCCCACCACCTTAGAAGGGCAAATTACTTGTATCAAAT
>Ga0207131_1073_pt1 | contig 18311 bp, 21 predicted proteins | sample Alteio_BWMinHeat_13_FD_153557 | JGI IMG/M metagenome (GOLD analysis project Ga0207131, IMG submission 153557) | Enriched cells from forest soil in Barre Woods Harvard Forest LTER site, Petersham, Massachusetts, United States -... | ecosystem: Environmental > Terrestrial > Soil > Temperate forest >...
AACTTTTACCCAAATCTCGACCAACTGTACTAGTAATTGCATAACGCAATCCTGGATCAATTGGATAATATTTTTTCTGCCGCAAAGACCGTATTTTTTCCGAAAAAGAAAAAAATTGGCATGCAAATAGTAAATATGCACGTTCACAAGCCTCTAAATATGCCTTTACCGTGTCCACTGTCAAACCAGTTACTCCTGCAATTTTACGGTAACTTAATTCCGAGCCACAGCTATCAAATGTCATTTTAGCTACTTGTTTTATAGAATCTGGACTCCGTCCATGCACCAGCTTAACCACATCGCGTAAAATGATATCGTTAAAATATTCTTGCAATAGCTTGTATGGTTGTTCAAAGGTAAGTGTACGCGGAAAACCACCAGCAACTAGGTACTGATCCAAAGTTTTTTCTGGACATACCATCTGATATTCAGCCAAAGAAAATGGAAATAACTCCAGAGTAATATGTCTGCCGGTCAAGGCCATCCCATATTTATCGTCCAATAAGCGTGAATTTGAACCAGTCAAAATAAAATAATTTTGTTTTGGCCGTTCTAACTGGGCATGCAACCATTTTTCCCAACCATGAACCTCTTGAATTTCATCAAAGAAGAAATAACACGGTTGATCCATCGGAATAACTTCGCGCGCCAATTTCACTATACGGCTAAGCAAACCATGCTCCAGTTCACTAAGCAAGCGCGGATCTTCAAAATTGCAGTAATAGCACTGCATCAATGGTAAATCATAATGCTTCGGCAATTGGGTCATCAGTGTTGATTTACCACAACGCCTAACTCCCTGAATAACTAAAACTAAATCTGCATGCAACTTCTGTGGCAACGCCACTTGGCGCACTAACCCTTGTGGTGGTTCACTGTGCCAAAAGCTCCAATCACTAAGAATTGTTTTAATTAATTCATCGGTCAGCATAACAATTAAAGGCTCCTATAGACTTTATTGTCAAGTATAGTTGACACTCAGATGAGTGTCAAGTTAACTCGACAGAATGTCATACCAAGCCGTATAAAAATCGACAAATGTGAGCCAGTCACAAATTAAACTACGCTGGAGCGTGCTCTTTCCGCTGCTCACCTTGGGCAACATGCTGGCTTTGTGCTGCAGCAGTATTACTTTGAGTGCTACCTTGAACATTACTGCTTTTAGCATTTAAGGCGCTTGTCTGTTCAGCAACTTCGACACCCTCTAGTTTATCTAGCATCATGGTTAAATTTTGTTCCCAAGCTTTATGCTTATTAATTAGAGCCACATGTTCGTCATGCAATTTAGTTTTTTTCTCTTCTAACTCTTCAACTTGCAAGCGCAATAATTCGATAGTTTCGATCGCATTATCAATTTTCTTTCCAAGCTTTTGCAGTAACTCAACAGACATGTTTTTCTCCCCTAATTAAAAATCCATTTTATAACCCAGCACCAACCAATTTAACATTCACTAACATAACTATAAAATACCATCGTCTCAAGCTAAGCGCAACGTAATTATGCAAGACCGTTTTAATAAAAAACAGTCTCCGCAACGATACCCTTTTCTTCCATAATCGCTCGTAATGACTTAAGCGCCTCAACTTGAATTTGCCGCACCCGCTCACGCGTCAAACCAACTTCACTACCAACCTTTTCCAAGGTAGCTGATTCATGTCCAAGCAACCCAAAACGTCGCGCTAAAATTGACCGCTGTTTTTCATTTAATTTCTGCATACATTCTTCCAACTGCAAGCGCATGCTTTTATCTTCTAGGATCTCAGCTGGACCATCAATCTGTTGATCCGCCAAGGCATCAAGCAAAGGTTTCTCCGTATCATCCCCCATTGGGGTATCGACCGATAATGTCCGCTCATTTAAACGTAGTAATTTGTTTACATCACTTGGCGTTTTATCCAAAGCTAGAGCAATGTCTTCAAAAGTTGGTTCATGGGATAATTTATTGGTAATTTCCCGTGCCTTACGCAAGTACACATTTAGTTCTTTAATGATATGGATCGGCAAACGGATAGTCCGCGTTTGATTCATAATCGCCCGCTCGATGTTTTGTCGAATCCACCAGGTAGCATAGGTAGAAAACCTGAAACCACGCTCTGGATCAAACTTTTCCACCGCGCGAATTAAGCCTAAATTGCCTTCTTCTACCAAATCCAGCAAAGCTAGACCTCGATTTAAATACCGGCGTGATATTTTAACCACCAGGCGCAAATTGCAACGCACCATGTGATTGCGCGCTTCTTCATTACCTTTGCGCGCTAGACGCGAATAATGTACTTCTTCTTCCGCTGTTAGTAATGGGGAGGCACCAATTTCAACTAAATACAATTGAGTTGGATCAGTGTCGGAACGCTTAGCCTTTCTAGCGCCTTTAGCACTGGGTTGTTCTTCAATGGGCTCTTCAATTGACTCGTCTATGCTTAGATCAGCAATAACGTCATCAACCTCTAAAAAGGCAGCTTCATCATCTAGATCTAAATCCATACTTGGCTCTGCCAAATCGTCTAGATCGTCAACAACTGCCACATCGGTGTCTGCATCGGCAACATCTACGCTGCCTTCGTCCCAGTCCTTAGCCATACATTTCCCCCTAGCTATCCATAAAATTAAGGGTGCACGTTATTCTAGGAATATATCCTAGACCTTATTATACAACAACTATATAATTTTGATATAGGTTTGTTAGAACCTGCTAACTTTGTTATTCTTAAATACCAACAGGACAAAAATTTGGGTACCATGGAGTGTTTATGACAAAATCGGAATTAAGTACAATTCTTGCAGAAAAGCAGCCTAATTTACCATGCAAAACTATTGATTCCGCAATAAAGCAAACCTTCACCCATATTGTAGAGGCCCTCGGCAATGGGCAACGCATTGAAATTAGAGGCTTTGGTAGTTTTTCATTGCGCTATCGAGCTCCTAGAGTTGCACGCAATCCAAAAACTGGCACCATGGTAAAAACCGCCAGTAAATTTGCCGTACATTTTAAACCAGGCAAAGAGTTAAAAGATCGGGTGAATGCACAAGGGATATAACGGAGAAGCAAAATTTATGTTAAATATACTCATAGCTCTTGCATCTGGCCTACTATACTCTGCTACTGCTATAGCAGAATTCTCTGTTGCCGATAAAAGTTGGCCTAAACAGCTACCTCCTGGCGACTATACCAACCAATATCCGCAAAGTAGCGCCACAACCGAGAGCTTTAATAAGGATATAAATAACCCTGGTGATATCCCAGCAGCAGAGCAACAAGCCATAAATTCTATGCTGCCAGAATCAGAATTTGAACGTGGTTATGTAAATGCTGGTATATATAACAACGCCTTGAAAATCGCTAGCCTGAAAAATGATTCCGTTAAAGGTCCTTTTTACCACTTACCGCTAGCCAGTGGCAAAACTAATTCCAAAACTAGCAATAGTTTATTTTTCGCCCTTGGCTATACCTTTACTACTTGGCGTATAGATGCAGCACTTTCCTTAAAACAAAATGTAACTTACAACCCAGTGCCATTATTTAATACCACGTTAGATACCCTCAGTAGTAAAATATCCACCAATAATATAATTGCTACCTGTTATTACGATTTCAACGAAATGTACGTATTTAAACCCTTTATTGGCCTAAGCGCTGGCGTTGGGCTAAATAAAACCACCACTACTTTTGATAGTACTAACAGATCTAACAACAAAATTTCCCCAGCGCTTGGTTTTCAGCTCGGGGCCAGAACCAGAATTTTCAACACAAATGCTTTTGTTGGTGCTGCATATCGTTATATGTATTTAGGTAGCGCACACATTGTTAGCCAAAGCAGCGCGTTGTCTTTAAAGGGGCAGCTATTTTCCAGCGGGTTTAGTTTGGATCTGTCGTATCTACTGTAGTGCTCAATCCGCCAAAAACGACTCCAACCGTTGCCCAACCTGTTGGGCACGATCTGCCAATTCACCAGTCCAATCGATAATCTTATATAGAAAAATTACATCTACTGGCGGCAAGGTTTGCTCTAAAGCAAACAGCTGCTGGCGGATGCTCAACTGAATATTATCCGTATCACGCTCGACCTGATCTAACTCTAGCACCATGTCAGCAACTACTTTAACTTCATAGCCATGAAAACCAGTTTCTACCAATCCATCCAGCTCATTAATAGCTTTGCGCGCCAAAGCTGCCGCATCGACACTCCGTTGAATAAACTTTAAAAAACTTTCCTTGATCGCAACCGGAATAACCATTTTTCGCATAACCACTAAACCTGCTATGTGTTTAGCTTTGTTGGCTATTTTATCCTGAAGAGTTAATAAACTCAGTAAATCGCCACGTGCAATCGCCAAAAATAAACCACTGGGCATATGTAAGCGGATAGCTTTTTTTAATTCGTCAGCTTCTTCTTCTAAAAGACAGATAGTTTTGTTGTATTTATCAGCCTCATCCCAATCTTGGACACTGACGCTTTGAAAAAATGGTAGCAAGGTAAACACGCAGGTATAGATCTTATCCATATGCTGCTGCATAGACTTAAGCGGTGAATCCGCAAAAATATTAAAGATCGCATTTTTAAGCATTGAAGACTAAAGAATAAACCAGAAATTATTTTATTTGCCAGTGGGAGAAAATATTCCTCCCACCAAGGCAAAATAGGCGCACATTATTACTGAGCTTTAGTTTCAGTAATAGAACCACCTTTAAGTTTTGCACAAACACCAACTGGTAGGTTTACATATTCCATACCTGCTGCATCAGTTTGACCTTGACCAGGCATAACTACGCCATAGCATTTTTCTTCAGCAGAGGTAGTAGTGGTGGTGGTGGTTGCAGCAGTATCAGCAGCATTAGCTAAACCAGCGCATAAACCAAGAACTGCTACAGCAGCGATTGCGTTAATTTTTAACATAACAAATATTCCTTAATATACAATTTTACAAAAGTTCCAGGCAAAGTCTAGCATAAAAAATTACCAGTGGCATCCAAATTTTATAGCTAAAGTAACTACAACTTGCAACTTATACATATAACCAAATATATAAATTACTAACTGCCATTATCTTCAACCTAAAATTTAGATGCTTAGCATAAATTAACTAGAACGTTTATGAGCGATGTAATAAAAATTACATCATTCCGCCCATACCACCCATGCCTCCCATACCACCCATGTCACCAGCTGAACCACCAGTTTCTTTATCAGACTTAGGTAAATCAACAATAGTGCACTCTGTAGTAATCATTAAACCACTGATGGAAGCTGCATTTTGTAACGCAGAACGAGTTACTTTAGTTGGGTCTAAAATACCAAACTTAACCATATCTCCATACTCACCTGTAGCAGCATTATAACCATAGTTGCCAGTCTGAGATTTAACTTTCTCAATGACAACCGCAGGTTCCGCACCAGCATTCGCCACGATTTGACGTAACGGAGCTTCTAGCGCGCGTAATATAATTTGCACACCTTGGTTTTGATCGTCGTTATCACCCTTAGTTTTAGCTACAGCAGCAGAAATTCTAATTAATGCTACACCACCACCTGGTAATACACCTTCTTCAACCGCAGCACGAGTAGAATGTAATGCATCTTCAACGCGAGCTTTCTTTTCTTTCATCGCAACTTCGGTAGCAGCACCAACTTTGATCACCGCAACACCACCAGAAAGCTTAGCAATCCGCTCTTGCAATTTTTCACGATCATAATCAGATGAAGTATCTTCTACTTGTTGCCGCAATTGTTTAACCCTACCTTCAATTGCCGTAGCTTTACCAGCACCATCAATAATAGTAGTGTTTTCTTTCGTAACCACGATACGCTTAGCAACGCCTAAATTCTCTAATTTAGCATTCTCTAAAGTCATACCCAGTTCTTCAGAAATAACTTGCGCGGTTGTTAGAATTGCAATATCTTCCAACATCGCTTTCCGTCGATCACCAAAGCCTGGAGCCTTAACTGCACAAACTTTAACAATCCCACGAATATTATTAACTACCAAAGTAGCTAATGCTTCGCCTTCAATGTCTTCTGCAATAATAAACAATGGACGCCCAGCTTTTGCAACTGCCTCTAATACTGGTAACATCTCGCGAATATTACTAATTTTTTTGTCTACGAGCAAAATATATGGATTTTCCATTTCACAAGTCATGCTTTGTTGATTATTCACAAAGTATGGTGAAACATATCCACGATCAAACTGCATACCTTCTACTATATCTAGCTCGTCTTCTAAGCTATTACCATCTTCAACAGTGATAACACCTTCTTTACCGACTTTAGCCATAGCTTCAGCAATGATTCTACCAATGGTTTCATCTGAGTTCGCTGAAATAGTACCAACTTGCGCAATAGCTTTATCATCCGTGCAAGGAACTGACATTTTTTGTAGCTCTTCAATCGCAACTTTTACCGCTTTATCGATACCACGTTTCAGATCCATAGGATTCATCCCGGCAGTAACACACTTATTACCTTCAACAGCAATAGCCCGAGCTAATACAGTTGCTGTAGTGGTACCATCTCCAGCGATATCAGAAGTCTTTGAAGCAACTTCTTTAACCATCTGTGCGCCCATATTGGCAATTTTATCTTCTAATTCAATTTCTTTTGCAACGGAAACACCATCTTTAGTAATAGTTGGTGCGCCGAATGATTTTTCAATTACCACGTTACGCCCACGTGGCCCCAAAGTTTCTTGCACTGCATTTGCTAAAATATTAACCCCGTTTAACAAACGTTGCCGTGCATCATCACCAAAACGTAATTCTTTTGCAGCCATTTTTTTACCCTCTTAAAATATTTAGACTTACTTAGACTCAATAACCCCGATAATATCGGCTTCATTCATAACCAGTAAATTTTTGCCATCCACCTTAACTTCAGTGCCAGCATATTTACCAAACAAAACTTCATCTCCAGTCTTAACGCCAAGCTCTTGAACTGTACCATTTTCATAGCGCTTGCCTGGGCCAGTAGCCTTCACTATCCCACGTTGAGGTTTATCGCCAGCAGTTTCTGGGATAACTATGCCACTTGCGGTAGTACGCTCTTCAACACGCTCCACAATTACTCTATCGTGTAGTGGACGAATATTAACCTTAGCACTCATAATAAGCCTCCTGACTTAGCTTTATAAAACAATGTCTGAACTTCCAAACCGTGATTTGGCAGGATAGCCCGTAGATGTAATATATAGGCATTTATTGCAGAGTCAAGGCTAGCTACATCAAGATGACATCTCAAGCCATTGCAAATATTCCTGTATAGCGGCAGCCAACTCGGTTGGTTCGGTCATCGCAACCCTCGTAATTAGCCATACATATAACACAAGCATATATCAACAGACAGACATGGACTAAAATGAAATACTATCATACTATAATGCGGTATTGACTCCATAAATTTATAAGATTTTATGCGGATAACCACCGTTCAACAAACAGCAATTTGTGAATTGTTCACCTTATATTTTGGCGAGAATGATCATATTTGGTTATTTGGCTCTAGGGTTGATGATTCAAAAAAAGGTGGCGATATAGATTTATATATTGAAACATATTATGATGATCCAATATTAATTTCACAGAAAAAAATAACTTTCCTCGTAGAATTAAAAAGAAGAATAGGCGATCAAAAAATCGATATCATTGTAAATCAAATAAATAGTAATAACCAGCGTACAATTTATACAGAAGCTAGAACAACTGGAGTTAAACTTAAATGAAACAGCAGTCTTTTATAAATTCATATATTGCTACTGCCGATATCCATGCTGATAGATTAGAATATGCTTTAAATGTGGTATCCAATTTTTTGCCAATAACTCCTGACAAATTATCCAACTTGCCAAAGCATGATTTAGCCTTTTTAGATATGCTTACAACTCGTTTTAGCAAACTGCAAGATGTCATTGGAAGCAAAATTTTTCCATTAATTTTAGTTTCATTATCAGAAGATGTACCTACTGCCAATATTGATAAATTCAATCTTCTAGAAAAACTAGGCTATATAGATTCCGCTGCATGGTGGATCAGTCTACGAGAAATAAGAAATCAAATTACCCATGATTATCCCGATGACTATGACTTAATTGCTATAAATATGACGGCCATGCTCCCTAAGGTAAAGGAATTATTAACTTATTGGCAGCAATTAAAATCGAAGCTCAAATTTTAGTAATAACCACGCCTAACCTATCTCAAGGCTGAATCTTATTCTGCCTCGCAAGCTCGGCATAAGGGGGTCGGAACAATCTAAAAGCTATTTGTGACCAAGAGACAGGTCACAAGGGTAATATCACCACCAGCAGATCAGTTAAATGACAAATCATGACAGTCTTCACCATTTGTAACTAAAATCTAGGAACATGCAACATTTTGTAAGGTTTGTAGACAAACGTCTGCAAATTTGCGAGAATGCCTGAGCTGAATAAGGATATGTAACTTATGAACCTGCTTAGCCACAACGTATTAGCGCTGAATTGCGTCCCTAGTATAGAACACACCGACCTCGTGGCCAATGAAAATATTAATTTTAGGTTATTTGGATTAACAGAGTTTAAAGCGTAACTATATAGGTATTATTAATTATGGATATTCGTAAAGTTAAAAAACTGATTGAAATGTTAGAGGAATCTGGCATCTCCGAGATTGAAATTCGCGAGGGTGAAGAATCTGTACGCATCAGCCGCCAAGGTATGCTGCCGGCCCATGCACAGCAGCAATATTATGTTCCGCCACCAACCAGCAATATGGGATTTGCCCATCACCCACAACATACTAATACTATGGCCGATCCGGTTAGTGACAACGATGTAATAACTGGACATCATGTAACCGCACCTATGGTTGGCACTTTTTATCGCGCGCCAGCACCAGGCGAAAACGCCTTTGTTGAAGTTGGTGATAAAGTAGCTGCTGGGGATGTATTATGTATCGTCGAAGCTATGAAAATGTTAAACCAAATTGAAGCTGATTCAGCCGGGACTATAAAAGCCATTTTAGTAGAAAACGGCCAACCAGTTGAATTTAATCAACCATTATTTATTATTGCTTGAAGAATTAAGATTATGCTAGATAAAGTTGTTATTGCTAATCGCGGTGAAATAGCCCTGCGTATTTTACGTGCCTGTAAAGAACTCGGAATAAAAACTGTTGCCGTACATTCCACGGTAGACAGTAATTTAATGCATGTTAAATTAGCGGATGAATCAGTCTGTATTGGGCCACCACCTTCCGCCCAAAGTTACTTAAATGCTCCAGCTATTATCAGTGCTGCAGAAATCACTGATTCAGTAGCCATTCATCCTGGCTATGGATTTTTAGCCGAAAATGCTGATTTTGCCGAACGGGTGGAAAAGAGCGGCTTTATTTTTATTGGCCCGACACCAAGTACCATTCGAGCAATGGGCGATAAAGTTTCCGCTATTGAATTAATGCGCAAAGCCAAAGTGCCATGCGTCCCTGGCTCCAACGGTGCATTAACCGAAGATGATGATGCCAATCTAAAAATTGCACGTGAGATTGGGTATCCGGTTATCATTAAAGCCTCTGGCGGCGGCGGCGGTCGCGGCATGCGGGTAGTACACAGCGAAGCTGCCCTATTAAATGCAATTTCACTTACCAAAGCCGAAGCTATGGCTGCATTTAGCAACAATGCGGTTTACATGGAAAAATTTTTAGTAAACCCGAGGCATATAGAATTTCAAGTCTTAGCCGATGGTAAAGGCCATGCGATCCATTTAGGGGAGCGCGATTGTTCCACGCAACGTCGGCATCAAAAAGTGATTGAAGAAGCACCCGCCCCAGGCATTTCAAGCAAACTACGCAATAAAATTGGAGAACGCTGCGTAGAAGCCTGTATACAACTTAATTATCGTGGCGCAGGTACTTTTGAATTTTTATATGAAGATGGACAATTTTACTTCATTGAAATGAACACCAGAATTCAAGTTGAACATCCTATCACCGAAATAATTACTGGGATAGATTTGGTAAAAGAACAATTACTTATTGCCTCTGGTGAATCTTTATCTGTAAAACAAAGCGATATAGAATGGCGCGGTCATGCAATTGAATGTCGGATCAATGCTGAAGACGCAAAAACTTTTATGCCATCCCCTGGTAAAATAACTTTGTATCATCCACCTGGTGGCCCAGGAGTACGCATGGATTCACACATGTATAGCGGTTACGATGTCCCGCCACATTATGATTCTTTGCTTGGTAAATTAATTACTTTTGGTAACGATAGAAATATTGCTATTAATAAAATGCGCATTGCCTTAGATGAAATTTTAGTAGATGGCATTAAAACTAATATACCTCTGCACCAAGAAATGATGCGCGATGCTAATTTCCAAGTTGGGCAAACTAATATTCACTATTTAGAAAAAAAATTAAGTTCATAAAATGCAAATCGGCTCATATAAGTTAGAAAACAATTTAATCTTAGCGCCTATGGCGGGGGTAACCGATCGCCCATTTCGCCAACTGTGTAAAAATTTGGGCGCCGGCATGGCAGTATCAGAAATGGTGGGCTCCAACTCATTAATTAGGGGTAGCAAAAAAACTTTGCGCCGTGCTAACCATAAAGGTGAAACCACACCCCGCTCCGTACAAATAGTTGGTGCTGATCCAAAAATGTTAGCTGAAGCCGCACGTATTAACGAGTCCTCTGGCGCGCAGATTATTGATATCAATATGGGTTGTCCAGCAAAAAAAGTATGCAATATGCTCTCTGGTTCAGCCCTATTACGCGACGAAATTTTAGTAATGCAGATTTTAGAAGCCATCGTACAGGCTGTTTCTATCCCAGTAACCCTTAAAATTCGCACTGGTTGGGATAAAAATTCACGTAATGGCGTGAAAGTAGCACAAATTGCCGAGCGCAGTGGGATTCAAGCTTTGTCGGTACATGGCCGCACCCGCTCCTGTTTTTTCCAGCGTGAGGCTGAATACGAGACCATTGCAGCAATCAAAGCCGCCGTAAATATCCCAGTTATTGCCAATGGAGATATTTTAACGCCTGAAAAAGCTGAATTTGTCCTGCAGAAAACTCAAGCTGACGGCATTATGATTGGCCGTGCAGCCCAAGGTCGACCATGGATTTTCCGTGAGATTGACCATTACTTAAAAACCAAGCAAAAACTACCAGAGCCATCTATTGCTGAAATAAAATCTATTATGCTCGGTCATATCGATAATCTTTATGAATTTTATGGCAAAGAATCTGGATCTAGAATTGCGCGCAAACACGTTTCTTGGTACACCAAAGGTTTAACGCACAGCGCTAAATTTCGCGATACTTTCAATCGCATTGAAGGTCCAGAGCAGCAATTAGAAGCCATCCATAGGTTTTTTGATGAATTAATTCTATGAATGCAGAGAATATAGATCTAACCCAGCCAACACTTAAAATTGCGGTGAAATCCGCATTAACAGCGTATTTTTCAACTTTAGATGGTGCTAGCCCAAATAATATTTATCAATTGGTTGTTGAAGAAATTGAACGCCCGCTATTAGAGGTAGTTATGCAACATGCAAAAGATAATCAATCTGTAGCCGCCAAGTGGTTGGGATTAAGTAGAAATACACTACGCAAGCTGTTGGAAAAATATTCCCTATGATACCATAATTTTATAAGCGTAATAACACTAAAAATTGGGGTTATATGCCATTAATGAATCTCGTTGCTGCCGAGTGGGATACCGCTAAAAAGCTGGTTGCAGAAGGTCTGCGCCTCAAAAAATATGACCGCCAAGGGGAGCCTAACTTTAAATTTAGGCGCAAAGACTATTCAGCGTTACAACACTCATTTTTATTTATCAATGGCATTTTGGTAGGCGTACAACCCCATGCCTATTTAGGCAAAGGTGGTTACGGTAAAGTTAAATTTTGTCAAACAGAGACTGGTGAACCGCTAGCTGTAAAAATTGGTCCTGCAACTATCAGTGACCATCTTGATGAGGCTATCGATAACGAAAAAAAAGTTTTAACTACGCTCGGATATTTATTCGGTTTTATGTCAATAAATAGAAACTGGACACAAGATAAAACCCTAAATAGATTGATCGGCAATAAATTTTATATATTACAAACCTTTCATCCAGGAGCCACTTTATTCGATGTCATCCCCTCGATACAATTTAATTTACCGCTACTACAAGTTATTGCGTTGAAGGCTTTACTTAACATTAAAAGCCTACATGACCATGGTATTATTCATGGCGATATAAAATCCAGAAATTTTATTTATAATAATTCTTCCTCCAATATTACCATCGTTGCCGTTGATTTTGGCCTTGCCAAGTTTTTAGGCGCTTCAGATGAAATTATTGTCGATATAGTAGTGGGAACAAATGGATTTTTAGCCCCAGAAATTAGTCAGCGCACTATTTCTGGAGAACTTACAATAAGCCAAGACGGCTTATGCCACTACTCCAAAGCTTCTGATGTATATGCCCTAGGCTTTATGTTAAAAAAAGAACTTAAACTAGATTTTCCATGGCTAAATAACATGCTTGCTATAAATCCTCGTAAAAGACTGAGCCTTGAATGCGCAATCACTAAATTGCAAAATGAAGAAACGATAATGCGCTTACCATACTCCCCTCCAGTCATTCCTGGAATTGCAGAGCCTACAGTAGAGGCTGCAGAGAAAAAGACGAGCGATGTTACAAAAATTACAGTAGCTATGGACAAAACCAGAAGCTCAGTTATTACAAAATCTCCGGTAACCAGCATCACACCATTATATAGATCACATACTATGGTTCCTGCTATAAAGGAACCTATGCCTAATGTACCTATAAAAGGCATAGATTTAAAGGCATAGAGAGGCTGTCTGATTTTAAAACGTTAGTATGTTACAATTAATAGGCCGATTGATCGGTAGCGGAGTACTTTTGTTTATTGACCATTTCAATGTATCTAAATTTTTGAGTATAAATATGCCGGATGTATTTATAGTTGCAGGACCAAATGGTGCTGGAAAAACTACTTCAGCAATGTCGTTATTTCCAGACTTATTAGAATGTATCGAATATGTAAATGCTGATGCAATTGCGTCCGGGATTTCGCCATTTAAGCCAGCTGGCGTAGCTGTTGAAGCTGGCAGATTGATGTTGCAAAGGATAAAAAAGCTGGCTATTGAAGATAAAAGCTTTGCGTTTGAGACCACATTATCTTCAAAGTGTTTTGTGAAGCTTCTAAATAAATGCAAGAACAGTGGCTATACAACAACTTTGTTATATATTTGGCTCAAAAGTCCATCGCTTGCGATTAATAGGGTTAAAGATCGCGTTCTGAACGGCGGGCATAGCATCCCAGAAGATACCATAAGAAGGCGGTATTACCGCAGCATTTACAATTTAATCGATTTATATTTGCCACTTGTTAATAATGCTTATTTGTTCGATAATTCAGATAAGAAGCCTTCTGATATTGCCCAAAAAGAAGGTGATGGTGAAATAGAAGTTCTGGATCGTATTGCATGGGGCTCTATACAGGCGGTTTATAATGGTAATAAAAAATAATAAAAATCTTGGCGATCGAATTAGACTTGGTGTGCGACTAGGGGTTGCTAAAGCACTTCAACAGCATAAACGAGATAATCGTCCAATAGTTATTTGGAAAGATGGCAAAATAATTCAATTGCCACCTGAAGAGATAGATGCTGCCTAGCAAATTCTAGATTAAAAACACTCACAAAAGCTATTTAAATAAAATAGGTAGCCGGTAAGTTCTATTATCAGCACCTGGATTAAAAAAACGTGCTCAACCTGGAATATAGAGCTACGTTTGCACCTATAACAAGCACCAGTTACCACATGCCCTGCTAAACCTCTTTAAAGATATACCCCAAAGCATTTCAAGTTACGACGCGGCGCAAGCGAAGATGAGCCGCGGAGCATACCCCTAGTATGTGAGCAGAGAATTTAGCTTGCAACAAAGTTGTAGCTTGAAAGGCGAAGGGTATACCTACCACAGCACCTCTAGAGCGGGTGCTATGGCTAGCAAACAGGTTTTAAATTCCTGTTGAATTCTAATCATCGCCACCTTAGTTTCCGCTTCAAATCTGGCAATAAGCTTAGGTGAGGTATTTGATGGCCGAATTAAACCCCAACCATCGACAAATTCTACGCGCAAGCCATCTAAAATATGCTTCGCGGTTATGCCACTAAAATTAGCCGTGGCGATCAATTCATTAATAATTGCAAATTTATTGGCTTCCGTTACATTAATACCAATTTCTGGCGTGCTAATACTCTCTGGAAATTTAGCAAAAATTTGATCCGCGGCAAAAGATTGCGGTGCAAGAATTTCCAACAACCTAGCACCCGCATATAATGCATCATCAAAACCAAACCAGCGTTCTTTAAAGAAAATATGCCCACTCATTTCACCAGCCAACAACGCATTGGTTTCCTGCATTTTAGCTTTAATTAACGAATGCCCAGTTTTCCACATTAGTGGTTTACCACCATGTGATGTTATTACCGCATCTAAATGCTTGCTTGATTTGATATCATAGATAATAGTTGCCTGCGGGTTGCGAGCTAATACATCTTGTGCCAACAACATCAGCACTCTATCCGGCCAAATAATTTTACCCGTGTTATCGATTACTCCGAGTCGATCGCCATCACCATCGAAACCAAATCCCAGATCCGCTTTATGCTCTAATACCGCAGCGATTAAATCCTGTAAATTTACTGGATCACCTGGATCTGGATGATGATTCGGGAAACTGCCATCCACTTCACAATATAATGGGATAATTTCACAACCAAGTTTGGTGTATAATTCCGGCACGATACCACCAGCCACACCGTTGCCACAATCAACCACAATTTTCAACGGTTTAGCTAGCGCAATGTCCTTACATATATAACCAATATATGCTGCCATTATATTTACATCGGTTTCTTGGCCACTGAGATTTGCTGTATCAGCAGAAGCACACATGCTGTGATACAGCGCTAAAATTTCCTCACCATAAATAGCTTTCCCAGCTAAAACAATTTTAAAACCATTATAATCCGCTGGATTATGACTCCCAGTGATCATCACCCCCGAAGCAACTTGTAAATGATACGTCGCAAAATACAATAGCGGGGTTGCAACTTGACCAATATTTATTACCGCACAACCAGTCGTAATAATCCCAGCAATCAACTGCTGCGATAACTCTGGTCCAGATAATCTACCATCACGGCCAACCACTATTTGCTGTTCACCATTCGCTAATACCTTTCTGCCAATAGCTTGGCCCAGACTAAACACTGTGGCATTGTTCAAGGTTTGCCCAACAATACCGCGAATATCATAGGCGCGAAAAATTTCTAATGGAATATTATGCATGGTATTTTTAACTCACCCAATTATTATTAAATTATACATGCCCAGTGTGCCCAAACCCACCAGCCGCTCTCACCGTCTCCGCAGCAAACTCACGCACCACCTCTATTTTTGCTTGCACAATCGGCACTAACACAAACTGCGCCAACCTACAACCTGGTTCCACTACAAACTTGGTATCTCCACGATTCCAGCAAGATAATACTAATTCTCCTTGATAATCGGAATCAATTAACCCCACCAAATTTCCTAGCACGATACCATGCTTATGACCCAACCCAGAACGCGGCAATACCATGCCTGCAAATCTAGGATCAGCTATATAGATTGCCATGCCCGTAGGAATGTATTTACTTTCTCCGGGTAATATCTCTAGCTCTTGATCAATACACGCGCGCAGATCCATACCAGCTGAACCATGCGTGGCATATTCAGGCAATGGAATTTCTGTGCCTATTTTAGGATTCAATATTTTTAACTGAATTATCTGTTGTATCGCTGGTTGCATTAATTCATTCCTCTAAAAAATAGCTACAATTTGTTTTGCAGTATACTCGGTCAATTGCTTCACCATATCTGCAAACGGTGCTTGAATTTTATTGCTCGTAGTAACTAACCTAGTTTGATGTCGCATCCAACCAACATCTCTTTGGTAAGCCAATACTTGAATATCAAAAATCATACTAAACACTTGATCTTTATTTTTACTTCTATCTTGCTCTTGTTTGGTTGCTAATTCTGATTTTTTAGCAGCAAAAAAATTAATCAGACCATTGCCGTTGCCATTGTTTTTATCACTATTATTTTGCCCTGCATTAATAACATCTTCTGTTGGATCCGGGGTTAAATCTGGAACATCCACACCATAACCTTGATTCAAGGCCAGCTGAACAACCCTGTTATTAATCACCCCTGCCTGTCGCAAGCGCACTTGTAAAATAACCGCTGCTTCTTCCGGAGCATTGCTAATATCATATCCCTTTCGCAGCAGTGCGGCTCTAATTGGTCGATAAAGATCAATCTCTTGATTTAACTGCGGCAACTGATAATCCACATCTACCGCCGAAGTTTTTGTCCTAGCTACAGATGCCTGCAAGTACACATTTTTGTTAGAACTATTAACACTTTTGCTAGCTTTGGTTATTTCACCTTTGGTACAGGCGCAGCTTGTATTCTTATTGTGACTTTTATCCCCTCTCTTAGGCAAATCCAGGATTATAGAGTTGCTCCATTGTGTCTTTGCTGCGGCACTATTGCCGCCGGTTATGCTCGATAAATCCTGCGGAAAGCCACCACATCCAGATAACGCACAAATAACATAACACGTGCTCAGCCAATGTAAGCTAGCCTTAATGGCACATTGCCAATTAAATATTTCCATATATTTATACGCCTAAATAATACCACGTCAAGATTTATAATCATATTACCTATCAGCGTAATGCACAATATTATAATATGACCGGTCCAAGTACTAGCTCTTGATCTGGGGGCATATTTCTGGTAAAAGCCTGTATCGACATAAATATTACACAGCATTACATTGACTTACCGGAGGGTTACACTATGTCACAAGTATGCCAGGTAACTGGTAAGAGGCCGATGGCAGGAAATACAATTTCCCATTCAAATCGCAAAACTAAACGCCGTTTTATGCCCAACTTACGTTGGCACCGCTTTTGGCTTGCTGGTGAAAAACGCTTTGTGCGTCTTTTCATCTCCACCAAAGGCCTGCGGACCATTGATAAACTTGGTATCGAACGCGTAATTGCAAATATTAAGGCACGTGGCGAAAAAATTTAAGCTTAAGCGAGACACATCATGGCAAAGAAACGTAAAACTATTCTAGTTAAACTAGCGTCTACGGCGTCTAGCTACTTTTATACCACCCGTAAAAATCCTAAAATGGAAGGTGGTAGCAATGGTAAGTTAAAACTTCGTAAATATGACCCGGTTACCCGTAAACACGAATGGTTTGAAGAAAAGAAAATAAAATAATACACCTATGGCGGGCTCGGTGATCTCACAAAAGCTCGCCCCTAGCTGTTAATCTCACTCAATTTATTTTCAAAAGCATCGTCCAACGGCGCATTCAAAAAGTGCATGACCGTCTTGCTAGCATGTGCGACTGCACGCTTGGCGCGCTCATCCACCAACTTACGCTGCCGCTCTTCAGCTTGACGTGCAATTTCAGCTTGTGCTGCTTGCGCCATTGCTTCCTTAGCTTTACGCTCCGCCATTGCACGCAGATCTTTTTCAGTGCCAACGATAGACTGTAATTTATTTTTTTGCTCCAACAGAAGCTGCATCTGCTCTTCAGCTTGTTTTACTTTAGCATCTGCTTCTTGCAATTGTTTATCCATTTGCGCGATCTTATCCAGCACTTCGCTATTATTTTTACTGGTAGACTGCAGCATGTTTTCTATTTTCATTTTTTCTTCATAAAAAGCCCGCTGCATATTGCTCTTCTCTTCCTTGTACGCTTGCTCTAATTTCGATTTTTCTTGAAATATCGCTTGCACTTTATGCTCTGCTTCAATCCGCGCAGCTTCTTCGGTTTTTCGCGCAACCTCAGTTTTTCTAAGCTCTTCCAATATACCTTGAATTTGCACTTCCAATTCTTGTTTAGCCTTGCCCAATTCTTGCCTAGACAATTCCGTCTGCACTGTCTGATTAAGAGCATGCTGAGCCTTTTCTTCTGCCATGCTGCGTGCTTGCTGTTCGGTTTTTAAATTTATACAGGCATTTTTTGCTTGCTCACTAACCTCCGCAAGTTGCGCCAAAACCATTTTCTTTTGTCGCTCTTCCTCCGCATGGGCATTCTCTGCCTGCTGTACTTTTTCCATGGCCATTTGTAATTGCTTGGCAGCAGAATTTGCTTGTTCAATAGCTTGCCGCATACGCTTCTCAGCGGAATTTTTGGCTTGTTCTTCCATTTTACGTGCTAAATCTGCTTGCTCTGCC
>Ga0207131_1062_pt1 | contig 18263 bp, 19 predicted proteins | sample Alteio_BWMinHeat_13_FD_153557 | JGI IMG/M metagenome (GOLD analysis project Ga0207131, IMG submission 153557) | Enriched cells from forest soil in Barre Woods Harvard Forest LTER site, Petersham, Massachusetts, United States -... | ecosystem: Environmental > Terrestrial > Soil > Temperate forest >...
CCATGATGCCCAAACCGACTGGACGATGACGCAAATTGGAGTCGCGCGCCTTCTTGACTGCGTAATAGTTGATGTCGATCACGTTATCGAGCATGCGCATCGCGGTGCGGATGGTCTTTTGCAGCTTGACGTGGTCCAGCGCGCCGTCTTTCATGTGCGCCGGCATATTTACCGATCCGAGATTACATACTGCAATTTCGGACTCGTTGGTGTTCAAGGTGATTTCCGTGCACAGATTTGAGCTGTGAACCACGCCAACGTGCTGTTGCGGCGAACGAATATTGCATGGATCCTTGAATGTGATCCATGGATGACCGGTTTCAAACAGCATCGACAGCATCTTGCGCCACAAGTCGAGCGCAGCAATTTTCTTGAACAGACGCATCTCGCCACGTGCCGCCTTGGCTTCGTAGCCGGTATAGGCTTCTTCAAAGGCGCGGCCGAACTTGTCGTGCAGGTCAGGCGTGTCGCTTGGCGAGAACAGTGTCCAATCGCCTTTTTCCATCACGCGCTTCATGAACAGGTCGGGAATCCAGTTCGCGGTATTCATGTCGTGCGTGCGGCGGCGATCGTCGCCGGTGTTTTTGCGCAAGTCGAGGAATTCCTCGATATCCATGTGCCAGGTTTCCAGGTATGCACATACCGCACCTTTGCGCTTGCCACCCTGGTTGACCGCAACGGCGGTATCGTTGACCACTTTCAAGAATGGAACCACGCCTTGCGATTTGCCGTTGGTGCCCTTGATATGCGCGCCCAAAGAGCGGACTGGCGTCCAGTCATTGCCCAGACCGCCGGCATATTTTGCCAGCAAGGCATTTTCCTTGATCGCTTCGTAGATGCCGTCCAAATCGTCGGCAACCGTAGTCAAATAGCAAGACGACAATTGCGAGCGTTGTGTGCCTGAATTGAACAGGGTCGGTGTCGAGCTCATGAAGTCGAAGGTCGACAACAGGTTGTAGAACTCAATCGCACGGGTTTCGCGGTCGATTTCATTCAAGGCCAAGCCCATTGCCACGCGCATGTAAAACGCTTGCGGCATTTCGATACGCACATCGCGAACGTGCAAGAAATAGCGGTCGTACAGCGTTTGCAAGCCGAGGTAGCCGAATTGCAAGTCGCGATCCGGAACCAGCGCATCAGCCAATTTTTTCAGATCGAATTGCGCCAGTTTGGCGTCCAGCAATTCCGCCTCGATCCCTTTCTTGATGAATTTCGGGAAATATTCAACGTAATTCTCTTGCGCGTCTTGCTGCGCCACTTCGCGGCCGAATACTTCCTTGCGGATCGTATGCATCAACAAGCGTGCGGTCACCTGACTATAAGCAGGATCTTTTTCCATCAATGCGCGCGCCGCCAAAATGGCCGACTTGTGCAATTCTTCCACCGGTACGCCGTCATACAGGTTTTTGACGGTTTCGGCCAGAATCGCTTCCGCATCGACATGTTTTTCCAAGCCGATGCAAGCAGCGGTGATCAGGGAACGTACTTGAGACATTTCCAACGGACGCAATTGGCCGTCTTCCATCACGTGCAATTGCGGTGCGGTACCGACGGCTTTGTCGTTACGCTGTTGCGCGCGTTCGTCCATCCGTTTGGCACGGTATAACACGTAGGCACGCGCCACATCGTGCTCGCCCGAACGCATCAAGGCCAGTTCGACCTGGTCTTGGATATCTTCAATATGGAAGGTGCCGCCAGCCGGTTGGCGACGTACCAGGGCCGACACCACGTTCGACGTCAATTGCTCAACCAACTCGCGCACGCGCGCCGATGCGGCACCTTGCCCGCCGTTGACGGCCAGGAATGCCTTGGTTACGGCGATCGAGATTTTCGACGGTTCGAAGCCGACCACGGCGCCATTGCGACGGATGATTCGATAATCGGCCAAGCCTACAGGATTGGTGCCAGGCGATGGGTTCGAGCTGGCTAGTGCGCCAGTCTGACCATAATCTGCGGGGGATTTTACGGAAATTTCTTGAGTAGTATGCATAGGACAAATCCTCCGAAGGCAATCATGTTGGACAGCTATGCTGTCACGTATGGTTATTGTTTTATGGGCACCTCTAAAAATCTACTGCGCGACCCAATCTCGGGCCTGCGATGCTCACCGTACATTCGTACGGCTCCGCTTCTCGGCCCGACATTGAGCCGCTCGCTACGATTTTTAGAGGTGCCCTTTTATTACTTTAATACTATTACTGCCGCGCTTTACATTATTACGGTATTACTGCGATGCGCGATACAAACCAATCTGAATCAACGAGTCGGTATGCCACCAAGGGCTATTCATATATTAGGAGGGTCTGCCCGCAGGCCCCATTCAGAGCGCCTAACACAATGTTACTGAGGGTGTTGCGCCTCCTTGCCGTACCCTCGTACTGCCTGCGTCGGCGCGCCTACTCAATACCATTGTGTTAGGCGCTCGTAGCCTCAATTTGCCTCAATCCAACTTGTATCAGCATACTTGAACGAAATGAACAACCCTAAAAGAGAAATCACAGAAAACACTACATGTAGTGCATAAGTCGCGATTTGCACTAATTCTAGTGCCTGAATCGACCATATGCAATCACTTTTTCTTGCAAAACAGGGATTATTTTTGCTGCAATGCGGTTGACTTTTCAGCGCAACGCAGTAAAGCGCAGCGAACCGGTAGTAAGCACTTGCGGTTGGCCCAGCCTGAATAAAGTGTGATAGTGCTGCCAATCAAAGCATGGCCCGGGATCGGTTTTACGACCGGGCGCGATATGTTGATGGCCTGCGACATCGGTCAGCGGATGGCGCTGCTGTAACGCAACCGTCAGCCGAACCAGCGTTTGATATTGCGCATCGGTAAACGCTTCGCCATCGCATCCTTCAAGTTCGACGCCGATCGAAAAATCGTTACAGCGCTGCCTGCCATCAAATGAAGAGACGCCTGCGTGCCATGCGCGCGCGTCGGTCGCCACAAATTGTAAAAGTTCGCCGTCGCGCCTGATCAGGAAATGCGCCGAAACCCGGAGATCACGTAATTCACTGAAACTCGGGTCGGCATTGTAATCCAAACGGTTGCAAAAAAGGTCGGAAATATAGGTGGAACCATATTTACCCGATGGCAAACTGATATTGTGTATCACCAGCAAACTGATGATTGCATCTTGCGGACGCAAGTCGAAATTCGGCGACGGCTGGCAAACAGCGCCACGACACCAACCGTCAGCATCGAGAATCAGCGCATTTTCCGCGCTGATTTCGGCGTCGTTTTTGGCATCATCATTGGCATCATCGCCCGCGCTAGTCACGCTCATTGACTCCCAGTCTTTGCATGCGATAGCGCAATTGCCTAAAACTAATCCCCAGCAAGTCTGCTGCCTGAGTCCGATTAAATTGTGTTTTGGCTAACGCGCGCCGAATAATTTCGCGCTCGACTTCGTCCATGTGATCGGGCAAATTGCATGGCAAACGAGGGGTGCCATCGGCAGCCACGGTTGCTGGGGCAGGCACTGGGATCGAGGCGGCCACTATTTCCGCGACCATTGCTGGCATCACGCTTTCCTGATTCACAGTTCCCAGAATCGAGGCATTGCCCTTCAAGGCCAAGTCGGCAATTTCGATTACCCCATCGTTGGCGAAAGCCACGGCGCGCTCAAGGATGTTTTCCAATTCGCGCACATTCCCGGGGAATGAATAGGTTTGCAGCGCAAGCAAGGCATCGGTCGCCAACACTGCCTGCGGCCCGCCGAACGCCAGGCGCGTCAAAATCAAATTGGCCAACATCCCGATATCATCGCAGCGCTCGCGCAGCGGCGGCAAAGCGAGCTCGATGACGTTAAGGCGATAATACAAATCCTGGCGAAATTTGCCGCGCTCGACGCACTCGGCCAGATTTTGATGGGTGGCGCTGATCAAGCGCACATCGACCGTTTCTTCGGTAGTCGCGCCTAGTTTCCGTACCCGCCGTTCTTGAATTGCCCGCAGCAATTTTACCTGCATCGCCAGCGGCAGATCGGCGACTTCATCAAGCAGCAAGGTGCCGCCGTTGGCAGCCTGGAAGAACCCATCGCGATCTTCGACGGCGCCGGTAAAGGCGCCTTTGCGATAGCCAAAGAATTCCGCTTCCATCAGCGCTTCAGGAATGGCGCCGCAATTGACGGCGACGAATGGCTTGTCGGCGCGCGCACTTTGTGCATGAATATCGCGCGCCGCCAATTCCTTGCCGCTACCCGATTCTCCGGTAATGGCGATCGGTGCCATGCTACGCGCGAGCCTGACAATTTGCGCCCGCAATTCCCGCATTGCCAATGATTGCCCCATCAGACGCAGCAGGGGATGGGCGTTCGATCGGTTACTCGGCTCTGCATCAGGCCGACTGGTTCGCAATGCAGACTGGACCATCAAGCGCAATTGCTCCAGCCCCACCGGTTTGGATAAATAGTCGAAGGCGCCGGCTTTGAGTGCCGCGACTGCATTGTCGGCACTACCGAACGCGGTCAGCACGGCGATCGGCACATTTTTGTAATCACTCGACACTTCCCGCACCAGATCTATCCCCAAGCCATCGGGCAGGCGCATATCGGTCAATACCAGTGCATATTCGCGGCTACCGAGAAAACTGCGCGCAGCCGAAATCGATTCCGCACTATCGACATCCAAGCCCATTTTGACCAAGGTTATCTCCAACAGCTCACGCAAATCAGGCTCGTCGTCGACAACTAGAATGCGGGGTGAAGTCATGGCAGGAAGTGAGGCTTTTCTGATGGGGAAGCGGCGGGTATGTAGGTCATTCGGCGGATAATATACAAATAAGAGGCGCCAATTCCGGCAATTCCACGGTGTCGAGAAATCAGGCAATCCACTAATCGTTGCTTGTGATCCGTCGATTGTAAGATCATACCAATAAAATCACGCCGATTCAGCAGAAGTGGCGAAGGTAACAACAAATCTACCGCGCGCCTCATCGATTCCCTCTGTTGTTTTTTCCATTCGATATTCATAATCGAGCATCGCGCCGTTATTCAAACACAGTTCACGCGCCACATACAAACCCAAGCCGGTTCCCTTGCTGGAGGTGGTGTAAAACGGCTCAAATAAATGCGCGCGCACTTCCGGCACGATGGCCGCGCCATCGTCGCGCACATGCAATTCGAGACGACCGGCGGCATCCTCAACTAAATGGACTTGCACGCTACCCGGCTTTTTACTCGCATAGCGCAATGAATTCGATAATAAATTCATCACTACTTCTCGTAAATGCAAAGGATCGAAGCGCACCCGTTGCCCATCCATCGCTTCGACTCGCAGCATATGCGGCGGCATCGCATGGGTTTGTTGCAGCTCGGCGATGATATCGGCGAAGAATGGCGCCAACACAATCGGCTCATTATTCGACTGCGCCTTGCGCGACAGCTTCAATATGTCTTCGATCATCTGGTTCAAGCGCGTAACATTGTCGGCGACGATGGTGAGCAGTCGTCGTGCGCTTGGTTCGACCATATCCTCAGCCAACAGCGATGACGCGTGCGATATGGCCGATAAAGGATTGCGCACTTCATGTGCAATGCTGGCCGTCAGGCGGCCCATCGAGGCCAATTTTAATTGTTGCGCCTGATTTTCAATTTCAGTTACATCTTGCAAGAAGATCACCGTCCGATCCCCCTCCATGCCGATCGCCTTGACTGCACCGAAGCGAAGCTTAAGCCGCACCGTCAGCTCGCGACGCCAGCCCCAGATCGTCGTCGCTCCCTGCAAGGTCGGCTCTTCCGTGGGCTTGACCACCACAAATGTGGATGCATCCGACACTTTTTGATCCGGCGTTTTTTCCAACCAATCAAAAAATGCGTCGGCAATTGGCGCCAATGTATGCAGACCACTTAATTGATAGGACTTTTCATCAACACGCGACAGCAAACCCAGCATGCGTTCGGCAGCCGGATTACTGATCTGCACGGTGCTGTCGCGACTGACGACCAAGATTCCGTCACCCATATCGGCAATCACCAGTCGATTGATCGCTTCCTGAATTTGCAATGCACGACCGCGTTGATGGGCCAGATCCTCCTGATTGATCAGTCGCGCCGCCAAACGATTAAACAAGAAGACCAGAGCAAAGAAGAAAGCGCCATATAAGCCCGATTGCGAGAGCGTCGCATCACCGGCAGAAGTCACGATTTGATAGCCGCTGTGCGCCAGTAAAAACAAGGTGACGGCCGCGGCAAAAAATAGCGCCCATACCAACGGCAACAAGACGGCGCCACCTGCCAGCGGGAATAGATACAAAATCGCCAGCCCACCGCGGGCGCCGCCTGCAGCGGTAAACAGCAAGGAAATGGCCGTAACATCGATTGCAATCTGAAACAGCATTTGCAATACGAAGCGCGCGCGATAATAAAATGCAAATGTTGCAAAGCAAATGGCCAGCACCAGATAGACAATGCAAATCTGCCAGTCGGCGAATAGCTCGGCCTCGCTGCTCACCCGTTTGACACCGATAGCCACATAGAGCAGCAGCAAAACGGCAATCACCACACGGGTAAAATTAAACGTCAGCAGGGTGCGCCAAAAGCTTTCGCGCAAATTCGACGATCGCATCGTCGAGGTGCGAAAGGCGCGCAAAAAATTGCTGCCCCAGGGAGAAAAAAATATTGTGCGCTTCAAGCGTCACCGCGCAGCATGTTGCGTGCGATGTTCGGCGCAGCAAAATATTGCGCCATTGCCATTCATTACTGCTTCCGATGCGGGAATATACATTCCGCAATGCGCGCATTGCTGCATCGTCTCTACATTCGGCGCACTTGCGGCGCCGTGCATATCAGCGTGCATACCTTGCGTGTTACCACGCATATCGGATAACGCAGCCTTTTTACGCTTGATCCAAACGACGACCGCCAGACATATGACAAACCATATCAAATATTTCATACAAAAGCCCGATGCAACACCACCTCAAACACGAACCGGCTACCGACGTAGCCGAGAAATAGCGTGGCAAATCCTGTCAAGGTAAAACGCAACGCGGTCTTGCCGCGCCAGCCGCGCCAGTGCCGGCCTGCCAACAAGGCGCCAAAAAGCACCCAGGACAACATGGTAAATACCGTCTTGTGGTCCAACTTGAGTGCCTGCCCGAAGAGCTGCTCAGAAAATATCACGCCCGATAAAACTGTCAGTGTAAGTAAGACGAAACCGAAAGAAATCAATCTGAACAGCAATTTTTCCATCGTCAACAATGCCGGCAAGCGGTCGATCGCCGCAGCAAACCAACCAGTTGGCGCACCGGGATGCGCATGCAAGCGGGTCTCTTGCAAGGCCATCAAAACTGCATGGAATGCCGCTATGGTCAAGGAACTGTAGGCCATCATCGCAATCGCGATATGCCATGAGAACAACGGCGAACGCTGTTCCAGTTGCATGATTTCCCCTGGAAACAAGATCGGCAAAACCACTGCCACGGCCGCACAAGGCAATACCAGGAAACGCAAGCCGTCCAAGGAAAAATTGCGGTTTTCTATCCAATAAGCGGCAACCGATACCCACAAGGTGACTGACAACATCACCGCAAAACCTATCCGCAGAGCACCACGCGTATCAATCTCGCCATTGAGCGCCAACGCGTGGGCCAGCCACCCAAGCACAACAATGACCGCAATCGACGCCCGTAACCGCCGCGGCATGAAGGTGGCGATCAGATAAGACAAGGCCGCAAAGCCGATATAAAGTGTATGCATGGGTTAAGTTTATACTATGCGAGCAGGAAGGGCCTAACCTCGACCACTATACAGCCCAACTGGCAGCCTCACTAATATAGGGTTTATGCGTCGATGCCGTATAGAATTAATCGGCTTTATTATATATAAGTAGGGCCGCACCTGATTTGCCTTCGATTTTGCCCACACCTGCTGCGCCTGCCATATATACACCAGGGCAATCCCATGAAGCCCCTTCCCCCTTGCAGGGGGAAGGTTGGGATGGGGGTAGAGTGTTTCAATCATCGCATTTTATATCTCGAACGCACTACCCCCACCCTAACCCTCCCCCTGCAAGGGGGAGGGAATTTCACTTACACGCACGAGCCATCGTTCATGCGATCACCCTGTTATATGCGCAGCATCAATGTCCGAGGCCCAGCGTATCAGGTAGAATGTCATACCACTGTCGATATGCGGCATTCGCCTTACTGCTAACCTGGCCAATTGCCCTGTTATCACCATATTGATTGCCTTTATTTCCTAATTTATATCGATCCCCATGCTCGACAACCTGACCCAACGCCTCGCTAAAGTCGTCAAAACCATGCGCGGAGAGGCGCGCCTTACTGAATCCAATACCGCAGAAATGTTGCGCGAAGTGCGGCTCGCGCTGCTGGAAGCCGACGTCGCCCTGCCGGCCGTGCGTGAATTTATAGCGCGGGTTAAAGAAAAAGCACTGGGCGAGGATGTGATCGGCTCGCTCACCCCGGGGCAAGCTTTGGTTGGCGTGGTGCAAAGAGAATTGGCTTCCCTGATGGGCGCCGACCTCGGGCCGGAAGCCTCGCAATTAAGCTTCGCGACCCAGCCGCCGGCGGTAATCTTGATGGCGGGCCTGCAAGGTGCAGGTAAGACCACCACCGTCGGCAAGCTGGCGAAATACCTGCGTGAACAAAAGAAAAAGAAAGTGTTGACGGTGTCGGCCGACGTTTATCGGCCGGCGGCGATCGGGCAGTTGCAAACCGTCACGGCGCAAGTCGGCGCGGACTTTTTCCCTTCATTGCCAACCGACAAGCCGGTCGACATCGCATTGGCGGCATTGGATTTCGCCAAGAAACACTACCACGATGTACTGATTATCGACACCGCCGGTCGTCTCGGCATCGACGAAGCGATGATGCAAGAAATTGCAGCGCTGCATGCGGCGGTCAAGCCGATTGAGACTTTGTTCGTGGTCGATGCCATGCTTGGTCAAGATGCGGTAAATACTGCCAAAGCCTTTAACGACGCGTTGCCGTTGACAGGTATTGTACTGACCAAGCTGGATGGTGACGCCCGCGGCGGTGCAGCGCTATCGGTCCGCCACATCACCGGCAAGCCGATCAAATTTACCGGCGTGGCTGAAAAACTCGATGGTTTGGAGGCTTTCGACCCAAGCCGCATGGCCGACCGCATACTCGGTATGGGCGACATTTTGGCCTTGGTCGAAGAAGCGCGCAAAGGCGTCGACGTCGCAGCGGCGCAAGATCTCGCACAAAAACTCAAGGTCGGCGGTAAATTCGACTTGAACGATTTCAAGGCCCAGCTTGGTCAAATGAAGAAAATGGGCGGCCTCTCGAACCTGATGGACAAGCTGCCGGCCCAGTTCCAGCAAGCTGCCGGCGGCGCCAATATGGATCAGGCCGAAAAACAAGTCAGGCGCATGGAAGGCATCATCAACTCGATGACGCCGCAAGAGCGCAGCAAGCCGGAGTTGATCAAGGCCTCGCGCAAACGGCGCATCGCAACAGGCGCCGGGGTGCAAGTGCAGGAAGTCAACCGGATGCTGGCGCAATTCGAGCAAATGCAGGCGATGATGAAAAAGCTCAAGGGCGGTGGCATGATGAAAATGATGCGCAGCATGAAGGGCATGATGCCGGGCATGCGCTAGGCATCTGCATATCGGCAGCGCAGCAAAAATCGCGCCTCTCACTGTCGCACAAACTCAATTTCCGCTTGGGTTTGTCGCTCCCGAAAAACCCTTGCGCATGGCGCAAAGCCTTACGCAGCAAGGGTTTCACTCTTGATCAAATACACTCTTCATAGGGAAAAATCGGGTTTTGTGCGCCAACAACCAGCATGGTGCAGGCGCACAGGAACAGTGCGACAGAAGCCGTTTCGCATTTCTCCTATGAGAAGCTCGTGGCGCTAGCCCCACAAATTAGTGCAAATTCACGCAAAAAACACTTGCATCCCCGGGGAAACCACACCACTATTAGCGGTGCGTGAATGACGCAATTTCCCAACACATCTGTGAAGGAGGCTTGAAGATGGCAACAGCCAAAAAACCAGCAGCAAAACCAGCTGCAAAGAAACCAGCAGCGAAGAAGCCTGTAGCAGCAGCAAAGAAGCCAGCAGCAAAAGCAGCAGCACCAGCGAAAAAAGCAGCAGCTAAACCGGCAGCAAAGCCAGCAGCGAAACCTGCGGCCAAGCCAGCAGCAAAAAAAGTAGCAGCCAAGCCTGCAGCAAAACCAGCTGCGAAAGCCGCTGCCAAGCCAGCAGCGAAACCTGCCGCTAAAAAAGCTCCGGCAAAAGCTGCAGCCAAGCCTGCCGTCAAGAAAGCTGCAAAGCCAGCTACTCCACGTAAACCCAATGCGGCATTCATGAAAGCAATGACGCCGTCGGCAGTATTGGCAGCGGTTGTAGGCGCCAATCCATTGCCACGCACTGAAGTTACCAAGAAAATTTGGGAATACATCAAGAAGTTCAAGCTGCAAAACGAGCTCAACAAACGCATGATTGATGCCGATGAAAAGCTGAAAGCTGTATTTGGCGGCAAGAAACAAGTATCAATGTTCGAAATGACTAAACTCATTTCCGATCACTTGAAATAAATTTTGCCTAGTGCCAAACAAAAACGCCCGCATCGCGCGGGCGTTTTTGTTTCTGCAGGTACAAGGTCACGACCTATGTAATTCCGTTACTGCACTGCTTGTTCCGCTCTTTATTCGCTACTCTTTATAATCCCATTTTTTCCACGCGGCGCGCACCGCATTCGGGTAGTCAGGCTGACCCCGACTGCCGTTATAACGCCCCAGCGCCAGAAACAAATCGCCCGCTTCCTGATCGATATACATGCGTAGCACCGAACAGCCGTAACGCAGGTTGGTCTGCATCTCAAATAGCTTCTTCGAGTCGCCATCGCCGATCACGCGCGTCCAAAACGGCATGACTTGCATGTAGCCGCGCGCGCCAACTGAAGAAAATGCGTACTTATGGAATCCCGATTCGACCTGGATCAACCCCAATACCATTTGCGGATCCAGTCCAGCCCGTTTGGCCTCATACCAGACAGTATGCAGGAATTCGTGCCGCACCTGGGTGTCCGGCAATTTCGCTTTAAGGCGCTCTGACATCTCGCCGCGCCAATACAGGTATTTGATGCGGTCTTTGATGTCGGAAAACTGCAGCGTGGGCGGCCGCGAATCGGTGATGGCCTTGGACAAGGCCAGCCGCACCGAGTCGGCCATCGCTTCTTCTTTTTGATTGCCGGCATAGGCGTCGACACTGCCGAAAAATAGCGCAACGATCGCTGCCCGAGATGCAAAACGACTGAATGCACCGACGCGCAAACGCCGCGCCTTACTCGCCAACGACATCATTCACTTCCTGTTTCGTCTGGAGGGAAGAACGCGCAGTTCATACCTCTTCCCACCCGATTACCGCCACTTCGATTCACGCCGTCAACTTGGCTTTGATGAAAGCGAGCATATCGTCGACAGCAACAGCAGTTGCCTCGGTATCGCGCCGTCCTTGATATTCAAACTTGCTGTCCTTCAAGCCGCGCTCACCGACCACGATGCGGTGCGGTACGCCGATCAACTCCCAATCGGCGAACATCGCGCCCGGGCGCTCGCCGCGATCGTCGACGATAACATCGACGCCAGCCGCTTGCAGCTTGGCGTAAAGCTGATCGACTGCCTCTTTGACCATTTCGCTGCGGTCATAGCCCATAGGACACATCACCACTTCAAACGGTGCAATCGAAGTCGGCCAAATGATGCCCTTGTCGTCGAAATTCTGCTCAATTGCGGCGCCCAAAATGCGTGTGATACCGATTCCGTAGCAGCCCATCTGCAACAATTGCGGCTTGCCGTTTTCATCCAGGTAGGTGGCTTTCATATCGTTCGAATAGCGCGTTCCCAATTGAAATACATGCCCGACTTCGATCCCGCGCTGGACCGCCAACACGCCTTGACCATCCGGCGACGGGTCGCCCGCCACCACGTTGCGCAAGTCTGCCACCAGGGGTTCCGGCAGATCGCGGCCCCAATTGGCGCCGGTGTAGTGGTAGCCCGCTTCGTTGGCCCCGCAAACGAAATCGCTCATATTGGCAACCGTGCGGTCGACCACCAACTTCACCGGCTTTTGGGTACCGATAGGCCCCAGGTAACCAGGCGGCGTGCCGAACCACTCCAGAATTTCTGCTTCGCTGGCAAAACGATATTCGCCCAGGCCGGGGATTTTATTGGCTTTGACTTCGTTGAGTTCATGATCGCCACGCAGCAGCAGCAGCCATACTTCCTTTTGCAACGCGCCGGGTTCGCCCTTTTCAGTCGTCAAAACAATGGATTTTACGGTGCGCGACAAATCGAGACTGAGGAATGCCGCCACGTCTTCGCATTTTTCCTTGCCCGGAGTCGCCGTCTTGACCAATGCTTGGGTCGGCGCCGCTCTAGGTGACGTCGGCGCCACTGCTTCTGCCGCCTCCATATTGGCTGCGTAATTAGACGTTGGGCAATACACCAATGCGTCTTCCCCGGTATCGGCGATCACGTGAAATTCATGCGAGCCGGAGCCGCCAATGGCACCGTTGTCAGCTGCCACGGCACGGAACTGCAGGCCGAAGCGGTCGAAAATACGCACATAGGCGTCATACATGATTTGATACGATTTTTGCATGCCTGCCAGGTCGCGGTCGAATGAATAGGCATCTTTCATCGTAAATTCGCGTCCGCGCATCAAACCGAAACGTGGGCGGCGTTCATCCCGGAACTTGGTCTGGATGTGGTAAAAATTGATCGGCAACTGGCGATAAGACTTGATATCGGTCCGAACGACGTCGGTAATCACCTCTTCCGAGGTCGGCTGGATCGCAAAATCGCGGCCATGGCGATCCTTGACGCGCATCAATTCCGGCCCCATTTTGTCCCAACGCCCAGTTTCTTGCCACAATTCGGCCGGTTGCACCAGCGGCATCAGCAATTCGATCGCGCCGGAGCGGTTCATTTCCTCCCGCACAATCGCCTCAACCTTGCGAATAATGCGCAAACCCATCGGCATATACGTATAAATGCCGGAACCGAGGCGTTTAATCATGCCCGCACGCTGCATCAGCTTGTGGCTAACGACTTCCGCGTCGGATGGGGCTTCTTTGAGGGTAGAAATAAAAAAACGGGAGGCGCGCATAACGATGAATTCTTTTTAAAAAGAGAGAGTTATAATCAACTCAATTTTAAAGGATTAGCTGGCTGATGGACCCACTCTTCGCACAAATGATTCACTATCTCGGAAAAATGCCCTTTTTAGGGGAATTCCGGGCATATGCTCATGTGCAAGCTGAAAATATGCAGAGGGGTACTTAGCCGCAGAAAGTTTTGAGGTGCAACATGCTGGATCGTGAAGGCTTCCGCCCGAACGTCGGCATCATTCTGCTCAACACCCAGAATGAGGTATGGTGGGGAAAGCGGGTGCGCGAGCATTCCTGGCAATTTCCGCAGGGCGGCATCAAATTTGGTGAAACCCCGGAGCAAGCGATGTTTCGCGAGCTGGAGGAAGAGGTCGGGTTACGTTCTGAGCACGTCAAGATAATCGGTCGCACGCGCGACTGGCTGCGCTATGAAGTTCCGGATCGCTTTATCAAGCGGGAAATCCGGGGGCATTACCGCGGCCAAAAACAAATCTGGTTCTTGCTGCGCATGGTCGGCCGCGATTGCGACGTCAACTTGCGCTTAACTGATCATCCCGAATTTGACGCCTGGCGTTGGCACGACTATTGGGTGCCGCTCGATGTCGTGATCGAATTCAAGCGGGAAGTCTATCAACGTGCCTTGCAAGAATTATCACGTTTCCTGACTCGCCCCACTCAATCAGGCGCACCGCGCCACCCGGCACGATCGTCACGCACGAACACGAACCCACAGCCGCAAAATTCGAGCGAAACCAATGCTCCCGGAACAGAGCCGCCCACTGAATGAATTCTTACTATGACCGAGCCAATTATTAAACTTAATATTAAAACTAAGCCAATGCCAAAAACCCGCTTCAACAGTAAGAATGGCCGCGCCTGCCTGCTCGCGACTGCGATGGCTTTGGTCAGCTTGCCTAGCCTGGCATGGAATCCGTTCGGGTTGGACGATGCCAATGAGAAACCTGTCGCAGAAATTGATTGGCAACTGCCGGCAGCACCAGTCGACGAAAACTTGTTGCCGTTTTACGTCGGCAAGTCGACACGACTCGCGTTCGCCATCGATACCAAATCGCTGTCTGTCGACACCGACGGCGTGATTCGCTATACGATTATCGGAACCAGTGCGTCCGGCGCGAAAAATATCAGCTATGAGGGGATACGCTGCAGCAGTAACGAAAAGCGTATCTATGCGCTGGGGCACGCCGACGGATCTTGGGTGCGCGCCCGGGATTCAGAGTGGCAGTCTATCGCAGTCAAGGGAAACAACCTGCAACACGCCGAACTGGCGCAAAATTATTTCTGTAAAGATGGTCAGGTTGCGGGCAAGACCGCGCAAATTCTACAGGTTCTGCGCTATCACAGAAGCACCATGGCGCAACCGTAATCGTTTCCTTTGAGTTGATTACACCATGACCATATTGTCGCGGTGTATCAATTCCGGTTCTTCGACGAATCCGAGAATCGCCGCGATTTCAGACGATGGATGGCGCATGATACGGCGCGCTTCCGAACTCGCGTAATTGCTCATACCACGTGCTATCGCGCGACCGGACTCATCGGTGCAGGTAATCACGTCACCTCGACCGAAGTCTCCGTTGACAGCGATCACACCGATCGGCAACAACGACTTACCCTCGTTGGTCAATTTTTGCACCGCCCCTGCGTCCAAAACCACCCTACCAGCAGTTTGCAAATGATCGGCCATCCATTGTTTACGTGCCGTCAATTGCGCGGTTTGTGCCGTCAATTGGGTGCCGATTGCCTCGCCGTTCGCCAAGCGGGTCAACACATGATCTTCACGACCCCAGGCGATGACGGTGTGCGCGCCCGAAGTCGCGGCGCGTTTGGCGGCCAGGATTTTGGTCAACATACCACCGCGACCGATGCTGCTGCCGGCGCCGCCAGCCATCGCTTCGAGCAAGGTATCACCGGCTTTTGCTTCATGCACAAATTCGGCTGCGCTGTCTTTACGCGGGTCGGCGGTATATAAGCCGCGTTGATCGGTCAAGATAATCAAGGCGTCGGCTTCGAGCAAATTCGCAACCAAGGCACCCAAGGTATCGTTGTCACCGAACTTGATTTCATCGGTGACGACCGTATCATTTTCATTGATGATCGGCACGACACCGAAGCGCAATAAGGTAAACAGAGTCGAGCGCGCGTTCAGGTAACGTTCACGATCGGCCAAGTCGGCATGGGTCAACAATACCTGTGCCGTGCCCAAATCGTGTGCGCGAAAACTGGTTTCGTAGATCTGCGCCAATCCCATCTGCCCCACTGCCGCACAAGCCTGCAATTCATGGATACCGGTCGGGCGCTTGTCGAAGCCGAGGCGTTGCATGCCTTCGGCAATAGCGCCGGAACTGACCAACACCACTTCTTTGCCAAGTTGCCTTAATTCGGCGATCTGGTGCGCCCATTTTGCAATGGCCGCATGATCGAGACCTTTGCCGTCGTTCGTTACCAACGAAGAACCGACCTTGACCACCACGCGTTTGGATTTTTGGATAACAGAGTTCATAAGTTTTCTGGGGCGGCGTGCGCCCCAGGACAGCAAATGGTTATCGGACGGTTGGCGTATCGGCATTATGCGCCGACACTATTCCAACTTTAGCGAAGAGTCTTAATCGATTGCCTTGAAACGCGGGTCATCGGTTTCATCGGGCTTGAAACGCGGATCGTCGGTTTCAATTACCTTGAAACGTGGATCATCGGATTCAATCGAATTGATGCCACGCGCCTCTTCCACCATTTGGGTTTCGCCGGCGCGTTGTTCTGCCTGTTTTTTCTCGGCCAAATAATTATATATCTCGACGACCAGATCCTGGCAACCTTCGCGATTCAAAGCGGAGATTTCAAATACCGGGCCTTTCCAGCCGAACTTCTTGACGAAGTCCTTGACGCGTTTTTTCTTGTCTTCTTCCGGCACCATGTCGAGCTTGTTCAATACCAACCACCGCGGCTTCTCAAACAAGGACTCGTCATATTTCTGCAATTCCTTGACGATCGCCTTGGCTTCCTTGACCGGATCAACCGTGTCGAACGGCGCCAGGTCGACAATGTGCAACAACAGGCCCGTACGCTGCAAATGACGCAAGAATTGCACACCGAGGCCGGCACCGTCAGCGGCACCCTCGATCAAGCCGGGGATATCGGCAATCACGAAACTCTTTTCATGACTGACACGAACCACCCCCAAATTAGGATGCAGTGTCGTAAACGGATAATCGGCAATCTTCGGACGCGCATTCGATACAGCGGTGATAAAGGTCGATTTACCGGCGTTAGGCATGCCCAGCAAACCAACGTCCGCCAATACTTTCAACTCCAGACGCAACTCGCGGCGTTCGCCTTCTTTGCCATCGCTCTTTTGGCGTGGCGCGCGGTTGGTCGACGATTTGAAGTGGATGTTACCCCAGCCACCCTCACCGCCCTTGGCCAACAAGGTGACTTGACCGTGCTCGGTCATGTCGGCGACGATTTCGCCGTCGTTATTATCGATAATCAGCGTGCCGACCGGCATGCGCAACATGATGTCGTCCGCGCCCTTGCCGTAGCAATCGGCACCGCGACCGTTTTCACCGTTGCGTGCTTTATGCAATTTGGAAAAGCGATAATCCACCAGCGTATTGACGTTACGGTCAGCGACCGCCCAAATGCTGCCGCCCTTGCCGCCATCGCCACCATCCGGCCCACCGAAAGGTCGGAATTTTTCGCGACAAAATGAGGCGCAACCATTGCCGCCGTCACCGGCGATTACTTCGATCTTAGCTTCGTCAATAAACTTCATGTTTTACCGCCATAAAAGAGCAACATCAGGGCAACATCAAAAATCGCAGCGACTTTAAACCTTAAGTCACGTAACAGATTTTTGGGCGCCTTTAGAAATCGTAGCGAGCGGCCCAAGGTCGGGCCGAGAAGCGGAGCCGTACGTAGGTACGGTGAGCATCACAGGCCCGAGATTGGGGCGCGCAGTAGATTTCTAAAGGCGTCCACTAGAAACTAAAAAGGCTCTACCTGTGGCAGAGCCTTTTGCTTGAAGGCTTACGCCTTATCCTACAAAACTTTAGTTCGACTTTAAAGCCGAATTAAGCTGGTACAACCACTGCAAATTGATTTTGGGCAGCGCCCTTGATGGTGAATTTTACTTTACCATCGATCAATGCGAACAAAGTGTGATCCTTGCCCATGCCGACGTTTTCGCCCGGGTGCACTTTCGTGCCGCGTTGACGAATGATAATGCCGCCTGCGTTGATTGCCTGGCCGCCGTATACTTTAACGCCTAAGCGTTTCGATTCGGAATCACGACCATTTCGCGTAGTGCCGCCGCCTTTTTTGTGTGCCATTTCAGACTCCTTGGTATCTGGTTAGATCTATCAATGCCAGCTAATTTTCTGTTTAGCTTAGCCGTTGATCGATACGATTTGCAATTCGGTATAATTTTGACGATGGCCTTGATGTTTCTGGTAATGCTTACGACGACGCATCTTGAAAATCTTAACCTTATCGTGGCGACCGTGCGCCAAAACCGTAGCCAGTACCGTAGCACCTTCAACCAAGGGAGCACCAAATTTAATGGTGTCACCAGCGCCCACTGCGAGCACTTGATCTAAGGTGATTTCGGAACCAATGTCTGCCGGTATCTGTTCTACTTTGAATTTTTCGCCAGCGACAACTTTATATTGTTTGCCACCGGTTTTTATGACCGCGTACATGTGAAACCTCATCAATTAATTAAGGGACTTTTTACCTCGACACGACTCTAAAAGTGTCAATACTGCGTGAACCGAATCGGGAAAACCCCAAATTATACATGGACTTAGCTTTGCAGTCAAAAGGAGTTGACACTCCTAAAGAAACGTGGCTTTTTTTCATGTTTATGGGCTGGCCAACCAGGGAAAAATGTCAAATGAATACGTAAAAGCCGCAATATTGAACTTAACTTGCCTTATTATCACCCTTCAATTTTGAATTCACCCGGCGCGAAACTCGCAGGTCATCGTATAATCCGGGCCATTGACGATACTTGCAGGTAATATATCTTGTCTGTCGCAGCTCCCCAATCTCAAAACACCCTGATTCAATCCATTTCCGGCGACATGGATGCGGTCAACACTGTCATTCGTCGCGAGTTGCACTCCGAGGTGCCGCTGGTC
>Ga0207131_1074_pt1 | contig 18261 bp, 16 predicted proteins | sample Alteio_BWMinHeat_13_FD_153557 | JGI IMG/M metagenome (GOLD analysis project Ga0207131, IMG submission 153557) | Enriched cells from forest soil in Barre Woods Harvard Forest LTER site, Petersham, Massachusetts, United States -... | ecosystem: Environmental > Terrestrial > Soil > Temperate forest >...
ATTGCTATAACTATAATCCCATGCCTTTCCCGTGCTGCAGGTGTTCGTCACAGCAGAAGCTTGGTCAGTGCTATTTAGCGTGAGCGGGTAATAGGTCGGATAAAGTGCATTCAATTGCGCGTATGTATTACAAACCGGCAAACCGCCTGACTTCACTGGACTGCTGGGATTGCTATAGTCCCATAGCGTACCGGTGCTACAGGTTTGTTCAACAGCGGCTTGCTGTTGACTGGAAGTCAAGCTGCTCGGATATTGGCTCGGATACTTGGCGTTAAGCTGCAGCCAATTAACTATGCCGGCACCGCGTACCCCGACACGATTTGACTGAAATTCGCCGGCGCTACCAGTTGTATTGGCCACACCGGTAGCGGTATTGTCGCCGCTATTGAGAAAGTTGCCGTATTCGTCGATGCCCAGGCCGATATAAGCGCCGGTTGCGCCACCACCTTTACCTTGCGCACACGAGTAGCCCAAACTACCACCGAATTGACCGATACCAATTGGGGTAACGCTGGAGTCGAGCAAGAAGAAACTTAATCCGTCAGCACCGTTGTTGAAGCCATCGGCCCCGGTATAGCTATTGCCATCATACGAGACTGCGGTAAAGGTAATCGCGATCCCGGCGTTGGACGCAAATGAGCTGTTGTAGACGATTGCACCGGCCTGACCACCCGCTGCGTCGGTAAGGCGCAACGCGCCGTGCCCACCCGGGTCCAACACTCCGTCCGCCATATAGCCGCCAGTATGAGTTGCATCTGCATAGCCGCCGTGTTGTCCTGTAGTGGAGCAAGCGGGAATGATACCGCTTGCCGCTTGAGTAAGATTCGATGGCATCGTCGCGCCGATCAAGCCGCCGCAGTCCAAAACACGTCTAGCTATCACGTTGCATTTGACTACAGCTATAGCAATACCGCACCGAACTATAGCACTTCGGCCAGTCCCACCAAGCTTGATGGCAGCACCTGCCAATATACGACATACGCACAACTCACTTCGGTCAATTCCACGAATTACCCAAGTAGCGCGACCGGCTTGACGAATACAATGAAGACTGCAGTCGTCACCAGCACGTGTAGCAAACTGAAATATTATAAATGGATTAGTTCAGGCTCATCCTTTTCCAAAACCAGCACGGCATTTAGTTTTCCTGCTAGAGTCTCGCTGGTACCACCTTCTGCGGTGAGTATTGCCCAGGGCACGACGCCGCCAACCCAGGTCCCGGATTACAACGTCATTACCTTTGTGGATTCGCTTGGCGTAACGAATGCCGCAAGTGCAGCCTTGGGAACCTTTACCCCGGCAATTTCAATTGCCAACGAGTCTGCGGGCGGGCGAAATGCGGCTGGTTCCAATCCTGGCGCGACTGCATTCACGTACAAGATGTCGATTTCATCGAACGGATTGTTGTCGCTGAGCTTCACTACTGACGCGAATTCTACACCGACCGTTGTTGCCACCAATTGGCCGATTTTTTCTACCAATGGTGTGGCACCCGCCAATTTCACCTTCGGTTTTGCGGGTTCAACCGGTGGCGGTACGAATGTCCATGAAATTACGTGCTTCCAGGCCTCGCCTTCGGAAGATACCGATAGTTCGGCGGCTATCAATGCGGTCCAGTCCGGCCAAGTCAGAACCACCAGTGCTGTCTATCTCGCCTATTACCACACACACGACTGGTGGGGTCAGTTGATTTCGGCTCCATTGACCGTCAATACCTCGACTGGCTTGGTGTCTGTTGGCTCGACCGCAAACTGGGATGCGTCTTGCTTATTGACTGGTGACGGTAGCACCACCACCTTACCCGGCTCCAAGTGCATCGCCACTGGCTCGACTTCCGATACGGCCGCGCCAACGGCGACCAATCGCGTAATGCTGACCTATGATGATGTAGGCGGTACCGGTGAAGCGTTCGAGTGGACTGCCTCCACCGGTTCAAATTTCCTTACGTCCGCACAAAAAGCCGTGATGAATGCGGGCGACAATCTAGGGCAAAATCGCGTGAATTATTTACGCGGCGACCGTACCAACGAAGTCAACGCCACCACCGGTATCGGCCCGTTCCGCGCACGCGTCAGTTTGCTGGGTGACTTTGTCAATTCAAGTCCAACCTGGGTTGGTGGACCGTCAGCGTTTAATCCTGTCGGCACTTGGGTGGATAATTTATATCCAAGCGTCACACAACCGGAAACTAGCTATCCCACTTTCCAGAGCACCAATAGTGCGCGTTTAAATGTAGTTTATGCCGGCGCCAATGATGGCTTCTTGCACGGCTTCGAGGCTGGAAGTTATATTGCCAGTACCCAGCAAGTGACCGCACCAGGCACAGGCACCAACGACGGCAAGGAAGTGATTGCCTACATGCCGGCCGCCGTGCTGTCGACTATTCACAACACGAGTAATTCGGCGCTGGATTATTCCTCACCTAATTTTTCGCATAATTACTATACCGACGCGACCCCTGGTGTTGGCGACTTATATTACGGTGGTGCCTGGCATAGCTGGTTGGTTAGTGGTTTGGGTGCAGGCGGCAACGCGATCTTTGCGTTGGATATCACGGATCCAACTCAATTCACCGAGGCACATGCATCGACCGTGGTCATTGGTGAATGGTCGACCGCAACGGCCGGTTTAGGCGATGATCTGGGGCAGACTTATGGCAAACCAGTAATTGCCCGGTTGCACACCGGCAAATGGGCCATCATTTTCGGTAATGGCTATAATTCAGTCAATGAGACTGCGGGTGTCTTTGTGGGTCAAGTCGATCCTACGTCCGGCGCAGTATCATTTACTTTCTTGTCTACTGGAGTTGCGGGGAACAACGGTATCTTTAGCGCGAAAGCAGTTGATCTCGATGGCGATGGAATTACCGACTATATCTATGCCGGCGATTTGAAGGGCAATGTCTGGCGTTGGGATCTAACGGCCAGTGCATCGACGAGTTGGCCGTCTGCACCGATAAAGTTATTCAACACCGGTACCGGAAAACCGATTACCACTGAAATACAGGCTGCTGTTATCCCCAACCCCTACGGGTTGCCGCGGGTGATGGTGGACTTTGGTACTGGCGAACAACTTCAAAGTGCAAATCAATCTAATCCAAATGCCAACACGTATGCTACAGGGCAACAGGCGCTGTTTGGCATCTGGGATGGCAATATGGCTGCCTGGAACCTTCTCTCTGGGGCAAATCAATACGATTCCTTTCCCGCTACCATTGGAAGCACGACGATTACCCAGCCGTATACAGTGTTAGCTGCAAATTTGGTGTCGCAGTCGAGCGACGATGTGACAGGCACGACCGCCTCAACAAATTACAGGTCTATTACTACCCATCCAGTTTGTTGGGCTGATGGGCCTTCGGGTTGTTCGACTTACGGCACTTTGGGCCAATATGGTTGGACCTATCCTTTCCCGAGCTCGTCCAGCACGACTTATCCGGAGCAAGTCGTCTTTAATCCGGTTATTTCGCAAGGCATATTCGTGGTCAATACCTATATCGCGACATCGGTGCAGGCATGTACCACTGCAAATCCGACCGGTTGGACCGTGGCGGTTAATGTGGGGACCGGCGGGTCGCTGCCATCGTCATACTTTATTAATTCATCGGGTGTCAATGAGAGTGCGGTGCAGTTGGGTGCAACCGGCTCGCCTTCCTTTATTTCGACCGCATACGGCAATTTCCTGATAACCAATACCTCGGGTTCGAATGGATCGAGTTCGTCTACTCCTTGTCCTGGTGGTGGCACCGGCCCAGCCTGCTCGACGAGTATTAATACGGGACCGAAAACCGGTAGCCGCGTCAATTGGTCTGAATTGCGTTGATAAGGAGATGCACAATATGCGTCATATCTTGAAGTCTCGTCGCCGCGCAGCGGAGCAAGTGAACGTTGCCGGTGTTGGTGCAAAACAGAGGTGGCGCCGTTCCGCGTCCGGTTTCACCATGGTCGAATTGATGATAGTGGTCGCTATTATCGGCATTCTGGCAGCGGTGGCGATTCCGTCCTATAAGAGTTCGGTCAAGAAATCGAATCGTTCGGCGGCAAAAACTGCCTTGTTGGACTTGGCGGCGCGCGAAGAGAAAATTTATTCATTGACCAATGCCTATTCAACGACGCCTTCCGACCTTTTTGGAACCGGAACGACATTGACTTTTCCGTTGAATGCGCCGCTCACCGGTCCAGCGCAATATACGATTGCCACGCCGACGATCGCGGCTGCTACTACCACGGCTTCTGCTACCTTTTCCATTACGGCGACACCAACCGGCACGCAGACTGGCGATCAGTGCGGCAACTTCACGATTAACAGCGCCGGTCAGCAATCCGTTTCCGGTAGCGGTTCGTGCTGGTGAGCGATTTTTTGTGCGCGTAGCGTAAACAGTCTCAAGGAGTATTCAAGGGTTGGTCAGCGGGTACTGTCGGTGGCGTGACTGAGAAGTCGTACCTCATGTCGCAATCGACTGCAACGCCACCGATCTCTCCCGGTCGAAAAATTGAGGTGGCGGCGTAGGCGACGATTTTCTCGGTCATACTCGGCGTCATAGTCGTTTTTTCGACTTTGACGGCGATCACCGTGCCGTCACGATGTATCATCAAATGCATTTCCACATGACCGCTCTGGTCTTCATCGGGGCGATTCATCAAGGTACTTGGCCCGACTATAAAACGCTGCGGCTTGGTGCTCAAAGACCCACAGTCTAAAATGCCATCTTTCGGTGTCAATTCTTTTGGTTTTTCCAAAGAGAGCGATTTTTCGGATATCAGCGGCGGCGTGTCTTCCGGTGGAATGGCGGGAGCCGCATGCGGCGGCGGCTCCGGCGGAGGGGGGCTAAGCAGGACTTCAATCGCGGGCGGCGGAACGCCCTGCTGGTCTTTGTCGGACGCTTTTTTTCCGGCAAATAAAGTCATGGTCAAGAAAAACAGCACGGCACAGTGTACCCATAGCGACAAAAAGGAAAACGCCATGCGTTTGCCGACGCGTCGACCGGCGTCGCTTTTTAGCCATGCTGTTACTGAGGCTTTTACTGGCAAATGCATCTGTTATGCTGCCGATCCAGGTTGATTTATATCGATGAATTGTTTAGTGTTTTCTAAACGGTATTTTAGCCGACCTACCTTTGATCTCCGCCGATATTTGCACTTGGGCAAAAGGGCAACTCTAAAAAATACTACGGGGCCGCTCGCTACGATTTTTAGCACTACCCAAAAACACAAACAAACGCCGTCCTTGCCGAAATCATTCCCATAATTTACAATCACAGCACCATTTCGTCTCACGTGACTGGCGAAAAAGCCAAATTATTGTTAATTTGGAAATAGATGGGTATCCATCGGGAAGCGTGAGATTTCAAATTGGACGCCTCTACAATCTGCTGCGCGGCCCAATCTCGGGCCTGTGATGCTCACTGTACAATTCGTACAGTTCCGCTTCTCGGCCCGACCTTGAGCCGCTCGCGACGATTGTAAAGATGTCCTTAAGCCGTGCGCCTGGGTAGCCAAGATGGTTCGTTTGAGGCTGCCGTCATTCCCTTTTCTGGCCCTCATTCGATTGAGATTCACCCTGCGCAACTTAATCGATTGGAGTAATTCATGTTCAGTAAAGATCAAACCTTGGCCAAAGTCGATCCCGAACTGTGGGCCGTCGTCCAGCAAGAAAACCAGCGTCAGCAAGACCATATCGAGGTGATCGCGTCCGAAAACTATACCTCGCCCGCCGTGATGGAAGCGCAAGGCTCGCAACTGACGAATAAATACGCAGAAGGTTATCCGGGCAAGCGTTATTACGGCGGTTGCGAATTCGTCGACGTCGCTGAAACGCTGGCGATCGATCGCATCAAGCAATTATTTGGCGCAGAAGCGGCCAACGTGCAGCCGAATTCCGGTTCGCAAGCGAATCAAGGGGTGTTCTTTGCGATGTTGAAGCCAGGCGACACCATCATGGGTATGTCGCTTGCCGAAGGCGGCCATCTGACGCATGGTATGAAGTTGAATATGTCGGGCAAATGGTTCAATGTCGTTTCCTACGGCTTGAACGACAAGGAAGAGATCGATTACGAAGTGATGGAGCGTTTGGCGCGTGAAACCAAGCCGAAGCTGATCATCGCCGGTGCCTCGGCTTACTCCTTGCGTATCGACTTCGAACGTTTTGCTCGCATCGCCAAGGAAGTCGGCGCGTATTTCATGGTCGATATGGCGCACTATGCGGGCTTGATCGCTGCCGGCGTGTATCCGAACCCAGTGCCGCATGCGGACTTCGTGACCTCGACCACGCATAAATCATTGCGCGGTCCACGCGGCGGTATCATCTTGATGAAAGCCGAACACGCGAAGGCAATCAATTCGGCGATTTTCCCTGGTATCCAGGGCGGCCCGTTGATGCATGTGATCGCCGGTAAAGCGGTCGCGTTCAAAGAGGCGTTGACACCGGAATTCAAGGAATATCAACATCAAGTCGTCAAGAATGCGGATGCCTTGGCAAAGGCGTTGATCGCACGCGGCTTGCGTATCGTGTCTGGTCGTACCGAATCGCATGTGATGTTGGTCGACTTGCGCGCCAAGAAGATTACCGGCAAGGAAGCTGAAGCCATTTTGGGTTCCGCGCATATCACTTGCAACAAGAATGCGATCCCGAATGACCCTGAAACACCGTTCGTCACTTCCGGTATCCGTTTGGGTAGCCCGGCGATGACTACCCGCGGCTTCAAGGAAGCGGAGGCAAGCAAGGTTGGCGAGTTGATCGCCGACGTATTGGATAATCCGCATGATGCAGCGACGATCGAACGTGTAAAAGCGGAAGTCAAAAAATTGACGGATGCGTTTCGCGTCTACGGTTAATCACTGATCGCGTTTTTTGCGATAATGGGAGCGATTCAATCTAACCGCTCCCTGTTCCCCCCGTTTTATCTGACTAGCGGCCTTAAATGCAATGAAGTGCCCATTTTGCCAGCACGAAGACACCCAAGTCCTCGACACCCGCGTGTCCGAGGAGGGCGACGCCATCCGTCGTCGTCGTCGCTGTGTGAGTTGCGATAAACGCTTTACGACTTACGAGCGGATCGAATTGGCGATGCCATCGGTGGTCAAAAAAAATGGTAGCCGCACCGAATACGATACCGCCAAACTGCGTGGCAGCCTGACCTTGGCGTTGCGCAAGCGCCCGGTATCTGCCGAAGCGGTCGATGCGGCGATCCACCGGATCGAAGAAAAATTGCTGTCCTCCGCGCAACGCGAAGTGCTGTCCGGCCATATCGGCGAGCTTGTGATGCGCGAGTTGAAGCGGCTCGACAAAATCGCCTACATCCGTTTTGCGTCGGTCTACAAGAGCTTTGAGGACGTGACCGAATTTCAAGATGCGATTGCCGAAGTCGGGCGCGAGCGCAAAACCACCAGCAAGTAAGCCGACTAGACTATCCTGTCCGGTAAATGAATCCTGTGACCAAGCCTGTGACTATAAACGATTTGCAAGCGATGACCCTGGCTCTGGAATGGGCTGCCAAGGGGATGTTTACCACCACGCCTAACCCACGGGTCGGCTGCGTGATTGTGAAAGACGGGCAAGTGATTGGCTCCGGGCACACCCAGCCGCCGGGCCAAGCCCATGCCGAAGTGCAGGCACTGCGCGACGCTGCGGCACGCGGCGCCGATGTGCGCGGCGCGACTGTCTATGTCACGCTGGAGCCATGTAGCCACTACGGCCGCACGCCGCCGTGCGCCGATGCATTGATCGCGGCTGGAGTAGGGCGCGTGGTCGCAGCAATCGGCGACCCGAATCCTTTGGTCGCCGGGCAGGGCTTGACCAAACTAGAAGCTGCCGGAATCGAAACCCTGTGCGGCGTGCTGGAACATGAAGCGCATGAAATGAATATCGGTTTCTTTTCGCGCATGCAACGCGGCCGCCCTTGGGTGCGCATGAAAGCCGCCGCCAGCCTGGATGGCAAGACTGCCTTGCACAATGGGAAGAGCCAATGGATTACGTCGGCCGCCGCGCGGCATGACGGCCACCAATGGCGGGCGCGTGCCTGCGCGATTCTCAGCGGCATCGGCACCGTCAATGCCGATGACCCACAATTGAATGTGCGCAACATCGATACGCCGCGCCAGCCGCAACGCATCGTGGTCGATCGCGCGTTGCAACTGAACCCGAATGCGCGCGTTTTGGAAGGCGGCGGCACCTGGGTGGTTACCGCACTATCGAATCCCGAAAAAGAAGCCGCATTGCGCGAACGTGGCGCTGAAATCATCATGCTGCCCAATCCGCACGGCAAGGTCGATTTACCAGCCTTGATGCTGGAATTAGGGCGACGCCAGATCAATGAATTGCACATCGAAGCCGGTTATAAGTTAAACGGCTCGCTGATTCGTGAGGGCTGCGTCGATGAATTGCTGCTGTATCTGGCGCCGGATTTATTGGGTGATGCGCAAGGCATGTTCGACTTGCCCCGCATGGATGACTTATCTGGTCGCCGCAGCCTGGTGTTTCAAGACGTCAAGAAAATTGATACGGATTTGCGTATCATCGCTCGATTCAAATAATTTTGTCGTTGGAGTACACAAACATGTTCACAGGAATCGTTGCCGCCGTCGGCAAAATCACAGCGATCACCCCCTTGGGCCAAGCGGCCGACGCCGGCGTGCGCCTGACAATCGATGCGGGTGGTTTGCCGATGGTGGACGTCGCATTGGGTGACTCGATTGCAATGAATGGCGCCTGCATGACAGTCGTCGCCAAGACTGACAGCGACTTTAGCGTCGACGTCTCGCGCGAAAGCTTGAATTGCACGGTCGGTCTCGACGCGATGGGTGAAGTGAACCTGGAAAAAGCGCTGACCTTGGCAGACCGTCTCGGTGGTCATTTGGTATCGGGGCACGTCGATGGCTTGGGTTTGGTGCGCAAATTCGAGAGTGTTGGCGAATCGCATGAATTGGTGATCGGAGCGCCGAAAGAAATTGGAAAATACCTGGCCTTCAAAGGTTCGATTGTCGTCAACGGCGTGTCGTTGACCGTCAATCGCGTGACCGATACTGCAGACGGTTGCGAATTTTCGATCAACCTGATCCCGCACACGATCATGGTCACGACCTTGAAGCATTTGATGGTCGGCGGCAAGGTCAATCTGGAAGTCGATTTGATTGCGCGTTATGTGGAGCGCATGCTTAGCTATAAAAATCCCCTTTGATGCAAGAAATCTGATCGACTAGAATAGCGGTCATAAACAATATTACGGCATTTATTTTTATGTGCCGCATATTTGTGCACTATATCGTCGGGAACTCGCGTGCGGTTATATTACAGTCCCGACGTTTCCATTTATACGTCTTTGACGTATAATCTATTCATGCTCACCATTATCGAAACCCCAACATTCCAACGGCTTTGGCCTGCCTATTGGACAGAAGAGGAGCGGGCGGAATTTGCTGCCTATTTGGCGCAATTTCCTGAAGCAGGGGACGTGGTAAAGGGTTCGGGTGGTGTGCGCAAGGTTCGATGGGCACGGCAAGGTGGTGGTAAGTCCGGCGGTGTACGGGTCATTTATTACAACCGGTTGGCAAGTGGTGAAATTGTTTTGATCTTTCTCTATGCGAAGAACGAATTTGAATCTGTTGCTGGTGAAAAATTGAAGGAGTTGAAAAATGCAATCGAAAAAGCCTATGGGCGATAAAGCGCTGCGAGCCTGGGAAGATTCTCGCGACATGGCCGCAGAATTGGAGCAGTCGATTAACGAAATGCTTGCCGGACAAGGTACGCCTGTGCCAGTGTCTCTTGTTGTGGCTGTGCGCATGCAATCGGGCTTGTCGCAGAGCTTATTTGCGAAACTGCTGGGCGTATCGGTTCGTACCTTACAGGAATGGGAGCAAGGGCGACGGCATCCATCTGGCGCAGCACAAACGCTGCTGACGATTGCGCATCGACATCCTGAAGTCTTGCAGGAGTTGGCGGCATAAGAATACTTTTGTCTTAAAGGATGATTTGCCGAGGCGAGTTAAGATGAGCCAAGGTAGATATAAATTAATATTACTTATTTACAATTAAAGCGACGGTATGTCTAACGGTATTTGAAATATGTCTTTTGAACCCCGCATGAATACTAGGCTGTGACGCTACTTGAGATAATTGCGCGTTATGTGGAGCGCATGCTTGGATTGAAGTCAGGTCAATTGTGACCACGTATCTGTCTGAACCATTGCGCGCAGTTCAGTAACATGGACGATAGAAATGTTTGCAAATGCGAGTTTCACGAATAACGCAGCTTCGGTCGAGGTGCAACGGACTTGGACAATGCGATCCGGGCCACTGATGAAATCCTCATCGATATAGGCATCGCGAATGCCGTGCACCACTTGCCGGATTCGCTCTTTGACAGACATTTGTATCCCAACCACATTTGGTGTGGATGCACCTTCAGGAAATGTACAAACAAATGTTTTCATGGCTGCCCTCCAAAGGATGCCAAATGCTTTGTTCATTCTACCAATTGATACGCTGAAATATACCTGTCATTTTTACCAGTAAAAGTGAGCTTTGAAGACGCGCGGTGTTTATACTTCAGTTGTAATTCTGATCATAATATTTGCAGGGCCGCCAGGCGCCGAACGGCTTTAAGCGTGTTTGGATTGTCGCAACAAAGTTAATTTGTACTTGCCAATCCAATCTTGCGTGGCGCAAATAAAAACGCAGCAGAATTTAACTTCTGCTGCGTTTTTTACATTGAGACTTACGCGAGCGCAATGACAGGCATCCGCGCTTTCAATTTAGAAATCCACTTGCAAAGACGCGGAAATCAGACGCGGCGCACCGAGGTAGTAATACACGTTACTTGGTGCGATGCCGTTGATTGCAACCGAATTGGAAACGCTTTGCGACGATGGATTGCGATATTGCGCGTTAAACACGTTGCTGACGTTCAAGCGCAGGGTTGGATTTTTGAACATGCCTGAGCTTGGCAATAAATACCCGGCATCGAAATCGCACAAGTTATATCCAGGTGCTTCTTGATCGTTGACCAGTGTGGCCCATTGACTGCTGGTATGTTGCGCTTTGAAGCGTGTGTACCAGACGGCGGTTTCATATTGCGCGCTCAAGCCGAATTTGTACTTGGGCGTATTAGGAAATTCCTTGCCTGTCGTTGGCAAAAAATGCGCCGCGCCGAGCTGAATGTCATTGGAAATTTTGCTTTCCGTATAACCGAACGAACCATATGCAGACCAACCCTTGATTGGCGAATTGCCGATTTCGAGTTCCAGGCCATGCGTCTTGACCTCGCCCGCATTGGTGTACGAGCTAATTTGCGTAATCGGATCATACGCATTTGCCAGACGGTTTTTGAAATCAACCGCGAACACCGTCGCTTGCGCGATCATTGCCCGGCTTTGGTAACGGTAGCCCAAGTCGAGGTTCCACGACGTTTCCGGCTTGACCGACGATGACAGCACCGGTTGACCGTTGACGATCGTCACGTTATCGCCGGTGGACGACGAAAATGCAAAGTTCGGCGGCGTCTTCAGATTCTTCGACAAGCTGGAAAATACCTGGCTTTCCGCGTTGACCTCATAGCGCAAACCGAGTTGCGGCAAGAAATCCGTATAGGTATGCGCAATTTCGTAAGTAACGGCCGAGTTGTTGCCTTCGTTGGCGTAGTTTGTAAAATCGCGTTTGATGCTTGGATTACGTGCGCCGACATTGATCCGCAAATTGTCGTCCATCAGCGAAATCGTATCTTGCAAGAACAGCTGCCAAGCAGTGCTGACGGTCTTCCAGTCGCGTGCTTGATACGGCGTCCCATTAGGGCGATCGATCAGGTCGTTATTGAGCCAATCGCTGGCAAGATTGCCGGCATTGTCCACGGGTACGATCGGGCTGGTTTGGCGATGATGCGCCTGTTCATACCAGATGCCGCCGATAATCGTGTTGTTTTCCAGTGTTTCCGTAATCGAAGCAGTAACGCCTGGGCGATCAGTTCTGGTGACAGAACTGCCGGCCACGATGATTTTGTCTTTGGTGTCGCCGTCGCCATTCAAGTCAACCGTGCCGTTCAGTTTTCCAGTAGCCGGGTTCAGGAAACCACTTTCCGAAATGGCTTTTTCCTGGCTACCGCCTGTGCCGTAACCGAACCAAAAATAGGGCAGGATTTTGATGTCGGTGCTATCGTTCAAACGGAATTTCGCGGTGGCCGACGCGATCACGTCTTCAAATGGATTGCGCGATAATTTGTAATAGGCCGGACTTTGGCTGACTTCAGTTTGCGCCGTGCCATTGACGGGGGTCAAGTGACCGATAAACGTTGGCGCATAGTCATAAAAATATCCGTTTTTGGTTATTTCGGCCTGGGTCAGGTTGTAGATATTGTTGTTATCCATGCGATTCATAATGACATCGGCGGTGATGTAATTAAATTTGTCGATATCGAAGCGCAAGCCAAAATCGATGTGATTGCGATCGGCTGCGCCCTCACCTTTCCATTTGTTCGATTGCGCGTGCGACGCGGAAATGAAGATTTTTGCACGGTCGTCGCTGAAACGGCCGCTGTCGTAACGGACATACGATTTACTGAGGCCCAGGCCGCCTAGCGTTTGTATCGCGCGCACGCGTTGCTTATCTTCCGGGTCGCACGAGACGATGCCAATATTGCCCCCGGTTGCGCCAACGTGCGGTGAGTCGACATCGGTCGATCCTTGCGTCACAAATTCCGAACAGACGTTTTCCTGGTCGATAAATTGTGAAGGGTAGACCGCATAGCTGCCGGAATCATTGATAGGCACGCCGTTGATTGTTGCGCCGATCTGGTCGCTGTTGAAGCCGCGCATTGTCAAGCCGCCGCCAAACAAGCCGGTCGCGTCGTAGTTATAGCTATTGACCGATGGCAGCAATGCCAAGGATTGATAGGCGTTATCGGTGGTGCGTTGCTTCTGAATTTCTTCCTTGGTGATCGTGCTGCGTGCTTTTGGCGCATCTTCCGCCACCATCAATCCCATGCCTGCCTTGCGGCCGGTAATCGTCACTACGGAGTCGCTAGGGACAGCTGTATCCTTGCTTTGATCTGCGCTGTCGGCAGGCGTTGTTTGTGCGTGGGCTACTGTCATGCCAAGGCAAAGCAATTGCGCGGCGAACATGATTGGGCGCAAACGAAATGTGTAACTTGTGTTTGAAACGGATTGCATGAATTCTCCTGAGATTGAATACCTGCACACGCACGCATTTCCACATTGATATGCAGGGCGTCGCGCCAAGCGAGCGCAGGGCCTGGTTTGTTCAACAAATCGCAACGAATCGTTGAGTGGTTTCGGAATATTTTCGTGGGGAGTATTGGACTAATCGATGCCGATAAATCGGTATCGATTAATTGGAGCACTCCGACTGACCTTGCCCAATATCCGTTTGAGCATAAGACGCGCATTAAACGATAGACAACAAAATGCGGTCAAGAATATTCACTGAGAATTGTCGAGAATTCACACTTTTGCAACGAAGTTGCATAGCGTCATAAAGAGGTCATAAAGGGGCAATAGACTCGCTGTCCGAGATGTAAAGCATATGACAGGAAGGTGACATTTTTAAACGTAAAAATGGCATTGATCGTGAATGCTGAACATGGCACAAAATTGAAAATATGAGCCAAATTTCGAATGGAAATTTTTAATCCAAGAGTTGAAAAATGCTTGACCGGTTTTAACTGAATGCGTGCTGTGTCGAGCGCTTATGCAGAGCAGGGTGTCTAAAAATAAATGTGGTGAGCATAAATAAATAATCCGAAACACTCACCACATCGAATTCGAAAAAATTTACGCGCCTCCACCACCCAAATAGTCAGGATTCGGGCTGACATAGGCATCCACTCTGTGATCAAGAAAACCGGCTGGGGCAACTTGCTCCAAATTGAATGCATAACCGGCTGGGCGTCCATTGAAATCCCAGGCAAACTCTTTGTCGTTAATCACGAATTTAACGGTGTCGCCACTGGCTACGTTCACATATTGGGTGTCTGGGCTGATAACAATCGTTTTTGATGCGGCAATCGATGGCACCGGATCACCCAACATTGAAATTGCGCTCGTCGGGGTCTCGCAGGCATTTAAGAGCGCAGCAGAAAATATCGTTGCCGATATTGAAAACAAGATCTTGGGTTTAAGCGGTCTATGGTTCATTAGGCACCTCCTTCACATGTTTCCCCCACTATTCATATTTCAGATATGGACATTTTTCCTTCCATGACTCTCAATCTTGCCCAAGCCTATGCTCATCCAGAGTGTCACCCAGAACGATGATGTTTGATGGTAAAATGCCAATAATGTTTAGGCAGTGATGCTTAATTTTGGTTCCGATAGCGTGATATTCCACTGGACGCGAAGTTCATTCGCGCATTCTGATATGCAACGATCCCACACACTCTTGTCTGCCCCGCAACCCGATCTCGGTTTACAATAGCGGTCTACGAGGATTTATTTAATTATGTCAATTTCAACAACGCAAGAAATCGTCACCGAATTGCGCGCTGGTCGCATGGTCGTGCTGGTCGATGAAGAAGATCGTGAAAACGAAGGCGATCTGGTGTTGGCTGCCGAGTTCGTGACGCCCGAAGCCATCAATTTCATGGCGAAGTTCGGTCGCGGCTTGATTTGCCTGACGCTGACCGAAGAACACTGCGAGCAATTGCAATTGCCGATGATGACGACGCGCAACGGCACGTCATATGGCACTAATTTTACGGTCTCGATCGAAGCCGCCGAAGGCGTGACGACCGGTATTTCTGCTGCCGACCGTGCCAAGACTGTGCAAGTGGCAGTGGCGCGCAACGCCAAGCCGAGCGATATCGTCCAGCCAGGCCACATTTTCCCGTTAAAGGCGCAAAAGGGCGGCGTATTGATGCGTGCCGGCCATACTGAGGCCGGTTGTGACTTTGCCGAGCTGGCAGGATTGATCCCTGCGGCGGTTATTTGCGAAATCATGAAGGATGACGGCACCATGGCGCGTTTGCCGGACTTGATCGAGTTCGCGCACGAACATGGCTTGAAAATCGGCACTATTGCCGATTTGATACATTATCGCAGCCAAACCGAAAGCATCGTCGAACGCGTCGCTGAGCGCGAAATGCATACTGTGTACGGCAGTTTTACGGCGGTGGCTTACCGCGACAAACCGAGCGGCGGCGCCCATCTGGCGTTGGTGCATGGCGATGTTGTTTGCGATCGCGAAACCTTGGTGCGGGTGCACCAACCAGTATCGGTTCTTGATATGCTGGAGACTCAGGTCACCACGCATTCCTGGAATATGGCGTCTGCCTTAGCGGCGATCAAGGCGTCCGAACGCGGCGTGATGGTGCTATTGAATTGTGAAGAATCGGCGGAACAAATGTTTGCCCAGTTTGCAGCCTTGAATGACCCGACGGCAAAGCCTCCGGCACGCGCTGCACGCATGGATTTGCGCACCTACGGGATTGGCGCGCAAATTTTGAAGGATCTCGGTGTCGGCAAGATGAAATTGTTGGCGAATCCGCGGAAAATGCCTTCCATGACAGGTTTCAATCTTGAAGTTACTGGCTACCAAGCAAAACCGAATGCTGAGTGAGCAGGCTCACTTCAATTGAATAAAAAGGAAATGCCATGACAGTAGGAATATTTGAAACTAATTTGGACGGCAAAGGTTTGCGCATCGGCATCGTGCAAGCGCGCTTTAACGAAGATGTCTGCCACGGCTTGCTGTCGGCGTGCTTGGCGGAATTGAAGCATTTGGGTGTGGACGATGAAGATATCTTGCAAGTAACCGTGCCGGGCGCGTTGGAAATACCGCTAGCCTTGCAAAAGATGGCCGAAACCTTGCAATTCGATGCCTTGGTCGCCATTGGCGCGGTCATACGCGGCGAAACCTACCATTTTGAATTGGTTTCCAACGAATCCGGCGCCGGCATCAGCCGCGTTGCGCTGGATTTCGGCGTCCCGATTGCCAATGCGGTGCTAACGACCGATACTGACGAACAAGCCGAAGTGCGCATGGCTGAAAAAGGCACTGATGCCGCACGCGTGGCGGTTGAAATGGCTAATTTGTCGATGGCATTGGAAGAGTTGGCCGAAGCGACTGAAGAAGAATTTTAGATTCAAGCAGAGCTTCACGGGGCGCAATGTTTCGTGCACCCCATGAATATTTTATTTATTTTTCCTTTGCAGTGCCTAAGTGCTGCAAGTGGTGTTTGTGAATCATGACCCAAAAATCCGTCCACGCCAATCCCAGCAAGAGTCGTACGCCGCGTCACCGCGCGCGTGAATTCGCGTTGCAAGGGATCTACGAATGGCTGTTGAGCAATGAAGCTGCCGGCGCAATTGAAGCCCATATCCGCGAAGCGCATGGTTTCGACAAAGCCGATGCCGAGCATTTCGATTCCGTGCTCTACGGGACCATCAAGCGCGTGGCGGAATTGCGTGCCGACTTGGCGCCCTTGATCGATCGCCCGATCGATCAATTGTCGCCGGTCGAACATGCGGCCTTGCTGATCGGTGCTTACGAGTTGAAAAACCATCTTGAGATTCCGTACAAAGTAGTGATCAATGAAGCGGTCGAGTTGACCAAGTCGTTCGGCGGCATCGATGGGCACAAGTATGTAAATGGCGTGCTCGATAAGTTGGCCGCCAAGGTGCGCAACGCCGAACTCGGCTCGGCAGACTAAACGCGACGCATACATCCGTCATGAATTTGAATAACCTGGCTTCCCGGCTCGATCATATTGAACCGTTCCACGTGATGGAACTGGTCAAAAAGGCCCACGCGTTGGAGCAGCAGGGCCGTCACATCATCCACATGGGTATCGGCGAGCCGGACTTCACCGCGCCGCCGGCAGTGGTCGCCGCTGCCACACAAGCAATGACGGATCGCAAGCTGCAATACACCGCAGCGACCGGCATCCCCGCATTGCGCGAGGCAATTTCGGCGCATTATCTTGGTACCTACGGTTTGCAGATCGCGCCGTCGCGCATCATCGTGACTGCCGGTGCGTCGGCCGCCTTGCTGTTGGCGTGCGCGACCTTGGTCGACAAGGGCGCTGAAGTATTGATGCCGGATCCATCGTATCCGTGCAACCGGCATTTCGTGGCAACCTTTGACGGCACTGCCAAGATGATACCGTGCGGCCCCGAGCATCGCTTTCAATTATCCAACGACATGGTGCGCGAGCATTGGTCGGCACGAACTCGTGGCGTGTTGCTGGCTTCGCCGTCAAACCCGACCGGTACCTCGATCACGCATGCCGAGTTGAGCGAGATTGTGGCATCCGTGCGCGAACGTGGTGGCTTCACCATCGTCGATGAAATCTATCAGGGTTTGAGTTACGACTCGGAGCCGTTTTCCGCGTTGTCTCTGGGTGACGACGTGGTCGTGATCAACAGTTTTTCCAAATATTTCAACATGACGGGCTGGCGGCTCGGCTGGCTGGTAGTGCCGGAAGCCCTGGTGCAGCACATCGAAAAGCTGGCGCAGAATTTGTTTATTTGCCCATCGAGCATTGCCCAGCATGCCGCCTTGGCGTGCTTTGCGCCCGAGTCGTTGTCTATTTATGCCGAACGCAAGGCCGAATTCCAACGGCGCCGCGATTACATCGTGCCCGCCTTGCGTGACTTGGGCTTCAAAGTGCCGGTGATGCCGGATGGGGCATTCTATGTTTATGCGGATTGCTCGGCACTAAGTGACGATGCCGATAAATTGACGATTGATTTATTGAATGAGGCAGGGGTGGTGTTGGTGCCCGGTTTGGATTTCGGACCGACCACTGCGCATAACTATATACGTCTGTCCTATGCGACTTCGATAGAAAATCTGCAAGAAGCGGTTGCCCGTATGCGGCGGTTTTTTGCCGCACGTGGTAAGTGAAATCAAATTGTTGTTTCGTAGGGCGTCAATAGCGAAGCGTATTGCGCCGTATGTGAATGTAATGTCTCTTGGTCGTGCGCAACGGTAACATACGGCGCAATACGCTTCGCTATTGACGCCCTACCTATGCACTAAATTCGACCGCTAGCTGCGGTCGAATTTATGAAATTTACAGCAAAGCCAATTGACTTACTGCATCGGAAGACTTCGATGGCAGCAACGCAGCGTCGGATTCGCTCAAGGTTTCCGTTTGCGGCTTGTTCCTGTTCGCATCTTCCAGCGAGCGTTGCTTCACCGTGTTAGTAGCAACTGATGAAGTGGTCGGCACATTCTTGCCCACTGAGACTTCCTGCAAGCGATGGTATTCAGCCAGCACCTTGGCACCGTAACCGGAATCGTTTTCCATTGCACCTG
>Ga0207131_1075_pt1 | contig 18242 bp, 27 predicted proteins | sample Alteio_BWMinHeat_13_FD_153557 | JGI IMG/M metagenome (GOLD analysis project Ga0207131, IMG submission 153557) | Enriched cells from forest soil in Barre Woods Harvard Forest LTER site, Petersham, Massachusetts, United States -... | ecosystem: Environmental > Terrestrial > Soil > Temperate forest >...
TGGCTCACACCACACGGTTGAGGACACCGGCATCGTCCTTGGTCAGGCGCTTGACATCGCACTTGGCGATCGTAGTCAGATTACGCGTTACGGGTATGCGGTCGTGCCGATGGACGAGGCGCGGGCTGCGTGCTCGATCGATATTTCTGGGCGTCCTTACTGTACGTTTGCAGCACAGCTTCCCCCCGGTGGGACCGGAGGCTTTGACCACGAACTAGCGGAAGAATTCTTTCGCGCGATCTCTAACGCGGCACGCCTGACGTTGCACATCGATGTTGAGGCAGGCACTAATGCACACCACATGATTGAGGCCTCATTTAAGGCATTTGCGCGTGCGTTAAGAGCCGCAGTGACAATTGACCCGACAGAGAAAGGTGTTCCCAGCACCAAGGGCACCCTGACATGACAGTAAATCTTGCCGTGGTTGATTACGGCATGGGCAACCGTCGCTCTGTTGAAAAGGCCCTTCTACATGTGGGTGCGATCGCGACCGTAACTAGTGATCACGATCAGATCCTCGCAGCCGATGGCCTCATAGTTCCGGGGGTCGGTGCGTTTCCGCTGGCGATAGAGCGCCTTAGAGAGTCGGGCCTCGCTGACTTGATCCTCAGGCGCCTTAGAGGAGGAGTTCCTGTATTAGGTATCTGCTTGGGTATGCAGATTGGTTTTGATAGCTCTGAGGAAATGGGAGGCGCGGACGGGTTAGGAATAATTTCTGGGGAAGTGAAGGAATTAGAGGCGCCTGGACTGAAGTTGCCTCATATTGGTTGGAGCCTTGTGCATTGGCGTCAATCATCTGAGTTGATTGAAGGGTTGCCTTATCCGTGCGCCTTCTATCACGTGCACTCTTTTGCTGCAATGCCAAGAGATGCGAGTAATGTCTTAGGGGTGGCGGAGTACGGGGAGTCCTTTGTCACAGCGGTCGTGCGCGACAGTTTTTATGGAGTTCAGTTTCATCCAGAGAAGTCTTCCGTACACGGTTTGCATCTATTAGCCAACTTTGCCTCTATTTGCGCTCGTGCAAAGCTGTCCTCGCCGACCAGCGCGTGACGGGAAGCATTCTCAGATGATTCTTTTCCCTGCTATTGACATCCTCAACGGACGGGCTGTTCGCCTAGTCAAGGGCGATTTTGATGATCAGACGGTCTATCAGGACGATCCGCTTGATGCGGCACGTGGGTGGTGTGACGGCGGGGCGCGCTACTTGCATGTGGTTGATCTGGATGGAGCTCGTAAGGGAGAGCCCGTGAACCTCCAGCACCTGCGGCGGATTGTCGAAACGCTTGCGGTACCGGTCCAATATGGCGGTGGTCTACGGACAGTTCAAGCGGTCAAGGACGCGTTAGCTGCCGGCGCACAGCGGGTGGTGCTGGGGACGGCAGCCTATGCGGATCCCGACTTCCTTGATGAGGTGTTAGCTACCTATGGCGACCAGGTGCTAGTGGCGGTTGACGTAAGGGGTGGTCACGTAACAACTGCGGGCTGGACGCATTCAACAGGGGATGGGATGGAGGTAGTCATAGAACGTCTGCAGGCACGTGGGGTTGCGAGCTTCATTTACACAAATGTCGATCGTGATGGGATGCTCGAAGGACCTAATCTCGATGAGGTTAAGCGTGTCGCTGCGGTCGTAGGAGGCAGTCTGATCTACTCAGGCGGGATTGGTGAACTAGAAGACCTCAAACGGCTTGCCAGGCTGGATGGGAGCAAATTGACGGGCGTGATTGTTGGTAAGGCTTTGTATGAGCGTAGGTTTACAGTTGCGCAGGGAATGGCTGCGTTGGAAGAGTGATTCATAGCGCTACAATGTGTCCTTAAACTTACGGTCTAGGGCAGGTACTAGGAGATGGGTTCTGTCAGTCAGGCCGACAAGATATCGAATGGATTAGTGTCTATGGGCCAGTCTCATAAGGGTATGTGGTTGGGCTCTAGAATGGCCCTGCTGGTAGTCTGTACAGGAGTCATCCTAGGCATTTTTGTTGCCTGTGCTCCCGGGTTATCGTTGGGTGCTAGTTCTGTGAGCTTCGTGCTCTGGTCAGGTTCTGAGGCCGGCGGAGACTTACATGGTGTTTCGCTAAACACAAATGGTAGAGGTAGCGCGTTAGCGGTTGGCGTCGGAGACCGCACAACGGGCAAAGTGAAAACGATTTCACAATTCTCTGCTCGTGGCCTAGCTCTGACTCAGATTCAGGCCGCGGCTCTCAACCTAATGCACGTGCCGTCCATCGAGCTTGGAAAGTTTGTTCGCACGGACCGACTATACGCTGCGGCATCATTGCAAGCTGGCAAGAAATTTCACGAAATGTTCGCGTTATCCACCAGCTCTCCTGAACTGAGTGCACTATTGGCGGCGATTAATAGCCTATTACCAGCCTCGCAGCAGCTAATTGATCCCGGCGATGGCATCGTGCACACGGTTTCGCAAGACCGTCCTACGGGTCGAGCTCACGCTAGGGTTAAGTCTCCACTGCTGGCCGATGAGCTGAATCCGCCAGATGTTGCACCCTGTCCAGTTGGGCAATCACCGACTGAAATTGTGCGGAGTGTGCCTCTCTCCGAGGCCGCTGGAGCTCAGCTTGTCTCGCTGAGTAGTAAAGGGACTTATCACGGAGATTCGATCGCTGTTGACGCGACGTGGGGACAATTACCCGACTCAATTTCTGCCCCGATCAATGTCACAGAGCACGTCGAGTTCATTCCTCCACCTGGTCCATCTGGCCTTCCGAACGGTGCGAGCTGGGCAGATACCTATAAGCAGATCGTGGAGCCGCAATTTAACGGACAGTCGGTACTGGGGGGAGGTCCTTACTTTGTTGGAAAAAGCAAAGTTGTACTGCATATTGATGCTCGCGAGCGGGCTGCGGGCGATCCTCCGACGCCATGTTATAACCAAATTCGTATAGTCCCGCAGCGCACGGACAACCTTAACTACTCTCAAAACGCGCCTCAAGACAACTCCTCCTTTCCTTCACCGGATTTAGGGGCAACGGATAGATGGCCGCGCACTGGTGAATGGCAGATGAGCGCCTTTAGCCCCGATAAGTTGACGCTCTTTCATGAAGGGGTGGGACACAATGTCCTACGACAAGATGATGCTTATGACCCATTTTTCAAGATTGGAACACATTTGTTTCCAATTCCGTGGGATGTCTATACAGACGATGATGCTGCACTTAAGGATTGGGCTCGCTCAGAAAGTTTGAGTTACCGTGCAGGCGTGGTAGTCACCCAGCCAAAGGACGGTCACGATGGCGACGTAATGTCAGCGCCATTCCTATACGGAAGCCTAGTCCCGAATTGGAATGCTCATCTTTTTCCCGATGTCATCAAACTTATTGGTGAAACAGCTGATAGAAATCTTGAGATAGTTGGCAATCCTGGGGATATTCTTCTAAATAAGATTGATGCTGCACATGACGGTCCGATCCGGCCACAGCAGGACATGGTCATAGGCACCAACTTTTCTTTGCGCGTTCCGTATAAAGGTTCGGTTCACGTGGATGGGTTGGTTGCCTACTGCATGGACCATCAGCGGGCGGTTCCTGAGCTTGGGGCGAAGTTCGACGTACTTGGCCCTGCACAAAATCTAGGTGGACCAGCAATGCTTGCTCTGCAGCGAGTTGCCCAACAGGCTGCGAGCCTACAGCCTGGATCTCTCGCCGAGACCCCGGGAGCGCAGGAAGCGATTTGGCGTGTCATGAACGATCGCGACGCGACCGATAATGGTTACGCATCGGCGATTTTGAATGCAGTTGGGATTTCGCCAAGCATTGATGCATCAAGCACGTTTGGCGCACCGCACCTTATTGACCCCAACACCGATGGTCATTCTACCGCTGCGGTTACTCAGACAGGGGTATTGTCTCCCATACAGACAGTGACCAAGCCGGTGAAACGCTTGCATCCTCGGATAGTAAAAGCGACTGTTACTTTAGTCAGGCCTCATCCAGGAACGCCATTTTTTACGATCAGGTTACGCACACAGGACATGGTCTCTAATGTGCGTTTAGTGGTCTCACTGGCTCGTCGGAAGGAGCACCGTTGGCAAGGGATGGGGCGGTCGCAGCGCGTCGTGCTTTCTGCTGGTGGCGACTATCTCGTACTAGCCTCGCCGTCAAGAATCTCGCGAGGACGCTACCGACTAACGATTAGAAGTCCTTATGGAATCGTCAATGCGGGCATCAACCTAAGGTAGGCGGCTTGGGGGGTTGCATGGGTGGATCTGTTCGCGCTCCGTGGCGCCTCAGCTTGAATGGTTTGGCTTGAGCGGAAGGATCGGAGACTGCTTGGAGTGAGAATACATTGTGCTACAGTGTATTCATCATGACAACTGGGCTTCGTGGACATCTTTCTATGCGTCCGTTGGAGAGGACCCTGAAACGGCTTCGTGAGCACGCGCGGCTTGTCGGCGAGCAGAGGACAACACTCGCCGAACGGTATATCGATGAAGGTTTGTTGATGGACGAGTTCCCCGGCGTTTATTTCCTCGATGGCGCTCTTGGTCGTCGTCCGGCTGTGATCGGTACTGGTCTTGATGTCTGGGAGATCATTAAAGTCGTTAAGGACAACGATGGCTCTATAGAAGGGACGGCTTCGTACTTAGAGATAGATCCACGCCTGGTGGCACTTGCTGGCCGCTACTATGGCTCTAATCGCGATGAGATCGATGAGTGGATTGAACGTGTCCATGAGCTTAGTAAGCGCGAGGAAGACAAATGGCGTGCAGGCCGTGAAGCGCTTGCTTCGTGAAGCTGCTCCTTGATGAACATTTCTCGCCGGAGATTGCCCGCCAATTGCGCAAGCTCGGTCACGATGTTGTGGCTGTTAAAGAGCAACCAAGCCTGATTGCGAGGACTGACCGCGTTCATTTCGCATCTACATCGCAACAGCAGCGCGCGATTGTCACACAAGACCTTGGTGATTTTCGTCCATTACTTACGCAGGCTATGCGTGCTGGGACAAAGACGTATGGCCTTGTTTGTGTGCCATCCAGAGTGAAGCTGTCGCGTAAAGCATTTGGTGCACTGACCGAGGCGCTCGATGAACTACTTAGGCGGAATCCAGATGATGACGCTGCGATGAAAGCTGGTGGCGAGATCTGGTTAGCGGTCTTGTAAAACCACGCTCACTAACGCCTGCCGTCGGGAAATCCAACTCTGTATAAAGAGCTCAGCGGTAGGGTCCGTTGGGTTTAGGTGACATTGGAGTTATTGAGGTCTCCGAACATATGACATCGCCTTGTTCCATAGCGTTCCAAAGAGAGAATGCTGCTCTGTGGGTTTTGCAATGATCTCGCCGGCGATTTCGGTAGTCTGATTCTCTCCAGCGATAGCTGCCTCTAGTGCTCGCGCGGCTTGCCGAATTTGCTCGCCCTTGCGCCACTCACGAAAAACATTTTTATTCATGTTCACTAAGCGGGTGTCGGCCTCAGGTAGGGCTGTCGAAATTTGCGACCATAGGGGCGATTTTGCTCCTCTGATAACAATGGAATTGTCGTCAAGAGCGCTAATCTCTGTCACAGGAATACTGTCATCTCGTACGAGAGCCGAAAGCAGATCGAGTTTTGGTCTGAACTTATCGACACCTGCGCGGAATATAGCTGATATTTCGCCTGAGTAATTATTCCCTGTTCTTGCCCTCGCTTCGGCTACCAACTTGGCAGTATCGCTATCGTGATAATAACCATGTTCATCGGCGGCCATGGTTTGCATCCAATCGCTCACCTTAACGGCAGCAGCGCGAAGCTCTGCTATGGAGCCTGTTGGAGGTTCATCAAAAGGAAATTGATAAAAAAAGCCTCCTTTGTCTCTGTCTAATTCTGTGACAAGGGTTTGTCTTGCTGCGGTTACTGGGTCTGGTGGTGGAGGTGTGTTTGTTGACGTGTTTGAGAAGGCTGTTTTTGCTGCGGCCCATTTTTTGTTTGAGCCAGGAGCCTATGCCTCCTGGTCTCTCGGGGTTGAGGCCTGGGTCGCTTGGTCCTGCGGTTGTGGTGTTTGGTTGTCCGGGCTGATCTCCACTGTTGTTTTTGTCTCCCGTGTTGCTCATAGCGATGACTCCAGTGGGGAGTGAGCCACCAGTGGTTGCTGGTGCGAGCTCTTCCACGGCTGTTGGTGCCGCGGCCTCCCCGGCGAAAGCTGGTGTGAACCCGGTTGGTGGTGTTCCTGTGAGTGTTGTTGGTTCTGGTGCGCCGAATAGGAGGAGTCCGGCGGTAGCGATTGCTGTCGCGCGGAGTCTGAACGTGTTTTGCGCGTCGATGTCAGCACCGTAGTGCTGGGCCCCGTACGCTGTGATCGCGTTGATCATTGTTCGTATCGGGTGAATTGTCTGATCAGCGATATCAGCTACCTGGGCGTTTGTTGCTGCCGTGTCGCTATTGACAAGCATTGGTGTTGTCAGTAGCGGCGCTACGTCAAGGCGGGAAAGCAGCAAGGGTGGGATTAGTGACTGGTCACCATCACAGTTGCGGTAACACAGCTCAGGGACAGCAGGAAACAGGTTCCCTGGTCCTCCCTGTGGTCTACCGGGGTAGTAGCTGTAAGACGGCGGGCAAATATAAGGATCCGCTGTGCTGGCAACCCACTTATTGACTGGTACCAACAGTGTCGTATCCGTACACGCATTCGTACCAGCAACATCAGCGTTGAAAGCTGTTGTCCCCTGTGGACACTGCAACACACACATTGTTCCCGACGGGTCACAACTCGTGACACCGCCATAACTAACATTCATACCTGAATCAACACAACCCCTAAAGATCCCGCCAAGCTCACCATAAGCACCAAAATGCGAACCCGGCGTGTCAACCGTTGTTGGTAGTACTCCCTGCTCGACCCCGCCAAGCAATGTCTCCACATACCCAACAGACTCATCAAGCTTCATCGCATCAGCAACACTCTTAACTGACGGCGACTGCAACTGCCCAGGGCAAGACGAACCCGCATCACAAGGCGGCGGTGAACCGGAAGTCATGTTCACGGCAGGCTGATTCACATCAGTCTGAGAAGTAGAACCCTGACCCCCCCCGGATCAACAGACACCTGCGGCGCAGAAGAACCCTGACCACCCGACTGAACCTGACCCCCACCAGGATCCACAGAAACCTGCCCGTCTGGTTGACAAGACTGAGAACTAGGATCACAACCACCCTGACCAAACGCCGAACCCCCACCAAACCCACAAACACAAACGAAGACAACGATAGGTGGAACACACCATAAAAGGGGATGTCTGTAGATGGGGAAGAACACTAGAAAGTAGTATAGACACATTCGGAAGGTATAAGTATAGTTTTTGGAAATTCAGCTTTCTTCCTTGCTAGGCGTAGTGCTCGGTCCAGCAGCTGGTGCTCAAAGGGTGCGCATCAAATGGAAAACATGGCACCAGAGGACTAGGATGAGTAGATGGTCCGCGAGACATCGAGCGATCAGCCAGGAGTGCGTGATGACGCTGTACTTATGAGGCGTCGCGCTCACGCATGGGCAGAAGGTGCGCGTGAAGGGCGCACCTTCGACCGGCTCTTGGCAAAAAAAATGACTTATGCCGAGCGACTCGCTGAAGGTTTAGCGCTGACACGCATCGCGATGAAGCTGCAATCCGGGCGACGTATAGCGCGTAAGTCGTGAATGAGCGCGACGACGCTGCTCTAATCCGGCTGCTGAACCAGCACAGCATTCCCTATGTCGTCGTGGGCGGATGGGCAGTGATCACGCATGGATACATTCGCTATACGAAGGACATCGATGTGCTGGTGCAGGATTGTGATTCTGTTGCCAGTGCACTTGCTGTGGCACTCGAGAAAATTCACGCTGAGACATTGCACGGTGAGGCCATATCTGCAACCACGCGGCTTCCCGAGCAGGGATGGCAGGTAAACACGGATTATGGCCGCATCGACATTCTGCTGGAGGGTGCGCCACCACTTGATTTCGCATCTGTCCATGCAAGCGCAGTCGAGACGAATCTCGATGGAGAGTCGATGCGTGTTGCCGATCTTGCGCATCTCGTCGCGCTGAAACGCCTTGCTGGTAGACCACACGACAGAGTCGACATTGAGGAGCTAGAGGCAATGTATGGACCCTTGCCACGCTTGTCGGTGCCTGGTGTCGACTTCGACCTAGATGCATGAGAAGTTAGGGTAGAAGCGGGCGGGAGCGCCAGCCTGGGTAAGTTAGTGAGGCTCCCGTATCGCCGTACGGGCTACCAGCTACTGTGGAGTAATGCACTTCAAGCGAGTTATTCCATGCCTTGACGTTGACGCGGGGCGCGTGGTCAAAGGCACCAATTTCGTCGATATACGTGATGCGGGTGACCCGGTGGCGCTGGCATCACTCTATGACCGCGAAGGTGCCGACGAACTTGTCTTTCTCGATATTACGGCCACGCACGAGAAAAGGGACACGATGGTCTCGCTTGCTCGTAAGACTGCAGACGATGTCTTCATTCCCTTCACGATTGGTGGTGGTATTCGTAGCGTTGCCGATGCCCAGGCGGTCTTGGACGCTGGGGCAGATAAAATCACCGTCAACTCCGCCGCAGTCGCAAGGCCGGATTTGATTGACGAGCTGGCAGTCGTATTGGGTGCTCAGTGTGTTGTGCTGGCGATAGATGCACGTGCTCGCAATGGTGACGGTATATCTAACGGTTGGGGGGTTCATGTCGCTGGTGGTCGTACTCCCACGGACCGCGAGGCGGTCGAATGGGCCCGAGAGGCAGTCCAACGCGGAGCGGGGGAGATACTGCTCACAAGCATGGACCGTGACGGCACCAACAGTGGCTATGACCTCGAGTTAACAAGTGCGGTTAGTGAAGCAGTCACGGTCCCGGTAATTGCCTCTGGTGGAGCGGGAGAGGTGCAACATCTCGTAGAAGCACTGCAGGCAGGCGCCGATGCTGTTCTCTGTGCCTCGATCTTTCATTATGGCCACCACCAAATTGGTGATGTGAAAACCCAACTGGCTGCAGCGGGCATAGTGGTCCGCCCAACGTGAGTTTGACTGGCCCAATATTTGAGACCCTAAGGCGGAGTTCTGCAGGAGCTGCGCTGCTTGAAATAACGGAGTCGCTTGCTGATGTGCATGTCGTGGGCGGTACGGTACGTGACTCTCTGCTGGGGCTTACTCCGCGGGAGATAGATCTTGTTGTTGAGGGTCAAATCGATGAATTGGTCGAGGGGTTGGCTGCAAGATTTTCTGGATCTGTGACTTACCATGATCGTTTCGGCACTGCGACGGTGGAGGTTGATCAGGAGCGGGTCGATGTTGCCCAGGCGCGTACCGAGCTATATAGGACTCCGGGCGATCTGCCGGAGGTCAATCAGCTGTCCGGTGTGTCAATCGATGACGACCTGCTGCGTCGCGATTTCACCATCAACGCGATTGCTGTGCAGCTCAGCCAGCCTGGGCGTGGCACTTTGCGGGCCGCCTCAAATGGATATGAGGATCTCGTCGCTCGCCAACTGCGTGTTCTGCATGACGACAGCTTTAGGGATGACCCGACGCGGTTACTGCGTCTAGCACGCTACGTGACGCGCCTAGGTTTTGAGCCAGAGCCGCACACACGATCACTTGTCAAAGAAGCGGTTGGGCAGGAAGTGATGCGGAAGGTTTCGGCTGCTCGTATTGGGGCTGAGCTGCGTCTACTTTTGGCCGAGTCCGACCCGCTTAGCGGGCTGGACTGCTTGGACAGGCTTGGCTTGCTGGAGGATATCGCGTCCGCTGCTGCTGGCTCTAAGACAGATCCACAGTCACTGGTTGAGTTGGCTTGGGATCGTCAACGTGCCAAGGATGCCTTGTCGTTGTTGCCTGTAGATGGTGATAAGGCTGCTTTGCTGGTAGCCATCTGTTTGGTTGTGGCTGCCAGGAATAGCGACGTCAGTACGGATCTCGACACACTGCGCACCTGGTTGGATGGTTTGGAGTTTCCGACTCGTCAACGTGAAGCCATTGTTTCGGCGGTCATTGATGGGCCATTGCTGGCAGATCGTCTAGCTGAAGCCCAATGTCCCTCCGAGATTGCATCTCTTCTAAGCGGCAAGGCTGTGGAGGCGGTTTGTATTGCCGGAGCACTCCGTTCTCAGGATCGCGCACGTAGGTGGCTGGCAGAACTGCGCCATGTCAAGCTGGAGATCACCGGTGATGACCTCGTGGCAGCCGGTATTGAACCTGGGCCTGGCCTCGGTAAACGCCTGAGTATCGCCCTTGCACGAAAATTGGATGGAGAGCTCAGGGGTGGACGGGCTGTTGAGTTGGCTTTTGCTTTGAACGTTCGCGATATTCAAGGCGATGATGACCCGTAGGTCAGTTGAGGCCGGTATGCACCGAGCGAGCAAAGCTGGAGGGCTGGAGGATAAGACAGGCGATGATAATCCGCCTATCTGTCGACTTGTCTATCTGTCTGCTATAGAATGAGAGCATGAGCCGGAATCGATCACAATTTGTGGCTGTCGCAGGTAGTCGGGGATCGATTACGCTCCCACCTGATGTGCGCCGTCGCTATCACCTGGATGAGCCTGGCGCACAAGTCGAGGTTATCGGTCGTCCTGATGGCGTGATCGAACTACATCCGATCCTCGCCCACCGTGCCGATCAAGCTTGGTTCTGGTCTGACCGCTGGCAGAAAATGGAGCGCGAGGCCGAGGAGGATATTGTTGCTGGGCGCGTCGAGACATTCGACAGCAGCGCGGACTTCATCGCCGACCTTGACCACGAGGCAAAACAGCGTGGCCTGAAGTGAAGTTTGAGCAAACGGCTCGCTTTCGTGCAGATCGCGTAGGCCTGTCCGATGAGCATTTTGCTCGCTTCCGGCGTGTCGTCACTGAGCAATTTATCCCGGCTGCTGAGCGTCATGTAGTTGATGTGGGCTCAGTATGGCCAAAAAGTCTGCGAGTGAAGCGCGTGCAGGGCGCCCCCGGTGTGTGGGAGATAACGTGGAGCTTTTCGGGTCCTGACGGCCGCGCGACTTTCGAATGGGTCAAGATCGACGACCAGCCCGGAATCCGGTGGCGACGCGTCGGGAGCCACGCGATTTTCTCCGAGCCCTAGCTCAGGCCAAGTTGGCGTTAGGCTCAGTTTCAAAAGGCCTGGGGCTTATTGTGCGTAACCCAGCAAGTCGCGCTGCTGCGCATTGGCGTTCGTCGTAGCTGACGAAGGCATCCAGAGGTGACAGATCCGCTGCGGCAGCCACGTGAATGGCGTCCAACGCCCGTAACGCAGGCTCGGTGATTGCGCCAGCAGCTTCCAAGAGGCCGCGATCGAGAGGAAGTAAGGCAACTGCTTCGAGTAGTTCGCCTGCATGTGCGATCACCAGATCAAGTGGTAGCCGCTGATCTTTGGCTGCTGCTCGTCGAATTGCACGTGGCACTTCGGTCAGCACAAGCTCACTTGACAGCAGGTCTGCATCAACAAGGAATGTACGCAACGCTTCACTCTCAGGCTCGTCACGTAGGAGCTTCACGAGCGCGGATGCATCAATGTAGAAAAAGCGCCAATTCAGCGTTCGCCGCGGATCTCATCAAGAGCACGGCTCAAGGCGAGCGGGTCGCCATCAAGTTTTAGTGGCGCGGGCAACCCGCGGCGTGTCGGGCGGAGCACGCGCCCCTCGGCTATCAAACGGTCAAGCCCCGAATCAGTCGTTGGCGGTGGGCCTAGCTCAGCTACAGGACGGTTGTGGTCAGTTACGACCAGTCTCTCACCACGCTCAACACGTCTTAGATAGCTGCTTAGGTTCTGGCGCAAGGCCCCAACACCCACGGTGTCAGTCATGTACATAAAAGTAGCATAATTACTTGATGGATCCTAGGGCCGAGCTTTGGTCCGACAGTGAAAGCAGGGTCTTTGGTAGTGCTACACGCTAGTGTGGGTCTCAAGCGTCCCGGGCGAGGCCAACCAGATGCTGTTGAAGTTCAGGACTGATGCCAAACGATCGAAGTGATGGTCGTAGTGGAGAACCGACATTCCAGCTTCTGCGGCCGCCGCGGCGATTAGTGCGTCGGCGGGGGTGACCCGGTGATTGCCGGCCCCTAATTGGGCAAGTTCACGTAGTGCCCCGATCGCGGCACGTTGTACCGAGCTTGTGACTGGAATATCCCGCAAGACTGCCTGGGCCCGCTCAACTGCGTCGAATGCTGAAGCATTGGGTGCTGCATAAAGCAGTTCAAAGGTCACCATTGAGCAGGTCACAAGCTGGCCTGATTGAAGCGCCGCGACGATCTCATCGCGTACTGCGTGATGGTTTGCGTGCACCACCGCTGACGTATCTGCAATAGCAACAGCACCCCCAAAGGGCACGTTCACTCTTGTTTCCACACTAGCTGATCGATGTTTGCGAGTACGTCCGTATCGAATGGACGATCATCACTTGTCCAGGTGTCCACGAGGTGTTGCACCGCATCGTCGCGGAGGGTGTGATCATGCATAAGAGCCGCAGCGCCACGAATAGCTAAATCATGTACGACGCTTGCCGTCGGTCGGTTGGCTCCCATCAATGGCGCAACGAGTGCCAGCGCTTCGGCCAATGCTGGGTCCTTTGTGACTGGAATACGATCATGGCGAGTAGGCACACCACTAGTGTGACACCTCAGGGTAACACCTGCTGGCGGTTAGGATTATTTTTCATGCAACTGTCTAAGCCTTTTTCCCAGGCAGGTAAAGATGATCAGCACATCGGAATTGAGCTAACAGGAGGTCGGGCTCTGTTTACGACGCGCCGCGGTGGCGTATCTGACGGTCCTTACGCAAGTTTGAATCTCGGGCGCAGCGACACTCGTGGTGGGGAGAATGATAAGTCTGAACTTGTTGCTACCAACCGTGAGATCCTGGCCAAGCAGATTGGTATTCCCTCTGGGCGTTTTGCCTACGTGCGACAAGTGCATGGCTCCTTGGTTGTGCAGGCTAGGAAAGAAGATCCCTCTCCTGACCATGAACGGTGGCGGGAAGCTGATGGTCAGGTCACAGTCATGCCCGACACCCCCGTGCTTGTGCTTGTAGCTGACTGTTTACCAATTGCCTTGAGTGCTCCGGGCGCGGTTGGCATGCTGCACGCCGGTTGGCAGGGATTGGCGGCCGGGGTGATCGAGCAGGGAGTGCTCGCGATGCAGGCACTAGTAGGAGATCAGCCGATAGACGCCGCTATTGGCCCTGGGGCCGGTGCTTGTTGTTATGAGGTCAACAAGGATATGGAGCAGGCATTCTCTGTAGACGGACCAGAGGTGTTCAATAATTCACGTCTCGACCTTAAACTAGTTGCAAGACGCCGTCTGCGGCAGGCTGGTGTTGTCACGGTGTATGACGTCGGATTGTGCACAATCTGTAGCGATCCATCATTATTTTTCTCCCACCGACGCGACAAGGGCCTGACAGGTCGGCAGGCTGGGTTGATATGGCGCAGCTGATTACCGGGCTGGTTACTGAACGCGTACGGTCTAACGTGGAACAAGTACGCGCAGAGATCGACGCCGCGGCTCGGCGAGTCGGACGCGATCCTCAAGAGGTTGAGTTACTAGCCGCGGTTAAATACATCCCGGTGCAAGAGCTTGGAGTACTTGTAGATGCTGGTATAACGCTCGTTGGCGAGAATCGAGCCCAAGATCTTCAAACAAAGGTGGCGGCATACCGACAACGCTTTGTATGGGATTTCATCGGACAACTCCAAAGTCGTAAGGTCCGCCAAATCATGCCGCATGTACGACTGATTCATTCGCTAGCGTCTGAGTCTGCGCTGGCGGAGCTACAGAAATATTCTGATCAGGCTCGTCCTGGTCTTGAGGTCCTAGTTGAGGTCAACGTTGCGGGCGAGTCAGGAAAGGCCGGTATTAGTCCAGGAGATCTCGATAGCTTCATCGAGCGGTGTCCGGTCCCTGTCTCTGGGCTTATGACGATGCCACCACAGGCCACAGACCCAGAGGACAGCCGTCATTGGTTTGCAGCATTGCGCGTGCTAGCCAAATCCCATGGTCTCAGGCGGTTGTCGATGGGGACGACACAAGATTTCACCGTGGCGGTCGAGGAGGGTGCAACGATCGTGCGTATTGGCAGCAGGCTTTACAAGGGATAGACACGTCAAAGCATGTCGCTGATCACGGGGGCGTTCATCGCGAGCCACGAGATGCTCAGGTTACGTGCGGGTGCGTGTGATGAACGCGGCCGGGCGCAAGATCGGGATGTCTTGGAAGCTGCCAAGCTCGAGGAGGTGTCTGTCGCCGGAGACGACATGGGTGGCTTGGCCAGTGACGGCGGCCTCCAATACACGGTTGTCTGGTTCGTCGTCTACGACGGAGAACCTGTGCGTCGGAGTGACCATGACGCTGACAGCTTGGATGAGGATGGCGAGTTGCGCGGGTTGCTTGATTACGCGGGCAAGTTTGGGATAGGCCAGTACACGGCGTAGTTCGTCAAGCAGCGCGGGGCTGGTAATGAGAACCAGGTCTCCGTCCATCGCGGCGTTGAGGATGTCGGCGGGTGGCCCGGGCCACCCGAGAGCCGAGGTGATGACGTTGGTGTCAAGAACAACCCGTGGGGTCACTCGATCGCTCGCGCTGCGGTGATCGCGTCGTCGACGAGCGAGACATCCAAGCCAGCATCGGCGACGCTTTGGCGCACGTTGACCAGGCTGATGCGTAGCTGCTCGGTAGCGTGGCGACGGCGGTCCTCGATCAGCTGGTTGTATTCGGCAGGGCTCACAAGGATCGCGAGTGCCTGGCCGCGGCGAGTAAGCACGATCGGTTGGTCATCAGCAGCGACTTCCTCGGCGAGTTGGCTGAGTCTAGCTCGTGCTTTGTCGACTCCGATAGTACGTTCCATGGTTACCTTCCCTAGCAATCGTAACGCTAACATTACTGATTATCGTACAGTCTAGCGTACCGTAACTTCGACTCTTGTTCTACCGTTTCTAGAGAGCTCCCACTAGCCGACTACGGTCGCTTTTCTCTGCCTCTTGACAGATTTGGCTCCATATAAGTTAGTGGCTAATGTTCAGGGTGTCCTTAGTGGAGGATGTGGTTGGGATGTTGTAGTTTTCTTGTTTGTGAGTGTGGAGCTGAAGGCTGGTGATGAGGGTTCCCAGTGCTGGCTGGGGTTATTTCGTTCTGCTTGTTTTCGTGGTGTTTTGTTTGTCGCGGTGTTGTTGTTGTGCGTGTCTGGTGTGGGTGCGGGTTTTGGCCCCGGCGTTGGTGTTGTCTTTGGTCAGGGTGGTTGTGATCCTAGTTTGCAGTCTTGTCAGCCTGATGGTCAGGTGTCTGTGGATCCTGGTGCGGGTCAGGTTCAGTCTGGTGGTCAGGGTTCTCCTGCGGTGCCGGTGTCTGTTGATCCCGGGGGTCAGGGTTCTACGTCTCAGGCTGGCGCAAGTCAGCCTGCCGTGAACATGACTTCCATTTCACCGCCGCCTTGTGACGTTGGCTCGTCTTGCACAGGTCAGTTGCAGTCCCCATCGCCTAAGAGTGTTGCTGATGCGACGGTGCTTGACCCGTCGGTTGGGTTCCTATCTACGTGGCTTGGCGGTGTTGAGCAGGGTGTGTTGCCAACACCTGTTGACACACCCGGTTCGTATTTCGCTGCCTACGGTCAACTAGGAGGGATCTTCAGAGGTTGTGTTGATGCGGGGTTGAATGTTAGTTATGGGGGTGTCACGAGTTGTGACTCGTCGGGAACAACGTGTGTGTTGCAGTGCCCACAGGGGACAACAGCTTTCAATGCTGATGTCGCTGGGGCTAACACGTGTACGGATACGACACTGTTGGTACCGGTCAACAAGTGGGCTAGCAGCACACAAGACCCGTATATTTGCCCGCCGTCTTACAGTTACTACCCTGGTAGACCCCAGGGTGGACCAGGGAACCTGTTTCCTGCTATCCCTGAGCTGTGCTACCGCAACTGTGATGGTAACCAGTCTTTGATCGCGCCTGTTTTTCTCGCTCATCTTGATGTTGCACCCTTACTCACAACGCCAATGCTTGTCAATAGCGACACGGCAGCAACAAACACTCAGGTCGCTGACATCGCCGATAAAACAGTTCACCCGATACGAACCATGATTGACGCGCTCGCACAGCACGGTATCGATACTGGCCAGGATCCAGACCGTATGCAAACCTTCCGTCTTTACGCTACCGCGGCAACAAGCACAATGCTGCTGCTCTCAAGCATCCCCGAAACACCACTCAACACCCCACCAAACGGACTCACCGGGCTCACACCCACACTCGCAACAGCAGAAACCACCACACCAGCAGCAATAGAAACAATCACACCAACAACCACAAGCAGATCACTCCCCGCCACAATCATCGCAATGAGCAACAAAGGAGACGGAAACGGGGGAGACAAGGGCCCTAGCAATACCTCCTCAGCCCCAACTTCTCAGACGCAGTCGCTCCCCGAAGTACTAGATGAAGTCGGATACGGCGTTCAGAAACCAAACCCTACAGTCGCAGAGCTTCGCCAGGCCGCAAACCAAGCAATAGCTGACTATAAAGAAAAGGCAGCGACAGCACAGGCTGAGGCCGTGCTAGCACGACCAACGAACGCGAAGCGGAGTGTGGCATTGCATGAGCAGAGCGTGACTGACATATCGGGGTGGCAGGGAACTCCTAGGCAGGACATAATTGATGGTTACCGGGAAGGAATGGATGATCTAAGCACCACAATGGATGAGAATAATCTTGATCCGTCTAAAATCAAGATAATAAAAGGTAGACTTTATTTTCCTGACCTTCCATCAGGGGAAGATTTTCATTTTTGGCATATCTCAACTGGAGAGTTTAAGTTCGATAGTGAGATTAATCAATATTATGCGAATATGATAAGTGATCAGAACGCTGCTGAATACTGGCTCAAAGCGGAGCGTGTCCGCTATGCGCTCGGCAAACACACTACTCTACGAAGAATTCCCTAGGTATTCGTAGGGGACTCTGAAGTGCTTTTTGTATGTTTCTAGTGTTTCAGAAGATTCACCCACCGCACCCCCGCAAAGCGTGAGAAGTCTGAGTCGAAAGAGCAGAGTTCTGCTCCATGCTCAATAGCAAGCGCTGCAAGGTGTGCGTCCGAAGCCAGATTTCCCGCGACACCCAAGGGTGCTAACAGTTCTCGTAATACTGCTGCGTGCCGCTGGGTTGGGTGGATAATAGTTGTGCACGGTTGGGCTAACCAACTATCGATGAGATCAAGCGCTTCATCTGGTGTCAGCGGGCCTTGAAAGATCGTCGGATTCGTTGAAAGACGAATCACCGCTAATAGAACTGACCACGCAAGTGCGATTGTTTCACTGCCCGAAAATGCGGCTTCGGCCCAAGTGTGCGAGATCTCATAATGTGGAGAGGTCTCGTCGAGGGCGTAAAGCAGTACGTTTGCGTCTGGGAGTTTCACTTACTTGCGCAACTCGAGCTTACGGGCAAGCTCAGCATCTTCTAGCTCTCCGGCCAATCGGAGCGCCTTATTGAGGTCAATGCCTCGGCGCAACCCAAGTTGTCTTGGTGGGAGGCGGTACCGGCGTGGCGTAGCGCCGGGATCTTCGAGCCCGAGCCGAACACTCATGTTCAACGCTTCCTTAAACGAGAGACTACGTTCTCGCGCCAGTGTCTTGAGCTTGGCTGCCACATCCGGATCCAGAGTTACTGTTGTTCTCATTGAAGCATCATAATACGTCTATATGTGCTGTCAAGATGTCTGCCTAACCTACGATAAGCTATCCGCAGCAGGGAAATCTCGTCCACGGGCGAAAATCTCATATTCATGGCCTTCCGTGACTCATGGCACCGCGCGCTTGTCTACTTCGGCTTGGCCGAAGATCACGTGCATGACGAGTATGAACACGATCTAGTTCACGAGCCAGAGACCGAGATCGAAGATCGTTATCGGGATAGACCAAACGTTCGTCGCTTGTCCAGTCGACGTCGACGCGATGAATTCGATGACATCTTTGCCGACGATCAAAAGCGCATAGACGTTCAGTAACACGCCCAGGTAATCGGCTAAATCAGTGCGAATCGTGGCAGCCACTAATGTCATCGTCTGCCACCCACTACAGCCTCGAGTGCATCCACGAATGAGCTTCGCAAGCCGCCACGCTCAAGTGCCGCCAGGCCCCGTGCCGTCGAACCTCCAGGGGATGTGACTTCGCGCCGCACACCGAGCGTGTCATATCCACGTGTCCGCAATAGCGCTGCGGAGCCACCCAGACTCTCAATAACGATCTCCGCGGCCTTGGCACTGGGCATACCCTGTTTTACCGCAGCGTCGATCTGTGCCTCAGCG
>Ga0207131_1076_pt1 | contig 18241 bp, 17 predicted proteins | sample Alteio_BWMinHeat_13_FD_153557 | JGI IMG/M metagenome (GOLD analysis project Ga0207131, IMG submission 153557) | Enriched cells from forest soil in Barre Woods Harvard Forest LTER site, Petersham, Massachusetts, United States -... | ecosystem: Environmental > Terrestrial > Soil > Temperate forest >...
TGAGTTAATAAGTCATTAATGATTTATAGATTAAAGTTGAAATTATACAACCTATTTAATTTTTCCAAAGCTGCTTTCATATTGATTCCTGCTCCTAAAACGGGCTTAAAAGGATCTTTTTTTGCCGACATACGAGTTAAAAGTGTTTTTATATTGAATTCAGTTGGATCGAGATTTTCGTTAACTTCTTCCCAATTTAATGGAGTGGATACGGGAGCATGCGGACGGGGTCGGACTGAATAAGGTGCCACAATTGTTTGGCCCTTGCGATTTTGCAAGCAATCAAGATAGATTTTTCCTGAACGCTTGTTGGGGGTTCGCTCGAGAGATGTAGTATGAGGAAAATTTTTGTTGACGATCAAGGCAATAATTTCAGCAAATTGTAGCGATTGTTCGTAAGAGTATTTTGCTTGCAATGGAATGTAGAAATGCAATCCTGTTGCCCCTGAAGTTTTACAATAATGTTTCACCTTAACATTTTCCAGAATCTCATGGATATAAAGGGCGACTTCTACAACTTTCGTAAAAGCAATGTCAAGAGGATCTAAATCAATGACGCAAAAATCGGGATTATCCAATGAGTCTTGTCTCGATATAAATGGGTGTATTTCAATACTACCCAAATTGACAGCATAAAGTAGGCTCTCTAGATCATTGTTAAGGATATAATGATCCGTTTTTCCATGATGAGAAATATCGCATGTTTTTATCCATTTTGGATGATTTGAACTTAGGTTTTTTTGAAAAAAATCGACTCCTTCAATGCCGTCAGGATAGCGATGCAATACAATAGGCCGATCCTTGAGATAGGGAAGGAGAAATGGAGAGATTTTCCTATAATACTCTATAAGGTCTCCTTTTGTAATTTCATCCTTTGGCCAGTAAACCCTATCCAGGTTAGTTAAAACCAGATTGGGCAGTTTTGCGTCATCATGTCGTATCTTTTTTGGTGAAATTGGCGCTTCTTTTGTTACTCTGGTTGCAAGTTTATCATCTCTGAGTCCTTCAAAAATAGGCTGGCGCATGATATTTTCTTTGGTCCACTCAGCAAATGACACTTCGCATATCAATTGAGGTTTTACCCATGTAACCTGGGCATCATTAGGTACAAAATTATTTTCAAAAGGAGATTTTTTTTGTTTGAGTTTTTCTAGTTTCATATAAATATCATTTAGGGAGGTAGAATTAAATCCTCCTCCTACGCGTCCGGCATATTTTAATTTTTTGCCTTCATAAAAACCTACAAGTAAGGCACCAAATTTCTTGCGAGAACCTCGCGGAGCTGTAAATCCGCCAATCACAAATTCCTGTCTTTGTTTTGTTTTAATTTTAATCCAGTCGTTGCTTCGATGCGATTGATAGGTGCTAGAAATTTTCTTGGCCATTATCCCTTCTAGACGAAGTTTTACAACTTCTTCAAAAAAGGATTTTCCATTTTTCAGAACATGATCGCTATAACGAATTAAGGGAAGAGATAATTGTTCTAAATATTCTTTAAGCAGCTTTTTCCGTATTATCAATGGTTCAGACCTTAAATCCATGCCATCTTTGTAAAGGAGATCAAACACATAATAAGTTAAATTCCCTTCTCCGGATTTTTGATAATTTTGCATGAGTTGAAATTTAGGCATGCCGAGATTATCACATACGACCAGCTCTCCGTCAAAAATGACTTTCTCTCGAATGGATTTGAGCTCTTGCTCAATAGATTCAAATTTATCATTTAAAAGTTGTCCCGAGCGTGATCTTAACTGCACCGATGGTGGATTGATTATTGCCGTGGAACGGAAACCATCCCATTTCAATTCAAATAACCACTCAGGATCATCAAACGGTTCTGACATGGAGATGGCTAGCATCGGAGCAATAAAATGGGGTAGGGGGGCTTTTTTACCAAATTTTTTTTTTGGCTCTTGAGGATTTAAATTTTCGGACACCGCGCGATCATTGGGTCCCATAGCTACGCTGTGTGACGGGTTCTTTTTTTGGGTTTATGATTTGATTCCAGACTGGCTTTTAGCAATGACATAATATCGCTAACTTTTGATGATTTGGGAGCTTCTGTTTTTGGATGTATCGCACGACCCTTTGCTTTTTGTTGGATAATTTTTTTCATTTCCTGGACATAGCTATCCTTATAACGTTCTGGCTGAAAGGATACGGTCAAATGATCAATGAGTTGCATGGCGATATCTAGTTCTTTATGATTGATTTTCTCTTTTTCAGGAGGTAATTTTAGGTCTTCTGTCTTAAGCAATTCCGTTTGATAGCGCAATTCATTGACGATGAGAATATTTTCGTAAGCCCTAATCAGAGCTATATGCTCTCTGTTTCTCAAAACGAATTTGGCAATTCCCACCTTACCCGACTTCATTAAGGCTTCTCTCAGCAAGCTATAGGCTTTTTCGGCATTCTTATCTGGTTCAAGGTAATAGGGTTTTACGTAATAGATGGGATCAACTTCTTCTTGTTTTACGAAATTGATAATTTCGATTGTTTTTGATTTGCCAGGATTTGCTTTTGCAAAGTCTTCGTCGGACATGATCACATATTCCCCTTTTTCAAATTCAAATCCTTTGACTATTTCTTTCCAGGGAACTTCTTTACCTTCGGCTTTACATATGCGGGCATAGTGGATTTCGGAGAGGTCTTTTTTATGAAGCAAGACAAAAGAGAGTTCTTTTTCTTTGCTTCCTGTGTACATTTGTACGGGAATATTGACCAATCCGAAACTGAGAGAACCTTTCCACATTGATTTCATTTTTCTTTCTCTTGTTAAGAGTGTGTTGACAAACTCAAGCGGCCGGCCTGATTACCTTCTTATGGTGTTAACTGAATATAAGCATAAGATTAAATTTTTTGTAAAAAAATGTTTTTACATTTTTATCCAACTTTGGCATTGGTTTTATCAGAGACTTAGTACGTTTATTAACCTTCCAAAGGAGCATGTATGACACAATACGGCCCAGCATCACAAAAATCGGTCAAGACCGCGATGCATAAAATGAAAGAAGGAAAGTTAGAATCAGGAAGAAGCCACAAAAAAGTAACGAATCCCAAACAGGCTGTAGCTATCGGGTTATCTGAAGCACGCAAGAAAGGGGCTAAGGTTCCTTCAAAGACTAAAAGTTAGCGAAATATCCTCCTATCCTGATCCTTACCCACAAATCTAAAAACCGCGAAGTTCGCGAAGCCAACGAAGGAAACGCGAAGAAGGTTTAACTACAATTAAACCTCCTTCGCGTTTCCTTCGCTGGCTTCGCGAACTTCGCGGTTTTTAGACTTGTGGGTAACGATTAGGTGAGCGTGTCATTTAAATTCGATGCTATTGTCTTCGGGACGGATCAATGTTACCATTAAGGCCATGTAGTCTAATAAATGACGGGTAATCAAAAAGTTCTCCTTCACAAATTGCCTTCCTGTCTCACCTATGGATTCTCTTCTATCGGGATGTTGAAGCAGATAACGAATTCTATTGGCCGCTCCTTCTGGAGTATTCACTAAAAAGCCTGTGTGGTGGTCCACAACTTGTAATCGTATCCCTCCGACATTCCCTCCAATGACGGGCTTTCCTTTCCACAATGCTTCGGTGACGGTTAGCCCGAACCCTTCCTTCGTCGATTTTTGCAGAACAATATCTGCAGCCCGTTGCAAAGCATTGATAATTCTATTAGTGTCAAAAGAAAATGATAACACGTGAATATCAGGATCATCTTTTGCATCATCCTGTACAATATGCAACATGGTATCTCCTTCAGGATCGTCAGCGGCTCCTGAACCAGCCAGGACTAGTTGCAGTCCCGGTTTGAATCTTTTTGCCAGCCGATAGGCTTTTATCACTCCCAATGGATCTTTAAATTGATCGTACCGGGAAACTTGTAGGATCATCGGTCTCGCAGGATCAAGATTGAAACGCTGGTAAATAGATGCAATTTCGTCTGCAGGAAGTTCAATATTCTTTTCGCTTAATGGATCAATGCTTGGAGGAACAAGATAGATGGGGTGGGGAAGCTTTTGAGTAAATTCATCTAGCGAAAATACAGAAGCATCGTACTTGACAATATAATCACGCAAATATTTCCAGACATGTCGATTAGGGCGCGAAGCATCGACATGGCAGCGCCAAATCCACTTTCCTTTTCTAGAAGGACAATATTTTATTAATGCTGCAGGCTGCTGGTCATGAATAAATACCATTCCCGCCTCTTCCAAACAGGGACGAAGCTCCTCTGCATTGATCGCGTTAACTTCTTCATATTTTCTTAGAAGATAACTATCAGGTGTTTTTTGACTTCCCTGCAAGGCATTATGAAAGGATTTTGTACATTTGAAAAAATCGGCATCTCCTTTCATGACTTTCCATTCTACTTCCAATCCCAGAGCTTGACTTAAAGGAACGAGTTTTTGCAAAATTTCTGCTACACCACCGCCTTGAGCTGTAGAATTGACATGCACTATTCGGATTCCTTTTAGCGCAGATGCAATTTGGTGGAGTTGTTGAATCACTCCTTCGCCGACAACTGTTTTATATTCTTGCAGGATATCATTCATATCATGATTCCGAGATAAAATATTTTTGAACGACTTTGATCAATTCTTTCTTCAACTGGGGTAAAGTAAAAAAGTAAGGATCAACGCTCCTAATTTGACTGATTAACTCCTGAAATTCATTTCCATAAGATTGTAGCCATAAACTGAAGTCATCCCACTCCTCATTACTACGCCGCCTGGCATCGATAAAATGATAAAAAATGCTGTGTGTGCTCATGAACGGGACTATTTTTATTAGATCCAGTGGCGTATTAATTTGCACTGGGGTGGTAAATATGATAATTTTTGATCTGACAAAATAAAAATGTGCGTTGATTTTCAGATTATTAATTTCCTCTGATTCATCGAGTCGGTTTTCAACAACTTCAATGACAGCCCCGCGCAAATCATCCTGACTGCGAAATTGCGTCGGATCAATGATCCCAAGCCGTTCTGCAAGGATGTTATCATGCAGAGCCCGATGTGCCCATACAGCGAAATCGTTTTGATACTCGGGATCGATGAACATGGGTCGGAGGTGTCCTCCCCAAAAATGATGATAGATGCATCCTTCATGAATAGTAAGGAGTTTGTCCCTGAATTCAATTAAATTCCCAGCATGTTCTCCTGTAGAAATAGTGGATAATACGCAATCTTTTACAAAAAACGGAAGGGGATTTTGAACAGATGTTTGTGCAGTCATCCGATTGTTTCTCCTGAATTATTTGGAATGAGAACTAGAGCAGAATGTCCCAGAATGAGCCAATGATGAGCTGTTGATAATGGAGGAGTTCCTCCTCCACCATAACGAGAATCCTCGCTAGACCATAACATAGACCATTGCATATCTTTGGGAGGAGCTAAAAGGGGTTCAGGTACGGGCGAAAGAAGATAATCCATACCAAAATTGACAAAGAGAAGTCTCGTATCCTCTTCAGTATCCCCAAAAAAACGAATTACAAATGTGTCGGGATTTAATACAGCACCATCTACACCATTTATGCGAGGCGAGCAGAAAACAGAATCATGGCGTCGAAGTTTGAGCAGATCCAGATGAAGTGCATATGCATGTGGATGCTCTTTTCTTTCCAGCATATTGAGTTTACATTTTTTAAACGTCTCAACTTCTTCAGGTTTTGGGATTTTAGATTGGATATCAGAGGTTGACATTGAAGGAAACAGTTTAAAGAATTGCCGGCGCCCTCCAAGAACTTGTAAGGCAATTTCCGGTTGATGATCTGCAAAATAATAAAAGGGTGCTGAAGAAGCGAATTCCTGACCTTGAAACAGTAAAGGGGTTCCTGGGGATAGTAATAGAAGAGCTGTCATGACTCGATAAGTTCCTGGATCTGTTAAGGCATGCACTCGCAACCCATGGACGAAATTGGCGATCTGATCATGATTTTGAATATAGTTAATAAATTTGGATGGAGGAAAGTTGAGGGTGGGGCCTCCACGTTCTTTTTTGTGGTAAGCGTACCATTGACCCTGGTAAAGAAAACCATACTTTGCGGAGGAAATAAATTCCTGAGGAGATCCAAGATAATCGATAAAGTAATTTTCGTGATGACCTGTCAAACGCACCATTGCAGAGTGATGGAAGTCATCATTCCAAAGAGCATCAAATTCACAACCGCCTTCTTCAAAAGATTGAATCAATCTGGGTTGTTGCGGCTCATTTTCAGCTATTTGATAAGTTTTGCGATCAGGAGCTGATTTTCTAACAACTTCGTTTATTTCAGTTAAGATGTGAGGAATGGAATTATCGTAAATATTTTGAGTTGCATCGATTCGCAGACCATCAAAATGGAATTCTTTTATCCAGTATGCAGCATTGTTCAGGTAAAATTCGCGAACTTCTTTTGAACCAGGTTCGTCAAAATTAATTGCTTCACCCCAGTCAGTTTTTTTGTTACTAGTAAAATAATCATTTGAAAAAGCTTTTATATAGTTGCCCTCTGGTCCAAAATGGTTGTAAATGACATCGAGAATCACGGCAATATCTAACATGTGTGCATGGTCAATAAATGCTCTCAAATCATCTGGAGAACCATAATTATGGCTGGGAGCGAATAGATTTACGCCATCGTATCCCCATCCAAAATTTCCATGAAATTCATTGATGGGCATCATTTCTATGATTGTAATTCCCAAATTTGACAGTTCTATTAATTCTTGCTGCGCGCTAGCCCAGGTTCCTGCTTGGGTAAAAGTACCGATATGCATTTCATAGATGACACGTCCTTTGTCAGGGACTCCTTTCCATTCCTTATCAGCCCATTTAAATGAAGAAGGATCGATAACTTGTGACGGGCCATGCGGGCCTTGTGGCTGAAAGCGCGAAGCTGGATCTGGATATAGGCGGCTTTCTTTATTTAGCCTGAACTGATAAAGGGTGCCATTTTTGGCTTCAGGAATGAGTGTTGAGAAGTATCCATTTTCCTCAGACTTTAAATTATGGGTGATATTTATAGAGTGTCTGTTCGAGTTTTGATTCTCCAATACGAGTTCGACTTTTTGGCATTTGGGAGCCCAAACCCGAAAGTGAGTGCCTTCAGGAAAAACTTCGGCTCCGATTCCTAGACTCCTATTTTTTTGCATATATTCGACTCATGCTAGGAATTGAATATCCTAATTCACCCTGCGCACCGGAGTGGCATTTGGGCTACCCGTAGTCCGTGCGGGACCGAGACCGTGTCCGAGACCGAGACCGAACCGTGCCCTATCGGATTAAGGACACGGTTCGGTCTCGGTCTCGGACACGGTCTCGGTCACGCACGGACTACGGGTAGCCCAAATGCCATTTCCGGTGCGTAAGGTGAGATCCTAAGAGGATTCGCTAATAAAAGTGGCTTTATTTTTCAGATTCGAGATCGTTGCTTACGCTTTTAACTCCTGGCACATTTTTTGACATATGCATAATTTGGGCTCCTTCATCTTTGTTCATGACTTTGCCTTTAAGAGTCACTTCACCATCTTTGGTTTCTACCTGAATATTTCTTGTCAGGGGAGATAAATAGGGCGTGTTTCTAATATTCTGCATGATGCGTCCTGTAATCATTTCATCAGGAACTTTTTGTTCTTTATCGCCATCGGACGATTTATTCTTATCTTTAGAAATTTTGGATTCATCATAATAACCTTGGTTTCCTTGTTCTCCTTGGTTGTATCCCTGTTGCATTTGATAATATCCTTGTTGGCCGTTGGGATATCCCTGTTGTCCTTGATAATAGCCTTGTTGGCCGTAAGAATTTGGATAGGAATTTGAATATACTTGTATATCATAGGGACTTTGTTGAGCATAGGGTTGATAATAATATCCCATTTGGTTTTGATACGGATACTCTTGGTATTGTGGATAGGTGCTATAACCGTAATTTTGTGAATGCGCCAATGAAGTTGCACTTAAAGCAAAGAGAATAAGTGTTGATTTAATATTTAGCATAAATGATCTCCTATTGTATAAAGGTTTACAGACAATCTCTAAGTTCTAGAATAATTGGACAGAAAACTCTCACTAATCCAAATAGATTCTTATTTCTTGAAAATGTCAAGGTCAAAATTTCATTTACATCATACTGTGACTGACCTCCATATTTATGGACTTTATCGTGACCGTCCTAATGTCCTGTTATTAATTTTTCATTGCCATTTTAGAGGTCGCTTCATATAATGGAACCTCGTGAATCCTCACCGGATGCACAGGGAAAAACCCAAACACCGTTATGAGGGGCGTTAGCTCAGTTGGTAGAGCGCAACAATGGCATTGTTGAGGTCAACGGTTCGACTCCGTTACGCTCCATTACTCCGCCTCTTCCTTTCCAGGATTCTGTTTTAAGGAGGGTAGCTTGAAAGACGATGACCGGGAAGAACAACGCAAGAGATTTCAAATGATTGGAATCTGCGCAACCATCCCATTTGTTTTAGCAGTCCCTCCCATCCTTGGCTGGTTTATCGGGTTTTGGCTCGACAGATATTTTGGGACATCTCCATACATCATGTTCACTTTGCTAATTCTGGGATGTGTTGCTGGCATTCGGGAATTATATCGCATTGTCAAGAAATACGTCGATAAAATTTAACCTCCATGAACTTCCATTTGCCATAACAACGAACTCTATTCACGCCTATACTTTCTCCAGTTGCTAGATTTCTCTGTAGAATTTTTAACACTCTCAAGATTAACAGCTTAAAATTTCACTTGAAATAAAGTATCCTTAAAGATACAATAAGGAATATATGGAAGAGATAGAAATTGAAGTTTACGAAACATCGACGGGCAAGCGACCTTTCGAAATTTGGCTTGAAGGACTTAAAGAGGTTCATACAAAGGCTAGAATTTCAATGCGTTTAGATCGATTAAAGCTTGGAAACTTTGGAGATTGCAAAACGTTGCAAGAAGGAGTTTCTGAGTTGAGAATTCATTATGGACCAGGAATTAGAATTTATTACGGGAAAATTGGTAATAAGATCATTTTATTGCTTTGTGGTGGTGACAAAGGTTCTCAAGATAGAGATATTAGTAAAGCAAAAGATTATTTGAAGGATTATCAATCAAGGGGTTTTAACAATGGCAAGAAGTAGAAAATATCAAGATTTTCTTCTGGAGCAACTGCAAGATCATGATTTTGCTGTGGCTTATCTGAATGAAGCGCTAAATGAAAGCTTAAAAGGAGACGAGGAGTCTCAGAAGCTTTTCCTTATGGCATTACGCAATGTTGCAGACGCGCAGGGTGGAATTGGTGCTTTAGCCAAGAAGGCGCATGTCGGCCGAGAAAGCCTTTACAAGACTCTTTCAGGTACAGGCAATCCAAAATGGCATACATTAGTTTCCTTATGTGTAGCTTTAGGTTTGAATTTGAGATTAACCTAAGAAATAAGCTTTTTAACACCCTCTTAGGTTGTATTCAGATTTTTTCGACAAGATCGCGTACTTGTTTTTGCATTTCTTCCGCTTGTTTGAAAGTAGCTTTTTTTCCAGCAAATTTCATGGTATCCATCTCGTTAAGATATCCGGTAATCAGCTTGGTTATGTCGAGTGATAAAACAGATTGTGCCGATAAACTCCTCTTTAATTCCTCTGTCGTCAAGCTTCTTTTTTTCCAGCCCAACCGATTTTGCAGTGCATCCGAAAGAATCGAAGAAAGCTCTGAAAAATATATCTGAGACATGTTTTCATGAAATTCCAAATGGTCAAGCCTTTCTAGCAAGGATTGTTGGATTCCAGCGGGAGAAACAAAAGTTGGTGCCTTCCTGATCCAATTATCTTTTGCCAGATAAGCCGCCCAGCCTATTCCACCGGCAGCCAAAAGAACTAACAAGGTTAGCCATGGAAAAGAATGGTCTTCCAACGCCTTTTTGATTGCCTCATTGGAATTTTCAATCTCTTCAGGATTGTCGATGAGTTGATCGCGATTGGCTTGAGTGAGCCCTAAAGGAAATTGTGGCTCTATGGGCAATAACGGGGCGGTGGACAAAGGGGGTGCATCGGCAAAAAGTAGGGTGGAGGATAAAAAAAAATATAATAACATTATTTTCATCGCTTTGGCCTTCTTAAACGAAAAAAACGTTGAAGAGCGTCTGCTGGTGATTCGTCAGTATGAATAGTCGTATAGTCGGCGCCAGCCCTTTCAAACAGCTGTTTGACATATCTTTCCTGTTCTTGTGCCTGCTTTTGGAAATGGTTTTGGACAAGGGAATTTGAAGTATCAATGATGGCTTCTTTATCCGTTTCCAGGTCGCGCAACGCAAAAAGACCTTGAGGAGCAAACTTCTTCTCGTAAACGTCAAAGACGTGAATGGCTATCAACGCATGTCGTTTAGCAATAACTGAGACCTGCCTTTCAAAATTATTGGCCAGGAAATCAGAGATCAAAAAGCAAATGGCTTTTTTTCGCTGCACTTTCCCCAAAAATGATAGAGCTTTTGGCAAATCAGTTCCCATATGCTTTGGCTGAAAGTACAACAACTCTCTTATCACACGCAACACATGGCGCAAACCCTTTTTGGGGGGTAAGTAGAGCTCAATTTCATTTGTAAAGAGCAAAAGACCGACTTTATCCTGATTTTTGATGGCGGAAAAAGCAAGAATGGCTGCAAGCTCAGCAATCAATTCGCTTTTTAAAAGAGTGGAATGACCATAGCGAGACGACGCTGAAATGTCGACGACAAGATTTAGTGTCAGTTCCCGTTCTTCACGAAAATTTTTAACAAAAGGATGCTGGGATCTGGCTGTCACATTCCAGTCGATTGTTCGGATGTCATCACCAGGCTGATATTCGCGGACATCTTCAAACTCTAAACCTTTCCCCTTGAACGTGGAGCGATATATTCCTGAAAAAAGGTCCTGGACGTAGTGAAGAGCCTTGATTTGAAGGCGCCGGATCCGTTGAAATGCGTCAATAGTTTCTTTCATTTATCAAGCTCTAAGGAACAGGAAGGGTGTCAAGAATGCGATGTATAATGTCGTCTGTATTAAGATTTTGTGCTTCTGCCTCGTACGACAGGCGTAGGCGGTGGCGCAGAACAGGAAACGCGACATCTTTAAGGTCTTGAGGGGTGACAAAATATCTGCCGGATAAAAGAGCGCGCGCCCTTGAAGTTTGTTTAAGGGCTATTGTGGCTCGAGGGGAAGCACCATATTCAAGCATTCCTTCTATTGGCACATTGAACAGCTTGGGGTCTCTCGTAGCTAAAACGATATTGAGAAGGTAATCGATGACGCGGTCATCAAGAAATATCGTATCAACAAGTTGGCGCAGATCTAATAGCGATTTGATGTCTAGGACTGCAGTAGTTGACGGCAATGGAGCCATTGTACCCATGCGTTGCAAAACGATTTTCTCATCTTCTCTTCCAGGATATCCGATTTTAACTTTCATCATAAATCGGTCTGTTTGTGCTTCAGAAAGTGGATATGTTCCTTCCTGTTCGATGGGGTTTTGTGTTGCAACGACGAGAAAGGGGCGAGGAGCGGGATAGGTCTCTCCTCCAATGGTGACTTGCTTTTCTTGCATAATCTCAAGAAGGGCTGACTGTACCTTAGCGGGTGCGCGGTTAATTTCATCTGCCAGAAGTATGTTGGTAAAAACAGGCCCTTTTTTAACTTCAAAAGACCCTTCTTTGGGATGATACACCGGGGTACCTGTTAAGTCGGCGGGCAGGAGATCGGGAGTAAATTGTATACGCTTGAAATCACAGTGAATTGTTTTTGCTAAGGTATTAGCGGCTAGTGTTTTTTGCAATTCCAGGCACACCTTCGAGCAGGAGATGACCATCTGACATTACGCCGATGAGTAGACAGTCGATGAGATGGGATTGACCCACAATGATTTTATTGATTTCCTGTTTAACTGTTTTCAGTAATTCTTGGGCATTTTGGATCTCTTGTGGAACTGATTTAGCGTCTGATGACATATTTTCCTCCTGCTTCCCATACCCATACCCGTGCCCGTGCCCGTGCCCGTGCCCGAATTGTCGCTCCTGCCCGCATTCTCTCCGATGCCTACGCCATTCCTACTTTTCCGTGCCCGTGCCCGTGCCCGTGCCCGTGCCCGTGCCCGTGCCCGTGCCCGTGCCCGTGCCCGAAACATAGCCCTGCGTCCATTCCGATGCCCGCCTGCCTAGCGTTGGCACGGGCACGAGCAACAGTTCGGGCACGGGCACGGGCACGGGCACGGGCACGAGAAGGAGAAACGGGCACGGGCACGAGAAGGAGAAACGGGCACGGGCACGAGAAGGAGAAACGGGCACGGGAATCGGAATGGGGTCTCAGCCCAAATGCCGCTCCCGGTGCGTAAGGTGAGTTTATAAGTGTTGTATTCATTTTAATCAAGACAGCATTGGGGCACGGGCACGGGTAAGGGGAGGCTATTGAGGGATATTAATAGGCAATCGGATTTTAAACATGGAACCGATTCCTAGTTCAGAATTCAGTGAAATTGACCCATTGTGTTTTTCGACAATGGTTTTAACGATGGAAAGACCCAAACCGGAGCCACCCATTTTTTGGGAATGAGCTTTGTCGACAGTGTAAAACCTGTCAAAAATATGTTCCTGGTCAGCAACTGGAATACCGATGCCTTTATCGGATACACTAATAATAATTTCACTCTTATTTTGCGCGATTTCGATTAGGACTTGGATTTGGGCTGGAGGATTGGAATATTTGGCAGCATTTTGGATGAGGTTGCCAATGGCTAATTCCAAAAGATCACGATCTCCGTAGATAAATATATCCTCGTCATTTGAATTTACAGACATTTGAGCATCAGTAAAGGTTTCACCAACTATTGCACAACAATCTTCTGCCAACGCGACAATATTGAATTGGGACAATCGCGACGATGGAATATTTTCAATGTCAGCCAGGGTTAGCAAGTCTTTAATGAGGGAAGCCATGCGTGTACAGTTGCGGACAATTTTGCTGGTAATTTCTTCTCGAGTTTCCAATGGCAAAGTGGGATTATCATGCAGAGCTTCAGCGAAGCCTCGAATGACAGTAATGGGAGTTTTGAGTTCATGAGATGCATTGGCAATAAAGTCGCGGCGCATTTCGAAAATTTTATAATGGGCTGTTTTGTCCTGCAAGACCAATATTGCACCTGTTTTATCCTTTTTTGGAGCGGCGACAAGGTCTAAATAAAGTTTTTTTCCTTCGGAAACGATTTGCAATGTATCTGTAAGAGGTTTTTTCTTTTTTTGGCACTCTTGAAGAAGATCCTCGCACAAATTCTGCTTCAGTGAACTGAAGGATTCGCCGATCATGCCATTAACATGGCTTACAAGCTTCATGGACATGTGATTTGCATACTCGATCTGCATGTCATCATTGACTGCGATGACCCCTTCAACTAACGATTCAAGGATTGTCTCCTTCTCATTTCGTTCTTTTGTAATTGTGTCAATGTGGTTTTGTATTTTAATGGAGAGACTGTTCAACGTATTAGCAAGCTTGTAAAAATCATCGTTGACATTTGTTCGAGGCAATTCGATAGCAGGAAGTGATTTTTGAGTGCCTTCCTGGTAAGGTTTGATAGCTGTAATGATGCGCTGAATAGGATGAGTTAAATTATGGATGAGAAACCAGGTCATCAAACTGAAAAGAAGCAAAATCAAAGAGGCAAGCCCAAGAAAGCCGATTTCAAAATCATGGATCGCTTCCTTAATATATTGATAGGGGAAGGCAGTTCTCAAAACATAGGTTTTGCCGTGGAAGTCAAACGCTTTGGCAAAATAAGAGAATTTTTGGTTGAGAATTTGAGAATAATCTTCGTAGTAGCCAGTCCCCTCTTGGAAAGCTTCGAGCACTTCTGGGTGAGCGACAACGTAATCCTGGCTGAATTTGGGACCCAACAGTCGTTTCGTATGCGAATCATATAAAACTTTATGCTCATTTGTAATTATGCTACTTCGAAAAAACATGATCCCTTTTTGCTCTTTCAAGCGGCGCACAAGGGCATTATTATTCGGTGCGTCCTGGATATTTTGAATAATCTCTGTTGCCCTCGCTTCCATTGATTGTAACACGATTTTTTGTACCCAATAAGTAACGAACGGAAACATCAAAATGACGAAAACTAAAAATACTGCTAGATAGCTTAAAAATACTTTTTGCCTAAAGCTAAACATATTGCCTTCAAAATTTTAATATTAAAATATTTAGTGTATCTCATCAAGATTAATGGTTAATAAGAATAAAATTAAGATCAAATTAAGAAACTCACCTTAAGGTGAGTCAAGAAAGCTGATCCTTACCCACAAGTCTAAAAACCGCGAAGATCGCGAAGCTAGCGAAGAAACCGCGAAGTTCGCGAAGCCAGCGAAGAAAACGCGAAGAGAACCTTCGCGTTTTCTTCGCTGGCTTCGCGATCTTCGCGGTTTTCAGACTTGTGGGTAACGTAACGATTAGGTTAAGAAAGACTTAGATTTTCATAGCCCTCGTCGGTGATAAGAATCGTATCTTCAAGACGAACGCCCCCAACTCCGGGTAAATAGATCCCAGGTTCAATCGTGATCACCATCCCTTTCTGCAATGGCATAGCGCGATAAGGACCTTTATCTCTTATTAAAGGAGGTTCATGGATTTCAAGTCCGACTCCATGGCCTAAACTATGCGTGAAGTACTCTCCATATCCTTTGGAGGCAATGTGATCTCTGGCTGCAAGATCCAGATCGCCTATTAAAGTCCCGGGCCTGCACAAGTTCATCGCTGCCATTTTCGCCTCTTGAACAATGGCATAAATCGTTTTCATGATTGGGGCAGGTGTTCCAAAGAATAAGACTCTCGTCATATCTGAATGATAATGAGAGAGAACAACGCCGATATCAATTAACACTGTCGAATTCATTGTCAGAATTGATGATCCCGCTCGATAATGAGGCATCGAGCTGTTAGGACCGAAGGCAATGATGGAGTCAAAAGCCAGTCGGCTAGCGCCTTTCTTCTTCCAAAAAAATTCTAGTTCCAAAGCGATTTCAGATTCTAAAATGCCTTCACTTAATAATGAGGAGGCATATTCATAACCTTTGTAGCCTAAATGAGCTGCTTTTCGCAGGTATTCGATTTCGTCGTGGTCTTTTATCATGCGCAATTTTTGAATTGGCGAATCGAGCGGAACAATGTCAAGGGAATAGGATTGCATTTTTAGCTTTTCTGACATTTGCGCAAGAGAAAGATAATCCTGGTATGTGGTTTGTGATTGATCAAATCCGAGCTGGTGGATCTGCACGTCGACGATCCAGTCGCGCAAGAAATTTTCTTTGATGAGGTAAGTAGGATATAGCGATTGCTTTTTACTCAATTCTTCATAACGGCCATCGACGATAAGGCAGGCTGCATTGGATGAAATAATCAGTTTACCAGCCGATAATTCAAGTCCTGTCAGATAGAGAAGATTGATGGGGTTTTCGACCAGAAGCGCTTCACAGGAAAATAATTTAAGGGATTCGCGCACTCTTTCAAGTCTTAATTGATAATTCATTTTTTCTACCCGGTGGTTTTATGAAACCATTTTGCTATTTCTTCAGATGAAAAGTAGAGGCAGGTCATTTTGCCAAAAGGACATTTTCCCGGAATATCACATTGTAGCAATTGTTGAAGAAGGGATTGTGCTTCTTCTAGGGAAAGGCGTACTGTGGAGGGGAGTGAGGAACGGCAGGCTGACAGAGCCAATTGTTCTTCTCGTCTGGATTGAATTTGTCTAGACGAATGCATTTCTATTAAATCCTGAGTCATAGCCTGGATGCATGCCTGTAGCTGTTCTTGTTTGATAAAAGAAGGAAAAGCATCTATTAAAATACTTGATTCTCCAAACTCGCGCAAACTGAAACCCATTTGATTGAGGAGATCGATATGACCTTGGATGGCCTGGAATTCAGCGACTGACAGATGCATTGTCAAAGGGATGAGAAGGGGTTGGATATCTTCACGTCCGGATGCTTTGCACAACAATTGTTCATAGTGAATGCGTGCATAGGCTGCTTTTTGATCCAGCAAGAATAATCCCCCCTCCTGTTTTGTTGAGGAAGTGCCGATCAGGCGGCTGGGAAGTTGAAAAGGTTCGAGGATGCAGTATCCTTGCAAGGTCGCCAATACCTTTGGGGTGGTATGTTGAATATTTAAAATAGGCATTTGGAATTGTTGGGGACGCTGTTTAATTTGTGCTGCAAATGTATCTGAAGGGAATTGCGAGGTTAGATTGGCGGGTTTTTTTTGAGAATGGTCAGAAAAATTGCTCTCATTGGAAGAATGAGAATCGAACGATTGAAAAGACCAGGGTTCTTTTTCATCTTGCACAGGTTTTGCTATTGGAGAAAGTAATGAAGCATAAGAAGACCAGAAAGGAGGTATTTCTTGTGAAAACACCGATGAAAGATTGGATGGTTGATGGGGAGATTCAGGATGTGTTTGTTCACATTCCTGATCTTGCAATTTGTGAGGAGGTTTAACATGAGAATGCATTTGTGTCTGTAGATGGCTTTGATCCTGGCGAAGTGCATTTTGGATGGACTGGATGATAGCCTCTTTTAGCTGAAATTCCTGTCTTAAACGCACCTCACGCTTTTGTGGGTGGACATTGACATCGAAAAGGGAGCCAGGAATATGCAGATGGAGGACGAAGTTGGGATAACGATGATTGGGTAGCATAGTGCCGTATCCTTCGCGTACGGCAGAGGCGATTAAAGAAGAGGTAACTGCCCTTTGATTGATAAAAAGATATTGACCTGTCCGGTTGGGTCTGTGGATAGAGGGAAAGCTGATATGGCCTATGATATGATATGGAGGGTGTTCAAAATGTAGAGGAACGAGAGAAGAAGAGTATTCTTTTCCGAGAACATTCGAAATGCGCCTTTCCAGAAGCTCTCGAAAGGAAAGCGGCACGGCGGCGGGTGTTGTTTTTAATAGCGATTTTTGGTCGCTGACAAGTTCAAATTGAACATGAGGGTAAGCGAGAGACAGGAGGGTGACGATTTTAGAAATTTCCTGAGTGTCATAAGATGGCGATTTTTGAAATTTACGTCGGACGGGTACATTGAAAAAAAGAGATTTGACTTCGATCGTAGTGCCAGGGGAGCGTGGAGCAGAAGTGCAAGAGATCTGGCGTCCCCCTTCAACAATGATTAAGGTGCCAAGTTCATTTTTGTCGTTTTCCTGTTTAGGGGTGGTTAACAGTGTGAATTTAGATATCGAAGCAATTGAAGGAAGAGCTTCTCCGCGGAATCCCATGGTGAGGATTTCTTCAATATCTTCGACTTTGCGGATTTTTGATGTGGCATACCTTTCGAGGCAGAGTAAGGAATCTTCTTTTGACATGCCGCAGCCGTTGTCAGTGATCCGGATCAGCTCCCTTCCCCCTTCCTGAATTTCCACGCAAATTTGCGTTGATCCGGCATCAAGGGAGTTTTCTATTAATTCCTTGACGACAGAAGAGGAGTTTTCGACGACTTCTCCAGCAGCCATTTTGTTAATGGTTTCTTCATCTAGGAGACAAATTTTTGGAGAAGTCGTCATGTGATAATATTATAAGGAAGTTTCCAGGTCATTTATTAAAAGTGTAATGCCATAAAACATGACCTGAGTGGAGTTCAATACAATGGAGATAACTGGTATCTCCATAGTGCCCTTTAGAATAAACATAGAGGGCGTCATCTTTTATTTTCATTGAGACAATAGCCGCTTTAAATTCAACGTCCCAACCAAACGTGCCATATTTTGTGATGGCGGTAACAACATCTTTTAAACCTTTTGATGAGTGTACGATAATGTTCTGGTCTGTTGTTAATATGTGATCATTTTCCAATTTGGATGAGGCTGCTACCGAGCCGGCGCATAGTAATCCAATTCCTAATATAGCTGTCCGTAAAAATTTCATAATTTTATCCTGTTTGATAGTTTATTTATCTATTGTTTTGCAAATTGCAAACACGAATTCGATTTTAAAGATTTAACTGAATTTCTGCCAATCAAATTAACCTTATAGGGTGCAATTAAATCTGAGAGATCTCAGTCTCGACTTTAGGCTTTCTCTAAAATTTTGCGGGTGCAATTAAATCTGAGAGATTTCAGTAGAAGAACAGTGACGTTGTCCATGTCTGTCCACGCCTACCCATACTGACACATTGTCCCGGTTGTGTTTGCGCACAAGGCCCAACGGGCCGACATCTCGTAGCCCAGGCCGCAAGGCCTGGGTAGGCAAAAAATCCCTCTGAG
>Ga0207131_1077_pt1 | contig 18240 bp, 16 predicted proteins | sample Alteio_BWMinHeat_13_FD_153557 | JGI IMG/M metagenome (GOLD analysis project Ga0207131, IMG submission 153557) | Enriched cells from forest soil in Barre Woods Harvard Forest LTER site, Petersham, Massachusetts, United States -... | ecosystem: Environmental > Terrestrial > Soil > Temperate forest >...
CGTGAGACTATGCGTGAAGCGTTGACAATAGAATGTGCAGGGTAGGTATTGAGCCCCGAAAACTCTACAACAGAGTGCCGACGTGGTCGAAAGCATTGGAAGGCAACATTGTAAACATCGTTATTGCGAGATGTTGACAAACTCTGCGTGGTCGAAGACCCTATGCATGCACTGAAATTCTTATCGCGGGAATCGGGAGATCCTGCAATTGACCTGAGAAGCACGGGCACGGGCACGGAAAGTAGGGTGCCCGTGCCTGAACTGTAAACTATTCATGCTCGATCTTGTGCCTTATGTATTACGATAGTTTCTGCAAAAAAAGGAAATATGCGTCAAGCGTATCCTAGATACTCTCTGAATGTCATCATACTGTATTCCCTCTGCATTGTGCCGTTCATCTTCGAGATTATAGTCGCGTAATCGTTGGAGTAAAGCATCTAAAGGAAAGTCAGCAGCAGAAATAAAAGGAACAAAATGATTACACCTATGACGATTAAGCGGTGTATCTTCTTCGCCAAGTAGTTTCCAAAGGCGTTGAGCTACCTCTTCCAGTTTACCGCGTTTTTCACCTTGCACCTGATCATACAAACCTGATAGCTGTACGTCCACGTCGTCATAAACTTCCTTGTTTCGAGTTTTGTATAATCCTATGAGAAAAAAACTCGTACATGCTATACATGCTGTGGAAAAAACCATTTGGACAGCTTGCAATTGTATTTCCGTTGACCCACGCGCGTATAACTCAGCAGCTTCGAAGCCAGAACGGGCTCCAATAGAAATAAAGAGTATACTTGCCAATCCCATCACATTTCTTGTTGCTTTTTTACAGAAATATTCCTCAAACATTGTTTCTGCGTGTTCAGGTATATAGTCTTCTATTGCGAACGTTGCTATGCCTTCAGGTATATAAGCTGTTATTGCTGCAAGCATTTTTTTACTCCTATAATTTAGTTTTTGTTTTTTCAATATATATATCACAATGTTTTTTTAATATATTATAACATAATTAATAAAAATTTCAATAAAAAAAAACCGTTTGGGCTAGCGACCGAGGCATCCTCCCCACATCTTTTTCTTAAGACACAGCACAAGCAAGAAAGAGATGACGTCTCAACCAGCATTTCACAAGACAGTACCAGCTTTAAAATTGACTCTGTAAACGTCATCGATGACTTTTAAAAGCGTGGGTGCGCGAAGCGTTTTGGAGTGCGAAAGGCCTCTTTCGCTTTCAGTTGAGCGTGAACGTGAGATTGTTCACAGTGCAGGCTAAGGAATGAGGGATTTTCGCTTTTAACAAAGCGAAAGAGGCCTTTTGCGCAAAACGCTTCGCGATGTTTAAGGTTCCCCGTTCGGTGCATTAATGATCATTTATATTCATACATGCGACCACTCCCGGTGCATAAGGTGAGTTAGGTTTTTTCTTTCGGGGCGAAAAAGGGTGCCTTATCCTTTTTGGCAAGGTCTTTTTCACTCCATAATAAAGCAATTTTACCCAGATCTTTTATCGAGGATTCGGTAGTTTTTTCCATGGCTTCCTTGATCATTTTTTCCCCTTTTTTCCGTTTATCTTTGACCAATAGGGTAGTGATTCCGAGTAAAATAGATGCGTAAATATTATCGGGTTCTTTTTCAAGAACCGACTCGAAGATACGCGTGGCTTCTTTGATCTCCATTTTATTCAAAGCAATATACCCCAGACCTATCTGAGGAGAATTGCTGTCGGGCTTTAAAGCTTTTGCGGCCTCGAATAAGCGTATGGCACTTATTTCGTCTAATTGCTTTGTAGCGATAAAGCCCGCTTCAATCAGAAGAGAAAAATCTTCTTCAAATATATTGTCGATACCCTCTTCCATATAAAACCTCATTGTCGAATTGATGCTTATTATTACGTTCTCGCAATGATTCTGCCAACGACTTTTAACAATGCTGTGTATCCTTGCAAGAGATTGTACAGAAATTTCATCTCTTCCTCGCTTGAGCCTTCTCGCAGAATACCGTTAATTTTTTGCAGGCGGGACATAATCATTTCATGTAGTTCACGAGCTCTGACGCGGTCGCGGAGTTCTTTTTCTAAATCGAAAAAAAATTCCTCGGGTTTTTTCTTTTTTCCACTTTGCAGACCAAACATGCTCATAACCACCCCCTAAAATTTATTTTGATCATTTTAGATAATATCTTAAAAGTCAATCCCATACTGACACATTGTTTCAGTTGTGTTTAGTAATTAATCCGAAATTCATCCCTATCCTTTTTTAAAGTAATGCGATCAGCGGTGATCTTTGTAATCGTCATTCCATCGAGGTCGTCTCCTTCGCTGAGGAAGCGTCCATTGATAACAACAGTAAATTTATCGCCAACACGAGATTTTCCCGTCACAAGATAATGGTCTGAAAGATCCATGATGCCAGTCTCGGCTGTTTGATTGCGGACTGAATTGGAAACCACCCTTACGCCAGGAATATGCTTGATTTTTTCGACGATGCCATTCAACTCATTTCTCTTTTCTGAGGGGATGTTACCGTTTAAGGTTACTTCTCCCGTCGACATTGCCACGGTGATATCTTGTAAATTTGCCTGCTTGAGCCATATCTGAGCCTGATTAATAATATCTTCTTCCACGACGATCTGTTTTTTTAAAAGATCCAAATAGGGGAAATTGACGCCGAGATAGGCAGATAATTGTTCGGCTTGTTTGCGTGTTTTTAATTCGCCGTTGATGATGAATTGTCCGGCAGTTGGAGAATAGATGGCGATGCCGCTCCAGGCGGGATTGCTCGCCAAGAGAGAATTGACTTCGTTCCAAACCCCTTCGTCGATAATGATTCCAGCATCATCGATGACTTTAACGAAGCTCAGCATGTCCAGGTTGTAGAGCATTTGATTCTTTTCTGCGACAGTAGCAACATGTCCCAATAGAAGAAGTCCTCCATTGGTTTTATTGTAGGTCCAGCGTACGGCAGGAAATGGCTGTAGAGCATGTTTGATTAATTCATCGGCATTTTCATGAACTTCTTTTGTGACAGGCGTTTCTTTAAACAGAGTAGAGGTTCCGATGCTGGCGATGACGAACAGGCCTATAATCCCAGCCAGAATGATATAAGGACCTAGATGACGTTGTTTTGGAGGAGGAGGAGCGGGTTGGACGGGGGGGGGAGCAGCCTCCACGGGAGCAGCAGTTTTTTGGACTGTTTCGGTTGGCGTTTCCGATTTAACTTCCTGTTGCAGCACTTTAAGGATAGAAGGGAGGAGGAACGGAGAAACAATCGTTTTCATTTCGCCTTCGCGATCATAAATGACAAAGGAGGTTGTTCCCAGGGAGATGATATCGCTGGGTTGAATCATTTTCTTTTCAGTGATAGCCTCGCCATTGACAAGGACCCCATTGCGGCTATTCAGATCTTCGATGGAGAGGGTATCTTCGGTGCTGATGGAGACGCGGGCGTGTTGACGCGAGACGCTATTGTCATAAAAGACGAGGTCGCAGGTTAGGGGATCGGTGCCCAATGTATAAACGTTTCCCGTTTGCATGGAAAATTCAGCGCCATAGTTCGGACCATTGATGACTTTGAGGAGCCATCGACCCGATTCGATGAAGCTGAAGTCGATTTCAGCGAGGGAGCTGTCGGCATCTTCGTCGAAATGGGTATCTTGGCGTTCAGGAGCTTCAGGGGAATAGGTGGAGGGAAAAGAGCTGAGGGTTTTTTGGATATCATTCATGGTTTTTTCGCTTTCACTTTCGGGTTTTGAAGAGTCAACATTTTCTGGGGTGGAGACGATTTCGTTTTCTGTTGGTTCTAGGGTTTCAGGAGTTTCTGCGTGGGTTTCAGGTGTTTCTTCGGGAATTTGTTCATATTCTTCTTGATTTTCAAGATCGGAAATTTCTCCGTCGAGGAGTTGTGCAGAAGAATCTTCGTAATAGCGAAGGACTTCATTTCCGATTTTGAGAGTATCTCCATTTTGCAGCAAATTGTTTTGATCATCGATTGCTTCATCATTGAGGAGGGCTGGATCAGTTCTGTTTAGGTTTTCAACGATGATTCCTTCTGGAGTGCGCCGTGCGACAAGGTGCTGGGGCGACACTGAGGGATCTTCAATGACGATTTGGCATGCGGGATCGTGTCCAATAGTCCAGGAATCACCTTCATCCAAGGATAAAGTCATTCCTTTGAGATCACCTTCTTCAACGAGTAACTTTGCAGCCATAGTTTCACCATCTTCGTTAAAAGCTAGTTTCCTGGCTCTTCAATTATAAGAGAACTCTTCTTTTATTGCTCATGTTTAACTTAATTTTGCATTTTTTATGCCATTGCCACTTTTGCTCTCGCAATCAACGATGCCTGAGAGCTTCCTCACGCCAATAACTTATTACACTGACAAAATCTTCTAATTTTTCCTTAAAATCTTTATAAGAACAATTGTAATGGAGCTCCATGGAAAGGGTCAACAATTTCCCGAGTTCGTCCATTCCTATGGATCCATTTCTTGTTCCTGCGCCAAAAAGGTTGGCGGACATAGTTTTAGTCAGAAATGCCTCTGCGTTGTTTTCGGGGCATGGACAAATGATCCCTTTCAGGAGAAAGCTTTTATCTTGTTGCAAAGCATTCACTTGAATGTCATCGTCAAAAGGGAGGAGGAATCGGCGGTCTTGTTGCGAAGACTGAATGAGCTCTTGCATGGAAAGCTCTTGGGCTAATTCATCGATCAGTTTTTTGAGCATATTGCATCCTTTCATTTTAATGCTGGTTGTTCTCAGCAATTCGGAACACTCCTCTGTGTTCTCTGTGGGCTCTGTGGTTTAATAAAGCCCGGGTTCATGTTTATTTCAAAAATTTTAATAACCACAGAGCCCACAGAGAACACAGAGGGACTAGTTCACCCCGCACATTTAATTGCACCCTATCCTTTTAATTGATGGGCTTTATCCGCTTCACTCTTGACTCTAACAATCAAATCGATCATTTTTTCCAAATCTGTTGCGAGATCACTATGCGATTTACGTATGGACTCAAGCAAAGACCGGAATATTTCGAGGATGGCTTGGAGTTGCTCTCTGAATTGCTCCATCATTGCAATATCTCCTGTTATCCCGGATTCTACGACTCCGGCAGCACCCTGCACGGTTGATTTTACGAATCCAAACTTTGCTTCATTGAATTGAGTCGCAACCTGAGTCTCACTGGTCAAGGCTGAAGCTTTTTGCGATTTCTCATTCGCAATCCTTTCATTCAGTTTGTCATATCTTTCTTTTTCAGCAGGGCTTAATCTCGTAGGGTCAAATTGTCTTTTACTAGGATCAGCAGGTAAGTCATCGGCCTTTGGTATCGCTACATACTTGGGATTCGTACCATCATCAGGTCCTTTAATAAGGGCAATTTCTGCCTCTTTCTGTTTAATCTCTTCATCAAATTTCTTTTGTCTTGGTGAGTTTTCGCAATCGCGCTGCGTCTTCAAAGTGTTGTAAGCTTGGGCTGCTGATACCGCAGCCATTGCAAACTGCGTCATTGCCTCAACCATTTTCTTTCTTGCTTCAGCCATTTTTGCTTTTCCAGTCATTTCAGCGCTTTGGGAAGCAAGTTTGAATGTTTCTAAAGCGTTTACCATGTTCATTGACGCTTCCATCAATTTTGTATTGCTGTTCAATCTGGCGGCATTAAGCAGCGCCAGGCAGAAAGCAGTACTATATGACACATTCGTCACCCATGGATTACCCTCTTTATCTACTTTATCTACTATTTTAATTTTCATAGGTTCAAATAGTTGAGGGTTTTCAGCAGCTAATTTAACTATATCCATGGGAAGGAGGTATCCTTCATCGATTGAATCCTTTATAATACCTATTTTTAGGTCTGGGGCGTTTACGGGTTTGATTTTTGATTTGCCGACTAGAATATCGCCTTCGCCAAAGGAATCACTTCTTTTATCTAAACTAATGCCCATATAATTAATTCTCCTATTTAAGATTATTTGTAATTTCTAACTCTAACTTGCCCAATAATTCTGCATATCGAGGATTGTTCTCAGCTAAGCGTTTGGCTGTTTTCAGGGCGTTCATCGCTAAATCTGACTGTCCCATTTTTTTGAAGCAATCATGTAAATGGTAAAACGCCATTGGATTTGTAGGATCCAACGATTCATAAAGAATATAATTTCCAGCAGCAACCTGATAATTTTTCATTAGGTGGTTGGTGGCGGCGATAGCCCAAGTAAAACGCATATCCATGCCATCAAGAAAACGGAGGTAGTTAAAAATTTCGAGAGCCTCTTTAAATTTTCCCCCTTTATAGAGGTGGTAGGCAATCTTATAATACTCCTCGACCATCGATTGCGGCATCCCCAGGGCTTCTTTTGCTGTTTTGTCCTCCAATAAAGCTTTATTCAGCGCTTCTTCCAGGGAGGGGAGAGCTTTAGCAGGCAGTTTTGTTTTTGCCATTTCTAAGGTTTGCGCAATATGTTCTTTGATTTGGGCCGTATTATCATTAAGAATATCTTCAGCCATAACAACCTCCACGATTACATTTTCTGCGACGCTCGAGTAAATACTTCAGTTTGGCTCGAATAGAGTGCTTCTAGAGCTTTATCGAGCGACTTGATCATCTCTTCCTCGACGTTGACAACATCCTGCGTCATCATATTAAACAAATTTTCAAAGACCTTTATCAATGCTTCGAGCCGTTCTTTTGCTTCCTTGGTTAAACCGCCTTCTTTGATTAATTTTGCCATTTCTACGCCTTGCAAACCGTTCATGATTCCGTAAGCGATGTCCGTTCCCAATTTAGCTTCTTCAAGAGCCATTTTCATACGGCTTGTAACGAGAGCCATTTTTTGTTGCATATCCTCCGCCATTTCTGGCTTATAGACAAAATAGTAGTTGAAAGTTTCTTTCATATGTCGCCCAGCGGCCAATGAAGCTTCTTTAATGGCTTCCAGCATGTTTCCGAGGCGTTCGACAATTCTATGGCATAGTGCTATTGCATTATCCAATGCTACCCTGGAGGCATGTACAGCTGCTCCGGGTGCATTGAGTACTGCATCCTTGATCGTTCCTGGCGCATTCTTTGCTGCTTCCACGGCTGCTGCGGCAATATTTTTCACATCTTGAGTAAACTGTGGTGAAGTCAGATAATTCTTCAATTGCGTAGCCATTTCCATGACGCGTTTGAGGTTATCAGTAATGGTCGCCGAAACCTGTGAGGCCGCACTGCCAACGCTCTTAACCAGATCTTGTAATGAATTCTTGAGGCTTATCAACATATCCATGCAAGCTTTAATCAAATCTAAGATTTGTTGTGCGGCCATGCGGAGGCCGCTCGTTATCGCCTCTTTCAAATCTTGCAGAGTGGCACTCAGATTGGTCGCCATCTGATAGGCTCCTTTGGCAGCATTGCTGATTGATGAAGCGGCTCCTCTAACACCGACGGTTGTTCCGATTAGAATTCCCATTAAGAGAACAACCATGACGGCGATCTTTACCGCCATCTCTGCGTCCTGGTCCAATTTGGTGCCACTTTTTTTTATGTTATCGATGACGAATTCAGGAATCAAATTGCTTGCAATCAGCATCATAATGGTAAACTGCATAATTAATTGAAGAGTAGCGGATTTAGCCACCTGGAGGGCAATTTGCGAGGTTGCTGCTACGGCCGCTCCACCGCCTGAATAAACTGAGGCAACGGCGATTATCGTGATTAACGTAACGATAATAATTGCTTTTGTCACTGTTTGCCAAGGTTCTTCTATACCTTCAAGAGCCTTGTTGATTGCATTAACCATTTTTTCTGTGCAGCCTGTGCAAGTATCCGTGACGGTATAAGCCATCATGAATGCGCCGACGATTGCAGCTGCTATGGCGACGCTGGAGCCTCCAGTAAAAGGAATAGCAAGCACGCTGACGGCAAGGACGAGAGCTGAAACCACCAGGGATACAATTTTGATTGTATCAGCCGATTTCCGAGCCTCTTCCTGCTTTAGCATCAGTTCTTCGGTAATTTTCTGAGTGGCCTCGTTGATTAGCGACTGCAGGTTTATTTCAGAGATCTTGCCTTGTGATACGCGAGTGGTTATTTCATTTTCCGCCATTTGCACTTCTCTTAATATCTGCTTCAAACCTCTTAAAGCATCGGAAACCATCTTCAGCATATCGAGTAAATAGGGGGCGTTGTCGGGAAAGTTCTCTTTAACCCAGTCTCCGGTTGTCTTAATTGCTTGATCAACAGCATCTAAGACTTCATCAATGTTTTCTGATAGATAGGCCTTGTTGAGCTCGCGCAAATCAATGCCGGCGGGAGGGGTAACAACCTCTTTAACTGGGGTCCAGTCGAGTTTCTCCTTCGATCCGACAACCCAGCTGGCCGGCAGCGACCAGGCTGCCTGGGTTTCAGCAGTAGCTGCGCTGGCAATCGCCTTGTCTTTAGCGGATAATGACTCTGCTTGTCCTGATGCGAGAGCCTTGAATATTTTGGAAACTCTAGCATCAACTTTATCAGGGATATCATCGCCCGGTTTCAATCCAAGTTCCTTGAGTATTAACACCTTAACCTGATCTTTGAAGTACTTGTGCGTCTCAGCCTGCCACTGGGGTGAGAAAGGATCGGGACCAGGGTTGTCAACGGGCTGTGGAAGCTGCGGATGTTTGGGATCAAACGCGTAGGTCGCTGGCTCATTATCATTAAACTTTTGTGGAGTGATCAAGCCCAGGTAGAGAGAATCTCTCCATCTGGCTGAATCCATATCCGTAGGTGAAACATCTTTCGAAGAAAATGAGCTGGCAGGATCGATATAGATATTATCGACCTGTTTTATCAGATTTTCGTTATCTTCTATTCGGCCGGCCATAATTTCATCCTTTTTTAGAGCCAGGAATTATAAAATTCTTGGCCTTGCATTTAATTCTCTTGTAGAACGAGGATTCTCAGGCACCGGATTCTCAAGGGCTTGTTTTTTCACACCCTCCAAACCTAATTGAGCCCGTTCTTTCAATTTAGAAAATTCAGGACTATTGCCTGCTCTTTCGATGGTTAATTCGAGACAAACCATGGCAGATAAATATTCTTTCATTTGGATAAAGCAGTCGGAAGAGTGGTAGTGAGGAATTGGACTTTTCGGGTCAAGGACGCTGCATAAAGTATATGTTTGTATTGCACTTACATAGTCCTTCATCATGTGGTAGCAGGCTCCCAGCCCCATTACGTACTTGGGTTCCATCGAGTTATACATAATGAGCATGCGGAAAAGATGGGAAGCATCCGCGTATTTGCCATTATTATATAGTCGGTAGGCCTGCGCATAGATGTTTTCCAGATAGCCGGGAGTAAGACCCATGGCGTCTTTAGGAGATATCCCCTGGTTGATGATTTTGCCGGAAACCTTTTCGTGTTCTTCTTTGAATTTGTCCCCTTGTTCATAACCTTTGCGAAGGGCATCAACGATGTCCATGGTTGGGTCTTCAGAACTTTGCATAGTTCCTCCCTTAATAATTAAATATTTAGCAATTAGCCCCACATTCTGCGGCTCAAACTCGACATTGTGCCCAACAGCGAATCGATCATAGGCGCCAATTTGCTGTCTGCAAAAGAGCGACTAGATTCCAATATCGTTTGGGTTCTTTTTGCGGCGTCCTCTGTCATGGATTTCATTGCTTTTGCACCTTCGAGTAGATTAGCGTACATGGCATTCTCCATACCCCTCTGTTGCAGGTCATGAGCCGACTTTTCTTTATTATCCGGATCAAATACAATGTCCTCGCCGGTTTTTATCGGAACCTGTTTAATTCTTTCTACATGAGCACCTATCTTTGCGGTGAACTTATTCATAACATCTGCATTGACGGCCAATAGCTTTTGAGTAGCTACAAGCAATTCAATGATATCCCTTACGATATCCAGCATGGAATCTTTTGCAGGCTTATCCAGTGGCATAGTGTTTAGCACGTTTAACGCTTCCTTAATCGCTTCATTCATTAGAGCATTACTAGCGTTTAATGCTTCCGCATATCCGGGAGAATTTGGTTCTGGAAGAGGATAAACACTGGGGATTGGTATCTGTGAACTCATAAAAACTACCTCCGGCCAGCCGAAGCCAGCTCTCCTTTTTACTGAGAAAGCAGCAAGTCTCATGCCACTTCTCTTTTATGTTAATAACACCATCTAATAACTAATTATACATCAAATACATTAAAATAACAATTATTGTTAAATTTTTATATTTATTTTAAAATAACAATCTATTTTAACCTTTAAAATTTTACATTAATATCGATATTTTTTTTTGTTTGGTTATCGCCGTAATAGACGCTCGCAAAAAAGATATGCAGATTGGCAGGACTCATCAATTTTTTTGAAAAGGTGTAGAAGTCCATCATCGGTTTAATCGTCTCTCTAAAGGATTCATGAACACCATCACTCCATTTTTGTTCCGTTTTTCCTTTTACCTCGAGTATTTCCAACTGATCTGCTAGGGCTTTTACAACTCCACTAGAGGCATTTGGATTATTTTTATTTCCGAATAAGCTTTCAGTAATTTCCTGACTGATTTCCTGGGCTTTTTTCTTTTGCAATTGTGGAGAGAGAATCTTGTACACCATCTCCTGGACGATAACGCCAAGTTCGTCAAGTGACATTACCCTTTCATCGATTGGAGAAGAAGTGGAAACATCTGAAATATCTTGGTAAGCCTGGGTTTGCGTAGGCTGAAGAGTTTCGAAATTGGCAGTGGAAGTGAGCGTTGAAGCATGTATGGGAATGAAAATGGCCTGTTTGGCAATTTTGTCGCTGTTATTTACGCGAAATGACAATTGTGTATTGAGTTCCTCGAGAAATTTCGACGGAGTGGCAAAGGGTTCGGACTCGAATGTATTCTCAGTAATGTTCCTTGCAAATTGTGTTGCAGTGTCGGGGGAGTAGTTAGATGAAAGAATTAATGAAGAGGCAAGAGAGGATTGGAGCAAAGGCAGGTTGATGCGATTGGAGGTGATATTAGAGGTCAGATTAGGAGTAGATAGTCCAAATTGAGACATGGCCACTGCGGTATCAGCCAGGTATTGGGATTGTTCTTGAGTGTATCCTTTACCGATAAAGTGATCTTTCACATCCGTTTGAAGTTGAATGCGATCTTTCCCTGATTCATTGCGTGCTTGAGTCACTATGTTGGTTGGATCATTATTTTCTGATAGAGCAGGGAGAATTTTTTCGGTTAAACCTTGCAGACCCAGGTTCTCTTCAATGAGCTTTAAGGCAGTCAATAATTGGCCTAGATTGACTCCTGCGGCCAGTTTTGTAATGTCCTCATCCCTCAGCCCGGCCAATTCAGGAACATCCTTGATAAATTCTCTAAGGGCAGTTTCGGTCACTCCATGATTGACATTTTCCTGAATCCTGTTAGCAAAAGAAACAGCAAAAAGTATGGCAAAAGCGGGACTGTCTTTTGGTAACGAGGTGATCGAATCTGCGATAATTCCAAGGCTGGGAAGTAGGGACTGGATGCTTCGATTTCCCAATAGACCTAAGGAGAAGGTCAAAAGTTTGTTAGCAAGTTTTTCGGTATTCAGTTCCTGCTTGCCATCTTCTCGTTTTTCTGCCCGTTGTGCTTTAAAGCGCTCCTCCATGATTTCCTGGAATATTGCCTTTCCCAGAATTAAGTGTGCATTCATGCTGGAAGAAGCGCGTTCGATTGGAATGACACTTTTGATAAATCCAGGTGTAATAAACAATAACCTGGTGAGTGCTTTTGAGTTCAGAACATCACTTTGTGCTTGGAGGGATTTATCAGTGGATTCGCGCAATTTATCTATTAAAGAAGGATCTATAGAGCCTGTTATCGTACCTCTTTTGAACCAGCCAGTAAGATCTGCATAACACATGGTGTAGAGCTCATTGTAGAATTTGTTTCCATAGTTGGAGAGGTCTGCAGTTTTTCCGATTTGTTTCTCTCTGGTTTCTGAATCCATTTGGACAAAAGGAGGGGGTGGATCAATATGGACGATGACAGGAATTGCAGATGGATTAATTAAGGGAGGGACTTTTATTGGAGAGCTTCCATCATCTATTGGGTTTAATAAAGGGATAGAGGATAGCCCTTGATCTTCAGCATATTTACCGAGGGAATTGTCTTTGATAAAGCTTGAAAGAGTTTGATTAAACGAGGTGACCTTGGCATTGTAGGTCGAGACACGTTCATTATAGGATTTGAGGAGTTGAGGACGTTCTGCCATATAAGCATTGAATTTTGCAACTGCATGAGAGTATTCCTGAACCTTGTCATTATAGGCTGCAGCGGTGCTGCTATCTGTGATCTGATAGTCACCTATTCCTGGGGGCACGGCGGAGGAAAGGCTATCCAGCCATTTTTTTAGATCATTGAATTCGGAATTAAGAGCAGAGCACTGACCTGTCTCGGAAGCAATTTCTTTTAGGATATCTGCTATGAGACTGTCGAGCGCCTCTTTATCTTTTAGAATTTCATTGGCTTGCCCATTTAGGAGTGCGGTCTTTTCCTTTGCATAGGCCTCAGCAACAAGTTTTTCGATTTCAGCTTCAGATTTTCCCGATGCCAGCGCCTCAGCCAATAAGGAAGTCATACCCGAAAATTTTAACTTTTTGGTGAATCCTGTTTCAAACAGAACCAGATTGTTATAATTTGACATGGTATCCAGTAGAGCCAGAACAGAAGCCCTAAATTGTTGCTTAAAATTTCGGATAGCACTCAAAAAAATGAGTAAGCTCTCTTCAGTCGATAACATGTCCTTAGGGGCTGTCAGCAAGGGGACATAACCAGCGTTTGAAGGAAGCGGAACACTTCGATTATCGGAGGCTCCAGACAACGTATCACTTACAGGAGAAGAACTGTTCGTATTCGGAACAGTTGTTCCTCCATCAGTGGGTAGGGGTTGTCTGGATGACAGAGAATCTGATGGGATATGCAGGGACATGTTATGATACTCCTTCTAAGGATTAGGATCCGCCTCTCGCCAATTTCTCTAACAGTTTCTTCAGTGAGTCACCTAATCCGATGAACATTTGCCAGAGTTGATCATTGACTGTGGATTTGGCTTTCAATTCATCAGTCGCCTTTTCAGACAGGTTCTGGTTTGCTGTCATAGCGCCTTCGAGGTTAGTCATTGTGGAGCTCTGATTCTCATTGCAGGAGATGATGTATTTATTTACTGCATCAATTGCCTGTTTAGATGAAACACCCTCAGGAAGGGTTGTCGTACCTCTTGGATATGCGTCTAGAGGGAAGAATTTATTGATATCGACGACGACTTTTTTTAGTGTTCCGTAGGGAGAAGTGGCATCATCCACATCTGCACCTTGCGCTGCCAACGCTTCCATGTTTTTTAAAATCCTATCTCTTGTGGCAAGTAATTTAAGAACAGATTCTTCTGTCCCTTTAGGGATAACGGGGATATCGCTTTTAAAATAGTCTTTGTAATAATTTTTGTAGCCATCAGAAGAATCTTTAACCCATTGGAAAACCCATTGCTTTCCATCTTCATCCATTTTATTTAAAGAATCGATCCTTCCCTGGTGTATGTTGTATATTCTATCTAAATCGATATAAGATCTTGGCGGTTTAATGAAGAGAAGTGCGGCTGTGCGATTCACTTCATCAACGGTAATTTCCATCAGGCTCCCATGCTTTTTTGAACCATCTGAATTATATATTGTTCTCCACATCACATCGTCCTGTTTTGTCCAACCCGGAGAATTTCGAGGAATAGTGCCGTCAAAAATCCCTTCCCATCTTGCCATTTCTCCTTTGGCTGAGTCCACTATTGGCTGGTATGTAAATTTGATGAGATCCTGAGCGATTTTTGCCTGCAAATCGAGAGGGATATCATCGATGGAGAGAGGATTTGGACTGAATTTTCCTGATTCTCTGATAGAATGTTGATTTCCTATCTCACGCAGCGCCGTCAGGGCTTCTAAACAATCTTGTGAAAGTTTAAGTTGGTCTTTAAGTTGAGCCAATACTTGATCAAACTTATCAGCTGTTAAGGTCCCCAGGTAGAGGAGCAGCTCTCCCAAACTTTTGCCTGCAATGTCTGCGTTGATCATTGCAAGACCGAAAATATCATCAATGCCTAACTGTTTGGCTTTGTAATCGATTGTAATAGCCTTTTCTTTGATATCATTAAGAAAACTATTCGATAATGGCATTTCAGGAAAATTATGTTTACTAAGCAATGCAAGAAATAAATCCAAACCAACTGACATTTTGTCATCCAGCATGTTTTTATTCTTTAATTGGATTAGCGACTCTATGCTACTCTGGACTTTTGCAATATCTGCATCAGTCCATTTATCCTTTGCAAACAAGGCTTTAAGTTCTTCCATCAAAGCTTTATATTTCTCTGCTGTTTCAGCATCGTTATAACCAGAGAGCCATGGTCTAGTATCAATTTCAGCAAATCCCCCTTTTTTTGAGGTTGCCTCTTCAGCCTCGGTCGTTTTTACTCCAGTGCGATCTGCATCAGCGCTACTTACACCGCCGATGCCTCGTGCACCAAGAACATCATCGTTAGTTATACCGCCTAATCCACTCATATAAACCTCTTAATAAAATACGCAATAATTTTGTTTGTAAATTATTCTTCCCAGATACCAATTATAATACTTAAATAGATATATTATTATTAAGTTAGCGTAAAGTGATCTTAATATAACATTTTGCCAGCCGTGGCGTGGCAGTGGCCGTGGCAGTGGCGGTGGCGTAAGCATCAAGTTATGTCAAGAGAGACTTAGTCATGGGAGACTAGTCAAGGGAGACTAAGATTAAAGATTAATGATGGAAACGATTAAACGATATAATGATAGAACAAAACAAACAACTATCTCACTTTGAGGTAACAGGAAATATTCTGAATTTTTTCGTCGTGGAAAATTGGAATGGAAAAGATTGCAAAACAATCAGGAATGTATTATTGATGCGGACATGGTTGAAGAGCCAGTATCGTTTTGAATATCCAAAAAAAATTATCGTTATATCATTTCCATCGTTGATTTTGATACGAGGTTGTTAGCGCGAACTCGCAGCAATTGGTATAGAAGTTCTCTCACTAGATGAGACAGATGAGACAACGCTAAAATGAGCTAACTTTCGGTTATTCGGTTTAGGTTTAACAACAATTTCAATATCTTGACCAAGCGCCTGTAAAAACTTCATAAGCATCTCAATGGAGAAAAGGTCGAGGTTTCCACTGAGCAATGAAGAAATACGTGGTTGATTAACGCCTAAAATTTTTGCTAATTGAGCTTGTGTTATCTTTTTTTTCTTAACGATATTGGAAATTTCAGCCACTAAGTTAGCTTTTACTAAATCTTGTTCGGGATTTGCAAAACCTAGTACAGCAAAAATATTACCTTTTGTTTCTTCATATTCAATTTCTTCTAGGTGTTTTTTTGGCTTATTTTTCATTTTCTCGCTCCTTGTACATACGTTTTGCTTCTTTTAGGCGACTCTTGATTAAATCAATGTCATGTTTTGGTGTTTCTTTACCGGTTTTAGATTTCTTTTTAAAGACGTGCAACACGTAAACTATTTCCTTAAATTCTATTGTGTAAACAGATCTATAAGTGCTATTAGTATCATTCTTTACGATTTCTCTAACTTTAGCGCTTCCAAAGCCTTTCAATGGCTTTGAGTCGATATCATCTTTTTCGAATTGCGCAAGATGCAATGAATATCCAATCATTTTTCGGATTTCATCAGGAAGCTCCATTAGGTCTTTTTTACTGGATCCGATCCAGCCAATTGGTTTTTCCACTCTTCCTCTGAAAGTTATAGTACCAATATATAAGTATTTGAATATTTAAGCAAGGTGAATTTGTGAATATCAAAAAGTAACGAGATTCAATTTTAATCAAAAGACCTCAAGTGACCAAGTGACCTCAGGTGGTTACTCAGGAGTGCGAAATCTTTCGCTTTGTTAAAAGCGAAAATCCCTCATTCCTTAGCCTGCACTGTGAACAATCTCAAATTCCTACACCTTCTCTGCTATTTCTCTGTTGTAGCGCGCCTCCATTTCTGGTGTAATACGTGAGAAACCTGCCATAAAAATCCTCTTGTTAAATTAAAAGGATAGAAAAAAAGACCCGTCAGATATTGACCGGTCTTAAGAAAAAGAATTAATCAAAGTATTGAACCTTGAATGGATTGCCGGCTGCAGCTCTTGCCTCTACAGCCCTGTCCAGTCTTGTTTTCGCAACAACTGAAATAACCGACTTCTTGAACGCAACGGCCTTCAGAGATGATGTTTCAGCATATCGAGCAAAAGAATCGATATCTACAATTTCTGCAAAAGCTCTGAAATCGAAAGATTTTATATGAGGATTCGCCTCTCGATAGGCAATTACTGAACTCATGGAGTTAATTTTTGCGTAGCTTTTTCCCTCTGTATTTTCTTCAATCGTTATGGATCGATTGGCGAGATGAGCATTAAACACTTCTTCATGCATTTCCGGAGCAAGGGGGGTCTTGGCATTCTTATCAAAAATTCCATGGAAAAGTTGCGCTAGTATACTTTTTTCCTTTTTTTCTAGTTTTTCTCTTTTATTTCTGGCTATTTCTTTTAATCTTTGACCTTCTGCTAAATGACTCTCAGAAGAGGCTTTCAACTTTTCTGCATTTTCAAAATGTCTTTCAGACGACTCTGCAAATTTTGCAGCTATTATTCTTACTTCTTTCTGGATTTCTTCTTTACACTTTCTAGCTTCCTCTTCCAATTTTTCATTATTTTCTATATATTTTTTAACATTTGCAACATTTTCATCATGTTTTGAAGAACCTGTGTGCAAATATTCAACTTTTAACGCATTTTCAAAACATTCTGTAATAGATTCTTTCAACTTTACAGCATCTTCTAAATGTTTTGCAGCATTTTCCAAATGTTTTGAAGAAGACTCTTTCAATTTTACAGCATTTTCCAAGTGTTTAGCAGAACACTCTTCCAGTATTATAACATTTTCTAAATGTTTTGCAGAACAATCTGCCAATATTGCAGCTTTTTCAAAAATTTTTTTCGATGATTGATTGCATTTCTCTGCAAATTCGAGCCATTCTGCCTTTTTTTGCTGATGCTTTTCGAATAATTCACTTATAAAAGTTCCCATTGCTTCATCAAAGCGCGCCTGCATTTCTTGGATACTACGTGATGAAAAAGCTGCCATAAAAATCCTCTTGTTAAATGATTTAAAAAAATATTAGTCTTCACGCGATTACAAAAGCCACATGTCTTGCGCACACTGTTCGTCGAAAACACCAACAGGAGCGAGACAAGTAAATGGAGGGTTTTATCATAAACGTATTTTGTGTCATAGATGAAAGTTGGAACAAAGGATACCTAATTTCCTTCTTTGCTATTTTTTTCAGTATCGCATGGATTTTGTGCCGCTTTTCATTGGAAATCTTAGAATGTAATAAAGGTACTCATTGACTAATTATGAGTGCCTATATTTCATTGTAAAAATCACAGAATTTTCACCTATAGAGGCAGTTGCAAAACTCGGAGGCTTATGGCGCTAATATTTTGACACAGAATGAATTAGATGCAAATTTGACATACTCAAATCGAGTAGGCAAATTTGCATCTAATTCATTATGGGTCAAAAGATTAGATGCCATAAGCCTCCGAGTTTTGCAACTGCCTCTATACCTTAAAAAATGTAATAAAAGCACTCATTGACAAGTTATGAGTGCCTGTGTTACATTTATGGTATGAGGAAATCAAAATACAACACCTTACTTCTTCATTTTTTGGAAAAGCCACTTTTTAAGGCTGAAGATGCACGTGCTCGCGGTATTCCCTCTCGAATGTTAGCATACTATTGCCAGAAGGGGATAATTGAAAGAATTAGCCGCGGGATTTATCGTGTAATGAATACTTCTAGCGGTATTGATCCTGAATTCGAAGAGTTGGTGTTGACAGCCAGCAGTATTCCTCACGGCGTTATCTGCCTTATTTCCGCGCTTTGTTACTATGATCTGACCGATCAGATTATGCGGGAATATTGGATTGCCATCCCTAATGAAGACAAATGCCCGAAACGGCCTCATACAAGAATTGTCCTTATGAGAAACATAAGGCTGGGGCAAATAATAGTTAAAATCGGGAACTACAACCTGAATATTTTTGACCGTGAGCGAACGATCATCGATGCGTTCCGTTATTTAAACCATGAAGTGGCAATCAAGGCCCTGCAAGCCTATTTGACAACTTCAGCGAATTATCAACCAAATTTACCAAAA
>Ga0207131_1078_pt1 | contig 18119 bp, 16 predicted proteins | sample Alteio_BWMinHeat_13_FD_153557 | JGI IMG/M metagenome (GOLD analysis project Ga0207131, IMG submission 153557) | Enriched cells from forest soil in Barre Woods Harvard Forest LTER site, Petersham, Massachusetts, United States -... | ecosystem: Environmental > Terrestrial > Soil > Temperate forest >...
AGCAAATTTGACATTTAAAAATTATCAAGCTGCGAGCCAACTGCAAAAACTTGCTGCAGTTCCTATCAATCTCGCAAAACCTGGTGTACTTACCCCTGCACGGATTTCAAAATACGTCAGTGTATGTTGCGGATATAAATTACTTTATGGAACGGAAAGAGTCGATGACGAAGTCATGGCTGCCCTTGAAAATCTAGCCAGCGAGGCAAAAGCCCTTGAAAAAATGAAACGGCTGCAAGGAGGGGAAGTGATGAACTTCATCAAAACATTCCCCTCAGAAAACAGACCCGCCTTGCATACTGCAACGCGTGATTTTTTCGACAATCCTCAAACCGCGCCGAAAGCAAAAGAGGCCGCACAACTGGCTCTCAAAGAAGCCGAAAGGCTTAAGACATTCATGGCAAAAATTGACAAAGAAAAGAAATTCGATGAAATGGTCGTCATCGGCATCGGCGGATCGGACCAGGGACCAAGAGCTAATTACACGGCGCTTGAACACCTCATCAAGCCAGGAAGAAAAGTGCACTTCATCGCAAATGTCGATCCTGATGACGCTGCTTCGATCCTAAAAAAAAGCAGGCTCGACCGCACACTGATCGTCGCCATCTCAAAATCGGGAACAACCTTGGAAACAGAGACGAATGAATCGTTGGTGCGAGAGCGCTTTAAACAGGCTGGATTGGATCCCCGCGACCATTTCATATCTGTCACTATGCCTGGAACCCCCATGGATAACAAAGAAGATTATGTCGATACGTTCCATCTCTGGGATTGGGTAGGCGGGCGTTATTCCACCTCCTCCATGGTCGGTGGCATCGTTCTTGCCTTTGCCTTTGGCTATGATGTGTATTGGGAATTTCTTAGGGGAGCTCATGCTATGGACCAGGCTGCTCTTAAACCTGACTTAAAAACCAACCTTCCCTTGCTAGCAGCTTTGATAGGCATATGGAACCACAGCTTTCTTAATTATCCCACAATGGCCATCATTCCTTACTCGCAAGCCCTGCGCGATTATCCTGCTCATTACCAGCAAGTGGATATGGAATCTAATGGCAAGCTCATCAATCAGAACGGGGAATTTGTCGATTATCAAACAGGGCCGGTCATCTGGGGTTCACTCGGTACCAATGCCCAGCATTCTTATTTTCAATTGATCCATCAGGGAACTGCGACAATACCACTCTTTTTGATTGGGTTTAGGAAAAGCCAATACTCACAGGATTTGGATGTGCAAGGCACAACATCCCAGGAAAAACTTCTCTCCAATCTATTTGCGCAAAGTTTGGCGCTTGCTTTAGGAAGCCACTCCGATAACCCTAATAAGTTTTTTCCAGGCAACCGTCCATCGATGATTTTGCTTGGAGAACAGTTGACTCCCTATACAGCTGGGGGACTTTTATCTTTTTACGAACATATGGTTGCCTTCCAGGGTTTTATTTGGGGGATTAATTCGTTTGATCAGGAAGGGGTGCAGTTAGGTAAACTGATTGCCGGCAAACTCATCGATATTTTTGCTGCAAGAAGGTTGAAGAAAAAAGATGCCAAAGCAGATCCTTTGGGAGATGCATATATTAATCTGCTAACATCTGATTTCCCAGGAAAATCATGAAACCTCTTTTTCAGACTGAAATTCCAAAAAGGAACACATGCTGCGCACATTTAGGTGAGCCATTGATTTCGGGAATGGAAATCTATTCTCTTCTAATCGAGGATGATCAAACGGAAAAACTTTCCAGACGCGATTATTGTTCGGTTTGCTGGAATTCTTTAAAGGGAAAGCAAGAAAATCCTGCGCCCTTAAAAAGTTATTGGAAGTCGAAAATTGAGAAGAAGCGCGCTGCAGAGGGGACAGCGCGCACAGAACGGGCCTATTCACTGCTGCGCGCTTTACTCCAGGAAGGTGAGGCTGAGGAAAAAAAAATCTTCGTTCTTTGCCTTTTTCTTTCACATGCGAGAAAAATTGTCCTGCGCCAGGAAATCCAAAATGAATCGGGAATTTATCATTTATATGAGATCCTGCACAAAGAAGAGTTTATTACGGTAAAGGCGATTAACCTCTCAGACATTCAAGTAGAGGAAATCCAGAAATCAATCGCTGGCCAGCTTTCAATCGGCCTTATTGCATAAGTCCCGGTGCGTAAATACATAATAGAGAAAATGAGATCATGGACCGGGAATTGCAAGATTTTGCCACCTACTTGCTTTCTGAAAAAGGCCTTTCCCAGCATACATTGGAAGGTTATCAAAGAGACGTTAGCCATTTTTTTATCATCCTGAAAAAAAAAGGAATACTGGATTTAAAAGATGTGCAGCAGCAGCATATCATCGATTTTCTAGCGTTTAAGAAGGACAAACATTATGCCCCTGCTTCGATATCCAGAGCCTTGATAGCAATCAAAGTGTTTTTTCGCTTTCTGAAAAGGGAGGGATATTTGGAAATTAATCCCGCCTACCTATTGGAAAGTCCAAAGATCTGGCAGCTCATACCGGAAGTTCTATCGCCTGCAGAAATCGAAGCCATCCTGGATTATCCTGATCCCAGTCATCGAGCAGGAGCCCGCGACAGGGCGATTCTTGAAGTTTTATATGCATGTGGATTAAGAGTATCGGAGTTGTGTGGATTGAAAATCATGGATCTCGACGAAACATTCATCCGTGTTAAAGGGAAGGGAGGCAAGGAAAGGTTGGTTCCGATTGGAAGGAAGGCGAGTGTTGCAATCGATGCCTATTTAAATTTTCGAAATGAGGAGGACTCTGAAAGGAAAGGAGCATTATTTCTTGGCAGGCAGGGGCGCCCTATTGACAGAGTAACGGTTTGGACGATCGTCAAAAAATATGCCCGCTTGGCGGGAATATCAAAAGTCATTTTTCCCCATACCTTTCGACATACGTTTGCCACACACTTATTGGACAATGGGGCAGATTTGCGGGTCATCCAAGAGCTTCTGGGTCATGCAAGCATCACAAGCACGGACCGCTATACGCATATTAGCCGAACCCATTTGCATCAGGCATTTCAGGATTTTCATCCAAGACCCTAAGAGGGTGTTGACAAACTTAATTGCACCCTAATTGAACCCGCCGGTTGACTTTTATTAAAAAGTTATTACACTCTCAATTTTTTATGTGCATCAGAGGAGGATCGAATTTGCGGAAAAACCTCTTCGTATCTGATTTGCAATCGACAAGGATAATGAATGAAATTGATATTACTGGCACTTGGATGTCTAAGTACAGCGTTTAGCACGTTATCGGCCGATCGATGGGTCAAGACTTATGCATTGGATGCATATGGAGGACCGGAAATCTATGATATTCTTAGGACTAAAGAAGGTGGTGCTGAGCAATCGGGAGTGCTTTATGGGGTGAGGTTAGGATATGAGCACATCTGTCGCTATAAGTTATATTGGGGAATGGATGCTCTATGGGCCTCTGGTATACTTGACGGAAAAAATCAGGACAGCAAGCTTAGGTCCCGTTTCACAGATATGAATCTGGAAGCCCGTGTGGGGTACACTTTTCAATGCAAAAATTGGCACTGCGCCTCCATAACCCCATTTACTGGAGTGGGTTATTTTTGGGAAAATAATGATTACAAACATCCGACACCTTTACACATTCATTTTAGGAATCGTTTTGCTTATGTCCCTCTTGGATTTCTTTCCCAGATTTTTATTTCGTCCAGCTGGAGCATTGGAATGAATTTCAAAGCAAGGATCTTATTTGATTCCAAAGTACGTTTATCTAATGATCCCGATCATGAAGACCAAACGCAGCACTATGAGGATAAGCCACAATACCGCGTAGAATTACCCCTGACGTATTATCATTGTTGGCGAAACCTTTCATTAGCAGTTAGCCTCGTTCCATTTTATGAATATCGTCAATACGGACATCGTGCGAATTTTCCTTTTGATTTCTTGGAAACAAAATTGAGGCTTTATGGTGTCACGTTGAAGGCGCTTTATCTTTTTTAGAATTTAACGAAATCAAAATCAGGGTTAAGCCATGAAACTTATACAATTGTCAATCGTCAGTTTAATGTCTTTATGCGGAATAATCCCTCAGGCATCGTGTTGCAATACGCTTATTTTGGATGAACCTGATGAGGAAATGGTTGAATTACGTATTGACGAGAATGATCGTTTTCTCGATGTTATTGGACTGCTTCAATGTCATTTTAATGAGATTCAGTCTGAGATTGATGATGATGATGAGAATGATGTTGAGGAAGCCGAAGTCTCAATGCAATTGAATTCGCCGTCAGAGTTGAGTCTAGTTGTGACCCATGCGGGGATATTTGCCAAGGCAAAAAGAGATCGGACGCGGAACTATGAAACACCTGTGACGAGGGAGGAAAGAAATAAAATAGCCTTCATCGTCAAGACATTGGGATTTGATTCGGTAGTTAGCGTTGGCAAAGAAAAAAGCTCGTTAGAGAGTGCGGGGAAGAAAATCGAGCATTTACATCCCTTTTGCTTTCTGAAAGTGGTTTTTCAAGATGAGGAGTTGAAGGCGGGGATTGCCGCGATACGCGACCGGATTTCCTGGATAAAGAATGGATTTTTTGATGGGATTTATGGAAGCTTGAAAGATGAAGCAGAACTGGGGAATTTGGAACCGCATATTGCTGATTTTTCTAAAAAGCTGAAAGTGGATGAGTCCACAGTAAGATCATACATTGAAAAGAAAAAGTGGAAAGAATTTGTATCCTATCTTATCGACAAGATCCCTCGGGAAAAGGATCCAAAACGCTATAACATGTGATATTCAAACACTTTCTATAGGACTGAAATGGCCAAAAAATTTTATTCTCATCTCCGCTATAGTTTTGGAAATGAAGACTGGAGAACTGAAGAGGAAGCATTAAATATACAGCCAGAGGATCATGTATTATGCGTCACTGCTAGTGGAGATAGACCTCTTAATTTACTTACACGGGAATGTCAGAGGATAGTTTGCATTGATGCCAATCCGGTGCAAAATCATTTGTTGCAGCTAAAAACAGCTGCGATGAAAGCGTTGGATTATGAAAGTTATTTGTCATTTTTAGGCGCAGCACCTTGTTCAAAGAGGAAGGAAACGTTGAATCATGTGATTCGATATCTAGATCACAATTCCGCACAATTTTGGAAGAAGCGAGAGCGATTAGTGGCTAATGGAGTGATTTATCAAGGTGCTGTGGAGCGCCTCCTTCGATTTGTCTCTAAAGTTTTTGCTGTCTTGCGCGGAAAGAAAGTGAAGCGTTTATTTAACATGAATAATCTAGAAGAGCAAAGAAAATTTGTCCGTGAAGAATGGGATAGTTATATCCTGCGGAAATGTTTTAACGTGATAATTAATTCATTTATTTTCCGCATCCTTATTGAAGATCCCGGATTAACCAATCGTCGTGAAGGCATCAAACCCGCAAATTATTTTTACGATCGCATCAATGCGAGTTTGGATAGGGAGCTTGCAAAAAATAACCCTCTCCTTTCGCTCATATTGAAAGGGAAGGTTTCTAAAGAGGCCTATTCACCCTACCTTACGGAAGTGGGAGTGCAGGCGATTAAACCTCGTTTGTCGGTTTTGGAAATCCAAACAAAGAATATTTTAGACTACCTGGATTCCTTTTCTGTAGCCACATTCGATGTTTTTTCATTATCAGACGTGGCATCGTATTTGAGTTATCCTGATTTTATAAGGCTATTAAATGGAATAGTAAGGACCGCCAAGCCTGGCGCTCGGTTTTGTTTAAGGCAGTTGATGTCATATTATGAGATTCCACAGCATTTGAAGCATTATTTTGTCCGAGATAGCTCTTTGGAACAGCGGTTAGAAAAGCTTGACGTTTGCTTTGTTTATAACTTTATGGTTGGGACCATTGCTGCACCTGCAAATACATCCAGAGGGCAAGAAAAGCAATTGGCGAAAGTGTGAAAGATTAATGTAAATGTTAATTTTCTGTAATTTTGCATTGACTATAATTAGTTAGATAAGTTAAAGTATCACTCATACGTAAAAATAATGAAAAAAAGGAGAATTTTATGATACCATTATTGAGGGATCAATCGACATCAGAGGCAAAATATTGTTGTCCATCTTGTAAAAACTATAATCAACGCCAGCCTGAATTAAGAGGACAAAAAGCGTCTATGCCCTCGTTTTCTCGCTACGACTCACTATTTGAATTTACCCTGGAGCCGACAGAATATTTGCAGAATGTCGCAATAGAGAAAGCAGATTCAATTTTTTCTATCATTCAACAATTCAGAAATACAAAAGTCAAAAAACAAAAGAAGCTTGGTGGTCGTTTGATTAAGTTAAGCGTTGGTTGTGCAATGGCCTATTCTGTGGCTAATATTGCCCGAGCAGTCGCCGTGGGTTTTTCGCCTTTTACCATGCTCGGAGATGCTGCTGCTGGTGTGTTTGATGTCATGGGTTCTATAGCCAAAGGTAAGAGTAAAGATGAAATTAAAAACACCATGATACTTCATACAGCAATTTTTTGCAGTTCAATTTCATATCTTAGCGGCCTTCTTTTAGCTAGTTGTACACTCCCAAGTTTAATCCTATTCTGGCCATTATCCCATCAGTTTGGTCGAACAGCGCAAGCGATCACTGATAAATTTGTTGTATCAACAGCTGAAAAAGTAGCTTCAATAATGAAGGGAACGAAAAAAGATGGATCAAAACCTGTTGATCCTGAAGATGATACAAGGCTTGTTGATTCTAAAGATGAAACAAGATCTGTTGATCTTAAAGATGATCCAAGTCCTGTTGATCCTGAAAAAACCTAAAGATGGAAAATAGATAAGGTTTTTTTACTTATTTCACAAAGCTCATCGAAATTTCGATGAGCTTTTTTTTTAACTGTTCAGATACCCTGCGACGAAGAAGGACATCTGAAGTTAATCAGACGGTAGTCAGGCCATCGACGGCCCTTTCATTTATTAAAGGCCCTCTTAGATCTTTCTTATGGATGAGGAACGATCGCAACGACTGTTATCTGTCCCTTCTTTGGTCCATAGTGCCAAAATATGCGGTAGGCTCCTGGTGTTCGGTTTTGTGCATAAGATTCGAATACTTTTTCCCCATTAGCGCCTTCTAAATCACTGTATTCGTGAGTTTGTAATGAAGGATGTCTTAAATCAGCTTCCATTAATCCTAGAGTTTTCCTTACAGCCTTTAGTACAACCTTCTTGTCTTTGAAACGTTCAAGAATATCTAGTTGCGAATCTGCTTTTTCAGTGAAAATTAGCTCAAATATCATTTTGCGCATACTTAGCGAATGAACCTCTTTTACGCACTTTGCCCTCTTTTGATTGCTGTAATCCTTCTCGAACGTCCTTTAGAGCTTGTGGATTTTTATAGAGCCAAAGTTCATGTGCTGGTATTTCTGCCATAGGTTCTAGAATGATTTTATCTCCTTCAGTATATGCTCTAAAAGAACAAACTTCATAATCAGGCAACAGTTTAGCGAGACTAACTCGTTTTCTACCATCTAGTGTTAGCCTTAATTCATTTTTATGATGTTCGGCATGTTTGCTTAATGTCATATAACAACCTCCTTCCTCTGATAAACTTTATTATAGGGAAAATGGGTAAATCAGTCAATGAAACAATGAATCATTGAAACAATGAACCATTGTGATTGCGATCATGTTCATAATACCGAATGTCCGATTTCTGAATCTATCGCTCGACGGCCCAAAGGGCCATCACATTGCAGCCGAGGGCAACGCCCTCGGAAAACAATGTCAGGAAATAATGCCCTGAAAGGGCATAACAAAATCATTTGCGAGCACTCAATGATGAACATGAACTTCAAATACCGCCAATTGTTTAGAAGAAAATTCTTAGGTTGAGGAGGATAGAATTCGACTCGCACAGGCAAACTATTTGGAACAATATTCATCTTGCAAAATGGGTCGACTATGCCTAGTTATGCCCTTTCAGGGCATGTGTTTTTTTGATATTGCCTCCCGAGGGCGTTGCCCTCGGCTACGATGTGATGACCCTTTGGGCCGTCGAGCGATAGATTCAGAAATCGGACATTCGGCATTATGAACATGATCGCAAAGCGGCATGATAAGCACGATGTAGAGAGTGTGAATCTGAGGTTAATATTTCTGACGAAATTGTGAAAATAGCCCAAAAAAATTATCGTTATATCGTTATATCGTTATATCGTTTCCATCGTTGATTTTGATACGAGGTAATACTTTGCTTCTATCGTGGTTTTTGGCAAACTTTTGAATTTTCTTGGGCATACATAATAACCAATTATTTCTCCAAAATCAACTCTTTCTCTATAATCCGGCAATCCTGGTAGCTTATCATTAACTGGTCGTCCTTGTTAGGAATTAGAGGTCCAATCATCTATGAAGAAATGTCTGCTCTTTATTATGGCAATCATGTATTTTCCCATTTTCGGGGAAAGTCAGGAGGCTCATCTTGAAAAAGAAAACGAGCACATTGTCGATATTTCCAAACAGATCGAAGATTTTTATAGATTGGAACAAAACGAAAGTTGGCGAGAAGTGACTGATGAAGTTCTCGACAGTATCTATACATCGGAAGAAAGCAAACAATCGATCAGGACGTACGATAGACGCATCTTCGTCTTCAAATACCCAAGCGATGGTTTATGGGTAAAAGGGTTTATCAGTTTCACCCCCAATCCCAAATATCATCCCCTGCTGATACTCTATCGTTGGGGCAATGAAAATTTTGCCTTAATGAACCCCGGTGTGATCTATGCGGTTTATAAGGATTACACCGTCATATCCTCCACACTGCGAGGAGGAATCAGCCAAGGCGAGGATGAGTTCGGCGGGGCTGATGTCGATGATATGAATAACCTCATCGCATATGTTCCTACCATCGCTAAAGAGCTCCACATCACCCTGCAGCCATCCTGTGTATTTATGATGGGACCCAGCAGGGGAGGACTTGAAATGTTCTTGACCCTTGCCCGTTTTCCGGAATTGCAAAAGAGAGTGAATAAAGTCGTGGCCCTTTCATCGATCCTGGACTTGAATCAATTAATCCACGACCGGCCCGATGATATGAAAACCATGCTGGAAAAAGAATTTGGATTGCAGAAGGGGGCTAAGGGAAAAGCATGGATTGCGAAAAGGAATCCTCTCAATACTATATCAAGGATCAATCCCTCTTTGCCGATTCTCATTGTGCAAGGGACAGCCGATACACGGATATCATTAGCAGAAGGGTATCACATGCTTGATGCGCTAAAAAGCCAAGGTCATAATGTTAGTTATTTGGAAATAAAAAATGGAAATCATACTCTACTGAATACGCCCTTTATCATGAATGACATTGCAAAATGGCTTGAATCCAATTCACCTTGCATGTCGATCCCTCTTCCCAAAAAAAGTCCCAAAAAAATTGTTGACAATTAATTTATTTAATTTAATTTTGGTCTTATATGGTTTCTACAAATCGTTACCTCGACTTTGTACATTTTTTGGACCTATATTCGAGAGAGAAGCGAACTACAGCGTAATAAATTTCGAAGGAAGGGGTATTTCTACCCCTTCCGAGAAATTTATTTAGCTGTAGTTCGCTTCTCTCCGAAGATAGGTCCAAAAAATGTACAAAGTCGAGGTTACCTATTTTAAGGAGAAAAAAAATGAAAAAGTCGACAATTTTTTCAACTCTGTTTGTTGCTTTACTGGTATTAGCAGCGTGTGATAACAGAAGTCCTGCAGATGCGAATCGCCAATCTCAGGAAAATATGAATCAAAATCGTGACCGTAATGGGCCACAAAACCCAAACCAAAATCCTCAGGGCGACTAGAATTAGAAAGTTGAGATATTTAAATAGCAGGTAGCCCCTGCCCCCTGCCCCCCTGCCCGTGCCCGTGCCGTGCCCGAAAGATCGCCTGCGTGTTAACTCGCATACGAGCGAAAATCGGGCACGGGCACGGGCACGGGCACGGGCACGGAGAGGGGCACGGGGATGGGCGTACTTTTAATTTTACCCAATCCAGTGGACGTAGCAAATTAATTCTTAGTAATATATAATAGATCCTTTGTCATCCATTCAAGATAGATATAAGGTTATATGCTAGGAATTGCAAGGCTATCCATGCGCTATGGAGCCAAAATCCTCTTCAAAAATGTCACCCTTCAATTCAACGCTGGGAACCGTTATGGATTAATCGGAGCAAACGGTTGTGGTAAATCAACATTGATCCGCATTCTGACAGGCGAAATTACACCTGAGCATGGCGAGGTGACCCTTCCCCAGGAAATGAGAGTGGGTTCATTAAGCCAGGATCACTATCTGTTCAAGGGACAAAATGTCTTGGATGTAGTGCTGCAAGGGAACAATCAACTCTGGTTAGCATTAGAAAAAAAAAGTGAACTCTTGAAAAAAGATTGCTTTGATGCACCAGAATGCGAATTACTTTCACAATTGGAAACGATTATTGATGAGCAAGGAGGCTATGCTTCAGAAGGAGAGGCGGCTAAACTTTTGGAAGGCTTGGGAATCTCCGCTGAGCGACATCGTCAATCATTAGATTTGCTATCAGGAGGATATAAACTCCGTGTCCTTCTTGCCCAAGTCTTATTTGGGAAACCGGAAATTCTTGTATTGGATGAACCGACAAACCATCTCGATCTTTATTCAATAAAATGGTTGGAAGATTATTTAAGGAATTTTCCCGGAATGCTTATCATTGCCTCCCATGATCGCGAATTTTTAAATGGAATCTGCACACATATTGCTGATGTTGATTATGGGACTATTAAAATTTATAATGGAAATTATAACCAGTTTCAGGAACAAAAAAAAGTTGATCGGGAACTTAAAGTACAGATCTTCGAAAAACACGAAAAAAAGCGGTCAGATCTACAAGGATTTATCGATCGATTTGGCGCCAAAGCAACTAAAGCGCGTCAGGCAAAATCCAAAGCACGGATTGTCGAGCAAATCGAAGAGGAAATGGAATCCATCGATTTATCTCAAAGTTCAAGAATATATCCCAACATCTCGTTTCAACCTCTCCGTTCATCGGGAGTCAGTGTTTTAAAGGTAAACGAATTATGCAAATCGTTTGGAGAAAAAAAAGTCCTTGATAGAGTGTCTTTTGAAATCGAAAGAGGCGAGAAAGTGGCTATCATTGGTCCTAATGGGATTGGAAAGTCAACTCTGTTAGAGATCATTAATGAGCATATTCCAGCTGAAGGAGGAGAATTTCAATGGGGTTTTTCTCCCCGCATTTCTTATTTTCCACAAGATCATGGGAGAGAAGTGAAAGGATCGTTAAGCCTGTTGGATTGGCTTGGTCAATTTGACAGAGAGATTCCTCAAGAAAAGCTGAGGGATTTATTGGGCAAGGTGTTGTTTTCCGGCGATGTTGTCAATCAATCGGTACAAACATTGAGCGGAGGCGAAATGGCCCGTTTGATTCTTGCAAAAATGATGTTGCAGAAACCAAACATTCTCATATTTGACGAACCGACTAACCATTTGGATATGGAGGCGATCGAAGAGCTGGTAAGAGCTCTTGAGAGTTTTCAAGGGACACTGATTTTTGTCAGCCATAACAGGTATTTTGTTTCTCTGTTGGCAAATCGAATCGTTGAGATCACCTCTAGAGAGGTGAAGAATTTTAAAGGGACGTATGCTGAATATTTGTCCCGTCAAGAGAATGATTTTCTTTCTTCACATCTTCCCTTAAGTAGGCGAAATGCGAACGAACAGACATCCTCAAATAAATCGGTCAGGCCCAATTCGTCCTATGAGGATCAGAAGCGGCTGAAAAGCCAATTGGCCCAGCTTAAGAAAAAGGTTGATGAGAGTGAAGCAAAATGCAATCAATTGGAACAAAAGCTTGAAGAAATCCATGTAATAATGTCTACAGAAGGATATTACATAAAAGCATCTCAGGAGAGTATACAGTCTTTATTAAATGAAAAGGCAGAGATTGAAGAGCGTTTGATGCATGCCTTAGCCGACTGGGAAAAAGCCGGATTGGATTTGCAGAGTATGGAGCTATGTCAGAGTCAGAACATCTCACCTTAGCCATTGTCGGCGGGGGCGCCGCCGGATTTTTTGCAGCCATTAACTGTGCCTTGCAGAATCGATCCAACCGTGTTTTATTGCTTGAGAAAACGAGGCAGGTGTTGGCAAAGGTCCGCATTTCGGGCGGTGGACGTTGCAATGTCACTCATGCCTGCTTTGACCACTCATTTCTTGTTAAAAATTATCCTAGGGGAAATAAAGAGCTGAGAGGTCCATTTACGCGATTTCAGCCCAGGGATACTGTCCAATGGTTTGAAAGCCGTGGAGTCCTTTTGAAGACGGAAGATGATGGACGCATGTTCCCCATCACAGATCAATCCCAAACAATCATAGATTGTTTGCTCTCGGAAGCGAAAAAAGCTGGGGTAGAGCTATTGTTAGAGCATGGCCTCCAAAATATAAGGAAAATGGAAAGTGGATTTGTTTTGGATGTGGCGAATGGGAGTGAGATTCATTGTGATCGGCTATTGATAGCTTCTGGAAGCTCACCTAAAATCTATCCGATGTTGGAGGAGCTGGGCCATGGGATTGTTCCGCTTGTTCCATCTCTTTTTACATTTAACATACCCGATTCTCCCTTTTTAGATCTGGCTGGGATATCACTAGACTCTGTTTTAGTGCAGCTTCCTCAATGGAAAGGCAAACAGCATGGTCCCTTGCTTTTTACCCATTGGGGATTAAGCGGGCCTGCTGTTTTAAAATTGTCGGCCTGGTGCGCCCGTGAGTTGCACGATGCTGATTATCGGGCAAAAATTGTAATAAACTGGCTTCCAGGCATGTCCAAGGAAGAAATAGAAAACCGCTTGATGGATGCCCGGCTAAAGTTGGCGGCAAAGCAGATAGGTTCGGAATCTCATTTTTCATTGCCCAAGCAGGTTTGGAGAAGGCTCCTGATGATGGCCGGAATTCCAGAGGGAACTCGTTGGTCGGCGCTATCTAGTAAGCAGCAGCAGCATTTAGTGTTGCATTTACATGGAACGGAGTTGGATATTTCCGGGAAAACTACGTATAAGCAGGAGTTTGTTACCTGTGGTGGGGTAGCCTTGGAAGAGGTAGATTTTAAAACGATGGAAAGCAAGCGTTGTCCGGGATTATATTTTGCCGGAGAAGTGTTAAATATTGATGGGGTAACGGGTGGATTTAACTTTCAAAACGCTTGGACAACCGGCTGGGTGGCGGGGATTTCTATGTGTCGTCACACGTGATAACTGAATTAAATGCATTATAATTTCTTACAAAAGAATCTTCTGGATCGATTCTTCCCATTTTTGGAATAGCAAAGGTAATTTCATCAAAAAAACCGTTAAATTGAGACAATTCTTTCTGATAAATTTCTGCTATCATTTTGGCATATTCTTCGGCATTTGATGGGGCAAAGGCACCGCATCCAAATGCGCCTAAAATCAATTCAACTTGTTTACTTGCATCCTGCTTTTTCATCTCTACCGCTTTTTTTGCGGCTGCATATAAATGGGTCCGAATCCTTTCAGTCGCATCTTTATACACCATCGAATTTTCATCTACATCGACATTGATGTGGGACCCATAATGATGAGCAGCACTTGTCACAAAGGAAACATCGCGAGGGATTTCCAAAAATTGCGTCGTATAAAAATCTCCTGCCTGGATGCCAAATAACTGATTATCGGAAGTGTACACTGTCGTTTTTGAATCGAATCCTCCATTTTCATAATAATTTCTCACCATCGTATCGCCATCCCTTTTTTCTGGCGTAGTGGGCAATAGCGTCAACGAGGAATAGAGGTCGGTTTTGTTCACGAGGGCTTCTTCCTGTGCTTGGGCAGATGCTGTCCCTTCCCATATAATTTGATTTGATGCTGGATCTTTGTAAATACCCGGTCCACCGCCAGCATGGTGTTCATTTGCAAAATTTAAAGCAATTTTATGCTGTTCTCCGTCATTGATTGCCTGATCGGTTGTTGCATCTTTGATGTGAACTTTTGGGGTTTTCTCCACGAACCCAACCCACTGCGCTTTCAGGGAAGAAACCTCGGTCTCAAAAGAAACGGTCAGATTTCTTTCAATCTTTTTTGGGATCATTGGTTCTCGCAGTTTTACGATTTTTCCATTGAGCCGATAGCCTCGTTGATTGAGAATGTCAACGTGCAAAAAATTTTTTTTCCAGTTGATAGGTCCTGTAGGAACGACTCTTAAACTCGAGTTGATGATAGAAACATCGGTTTTACCAATAGTATCAGGGGGGTTATTCGCATTCTTGGGTTTATTCGCATTCTTGGGCCTATTCGCATTCTTGGGTTTATCGGCATCCTTCGAACTAGATAAATTTACCGACAATTTCTCATTTTTAACTCTATTGATCTTTTCATCCTTGCCGGATAACTCACCTGTCACCCACACATATGTACGCTTCGCCATCCAGCCGATACCAACTGCGCAGTGAAGTAAGCCGCCTGTAAAAATGCCCAACCCGGCGGAAATACAAAGATATTTATAATAATCTTCTTCCTTTACATCTTTTGGATAGAAAATCAAATGAGTGAAAAAATTTTTAATTGTCAAATCCATATAGACCAATGTAGACCTCAACTTATATTAAGTTTAATAAGAGATATTCTATCAATTAACAAATTAAAATTCAATGCACATTCCCAAGCACATACCCAAGAAAATTCAAAAGTTTGCTAAAAACCACGATAGAAGCAAAGTATTACTTCGTATCAAAATCGGCCATTTTCACAATTTCGTCAAAATGGATTTTATCATCTTGCTCATCATGCCGCTTCCGATCCTGCTTATCCTGTAAAAATGAACAGGATAAGCAGGATCGCAAGCGGCATGATGAGCAAGATGATAAGGTCTTTGGTGATGAAATTGTGAAAGTAGCCTCAAAATCAACGATGGAAACGATATAACGATATAACGATAATTTTTTTGGATATTCTAAACGCTACTGGATAGCGCAGATAATAAGGAATTTTTAAATGCTGTTAAAAAAAAATCCAACTCATGAAGATAAATATTGGCAAAAATTTCAAACAGATTTACAAGAGATAGGCAAAATGGTTGGGGGATGGATAAAATTTGCCTCCACATGCCCGTAAAAAAGGAAGAAATTATGTCTTTTGAAACGCACTCATCCATCCAGCACCTACTGCTCGATCCGGTTAGCCATGAAATTATGGTGGATGCTGTTACCCTGACTTGTGGTCACACTGTTAGCCAAAAAACAGCAGATGTTTGCCTTCAAAAAGGGTTGCCGTGCCCCATTGATCAGACACATGCAGTGAGTTCATATGTTCCCAGCTTAATGATACGCCAATTGGTGCAATCTGCAGCTCATCCAATCCCACTCTCACCCGCTCATAAAAGTTTGGAAGCCATCGAAAGGCTGATGAGTGGTCAACAGCTCCTGATTGCTGAGCTAAAAGCGTCTAAAGCAGAACTTCAAGCTTTTAAAAGACAGTATGAAACAGATCAAATAAGACAGGAAATGCAATTGCAATTGGCTCGCTGTCTCACCCACCCATTGGTGGGAAAAGAGGAATTGAAGAACTATTTTGGAGAGGAATCGCAAGAGCTCCGATCGCTCAGTGATATCACACAAATTTTGTTTTGGCCCTGCCCCATTTGGTCTGATAAAGCCACTGTTTCGGGGTTGACAGAGGTGATGCAACAATGCTCAAATCTGACCACCCTTCGAATGTCCTGGTGTCAATCATTTGCAGACAAAGATCTGGAAGTTATGGTCAGTTGTTTTTCCAATCCGGATACTCACTCTTCCTGGAAGACCTCTCATTTACGCCACCTCGATTTGAGCAACTGCCAGCGGGTGACTAATGGAGGACTTTCCATTATTGGCCAAAATTTCCCTAACTTGCAACGGCTTATCCTCAATGGCTGCACCCAAATTAACGATGGTGGGATTCAGATTTTATCTTACAATATGGGAGGATCTTCCAATTGTCCTTACATGCAAATTCTTGGTTTAAGTGAAACCCAAATTACCGACCAGGCATTGAGATATATCGCTCGATTCTGTCCGGACCTGCACACTCTCGATCTGAGCCATTGCAAGCAGATCACCGATGTCGGGGTCATCTATATCGCGGAAGCCTACCGTGAAAATCTTCGCAATGTCCATCTCGAAGGATGCCACCAGACGACTGATGCAAGTCTCCCTGCTATCGCCCAAAACTGTCCCAACCTGAAAGAGATCCATTGGAGAGATACGCAAATCAGTCCTGCAGCTATTCAATCCCTAATAGCCCGTTTTCCTCATGTCTGCTCTTTTCCTCCCCCTCCTCCTCCTCTTCCTTCTATTGCTTTTGGCAAAGCTAAATGGGAAACTTATTTTGGAGATGTAGGCAAAGAACCTCCCTTGCCACCCCATATCGATGAAATCCTGGCGAGTCCCTGCCCATATGATCCGGGCAAAACAGTCCAGGAAACGCATATGCTTGTACTAGTTCCTGCAACTGTGAATGGAAAGCCTCTCACTCCAAATAGTCTTGGCGAATTAATCAAAACCCCACGAGGAGGAGGCCATGCAACTCAATATCGAAATATTTACCCATCCATTCTTGAAAAATATGGCAATATTTCTTGCCGGGAATCGCATTGGGTGTTGATGACACGTGATGTTCTGCCGGGGACTGAAAGAAAATCCTTTAAGGATCAATGTGCCCTCCTGGGAGGATTTCGGGAATATCGGGTGCTCACTCTGGTCGAAGCAATCACATGTGTAGGGACAGAGTACGTGGTCTCGGGAAATAGACTATATGGTGACAATCCATGGACATATACTCGTTGTGAAGAGGATATTGGTGACAATCCATGGACATATACTCGTTGTGAAGAGGATATTAAGGAAGGTGCTAGGAAAGCTCAGATAGAGGTTGGCGGTTTTAGCGTCGCCGGCCTCTCTTTATTCATCTTTCACGACGACGTGACCTACGGCATCGCTGGCGGCTGGAAGTTCGTACGTTGATTCTTGAAATCTTGGCCATTGGCAGTCATTGGAACATTGTTTCTTGGCTTTTGGTTGTTGTCTGTATGGATCTAATTCAGGATTTGAAAAATGCCAATTAAAAGTTTTGATTCCGCTTTAGGCCTTCCGGCCTTCCGCTTCATGCCATACTTGTACCCACATCTTTTTCTTGACATCACACACATTATCTCGGTTGTATTTGTGCGCAAGGCCCAACGGGCCGACATCTCGTAGCCCAGGCCGCAAGGCCTGGGTAGGCAAAAAAATCCCTCTGAGCCCTGTAAGGGCGGCATAAAATGGGCCGCGCCCTTTTAGGTCCAGCTCAATGCCCAAGCCTGAGGGCGCAGCCCATTTTATGCCGCCCTTACAGGGCTCAGAGGGATTTTTGGCCTACCCAGGCCTTGCGGCCTGGGCTATGAGATGTCGGCCCGTTGGGCCTAGCGCGGTCCTTGGATAGAATGTTACCCATGTCTTTGGATTGGACCACCCTTACGAGTTTTATAATGATAAAATCTCTTCTTCGGAAAGGCCGGTTACCTGACATATAATCGGCATATCTATGCCTTTTTTGAGAAAAGCCAGCGCCATCTGTTTTTTTTCTAGCTGAGCCTTGGCTTCTCCTTCTGCTCTTCCTTCTACCCTTCCTTCCGCTCTTCCTTTGGCTTCTCCTTCAGCTTGACCTGTTTCTCGGCCTCCTTCCCGAGCCTCCTCCCTTTCCTTTGCGACATACTCAGTAATATTTTGAAAATGCAAGTCTTCAAGAAGATAATCCTCTTTAACAGCCTTGGGAAGGCTAATCAGTTTGGCGCGTTCAAAGGCTTCTAAAACAGCAGGTGTCTTAATTTCCCTCCGGACATCCTCTTCAGTCATTTTATGAGCATCTTTTAAGAAACGAAGCCAATCTTTTTGCTCTTGATTGTTGACTTTTTTGGGAGCATTGGCCAGAGAATACTGAATGATCTCAATTCCATCTATTTACCAAAGGTTTGTACTTCTTTCATCCTTTTCTCATAGTTTAAACTGAAACTAATTTTATCTGAAAAGATAGAAATATTCAATTATTAAAGAGGACATTATTAAAGAGGTCTGCACTGTGAACAATCTCACGTT
>Ga0207131_1079_pt1 | contig 18053 bp, 13 predicted proteins | sample Alteio_BWMinHeat_13_FD_153557 | JGI IMG/M metagenome (GOLD analysis project Ga0207131, IMG submission 153557) | Enriched cells from forest soil in Barre Woods Harvard Forest LTER site, Petersham, Massachusetts, United States -... | ecosystem: Environmental > Terrestrial > Soil > Temperate forest >...
TTCCCCGATATAACAGCAATAGTTTAGCCTCAGGATAATCGTCACCAAAAGTTTTTAATGACCGCAAATCTACCGCATGCACACGAGAAGAATTTTTTACCTCAATGGCATAAAAATGTTGATCACCATATGAAATAAAATCTACTTCAGCACCACCCCGCGTACGCCAGAAATAACACTGCAAGTTATTATTATTTCTAGAATAATCACACCAGGCACGAAGATGCTGTAGCACTAACCCTTCCAACGCTATACCATCCATTTCATGTTTATTATCTAATGGCCCTTTTGGACGTAAGTGATAATATACTCCAGCATCAAACAAATAAAATTTAGGATGAACTATATTTTCGCGTTTAGCTCGTTTCGTAAATACAGGTAGTTTATACCCAAGTAATAAATCTTCCAAAATAGAAATATAACTATCCACTAATTTTCTAGATACTTGGCATTCCCGTGCAATATTATTTAGATTAAGAAGACTAGCATGTGAAAAGCTAATCGCGGTTAAAAAACGAGCAAACTCTTCAATGTTACGCGTATAACCTTCGGCTTGAATTTCTTCTTTTAAATATAAGCTAATATACGCCGCGAGTTTCCGCTGTGGATCTTTCGAATTTACTACCAAAGGGATCAAACCGTTGGTTAAAGCCAAGTCCAAATTAAAAGCATTCTGCAACTCCGCCGCCATAAATGGATGCAAGTGAGTTAATAAGGCCCGACCCGCCAATAAATTCACCCCTTGCTGCTTCAATTTCCTAGTGCTTGATCCGGTTATAATAAATTGATACCCACGTTTAGTTTCAATTAACCCATGGATACTATCTAAAATGCGCGGGACTTTTTGTACTTCATCGATTACATAACACTTAACATCTGGATTAGCTGCAACTATTTTAGCAATATAACTAGGATCGGTTAAATGTTGTCGATACGTCGCATCATCCAATAGGTCAATAATATATGCATGCGTAAAGTTATTCTTAATCCAACTGGACTTACCAGTACCCCTTGGACCAAAAATAAAAAAGCTTTCTTCAGGCGCAGTAAAAAAGCGTTGAACCAAATACATTGCTGCATATACTCCTAAAACATATAAAAATTCACCATCAAGGTAAAAATTGCGTCGCAAAATGTCCCTTTCAGGTAAAAATTGCGTCGCAAAATGTCCCTATATCCAATATAACACAAAAGCATATATAATGAAAAATGCATTACAGCACTCACAGAATGTAAGGAAACATTATGCAAGACCCTATCGTGATCGTAAGCTATGCCCGCACGCCATCCGGCGCATTTCAGGGCACCTTGGCCCCACTGAGTGCTACTGATTTAGGCAGTGTAACTATTAGGGCTGCTTGTGAACGCGCCACGTTAAAACCAACAGATATCAATGAAGTATTCATGGGCTGTGTGCTACCTGCAGGACTAGGCCAAGCACCAGCTAGACAAGCTGCATTAAAAGCTGGACTACCTAACAATGTAGCCTGCTCAACAGTAAATAAAATGTGCGGCTCTGCCATGCAAGCCATTGTGTTTGCACATAATCAAATCTCTGCCAATCCACACGAAGTTATTATTGCTGGTGGCATGGAAAGCATGAGCAATGCACCATATTTACTGCCTGATGCACGTCAAGGCTATCGCATGGGACACAGCACGGTGGTTGATCACATGTTTTTCGATGGTTTAGAAGATGCCTATGATAAAGGAAAACTAATGGGTGTGTTTGCAGATCAAACTGCAGAAAAATTTGGCTTTAGCCGGGAAGCACAAGATGCATTTGCTTTAGCCTCTCTCGAACGCACCAATACTGCAACTAAATCTGGCTGGTTTACCAACGAAATAATTCCAGTAACCGTTCCCAACAAAAAAGGGCCAGTTACATTAACTCAAGATGAACCACCTACCCTAGCCAAGCCAGAGAAAATTCCAACTCTAAAGCCAGCCTTTACCGAGCGTGGTACCGTTACCGCGGCTAACTCCAGCTCTATTGCTGATGGTGCTGCGGCGGTAGTGTTAATGCGACAAAGTGAAGCCAAACGGCGCGGTATCAAGCCGATTGCAGCCATTCACTCTCTCGCAGTGCATTCACAAGAGCCAAGTCAATTTACCACGGCTCCTATTGGCGCCATCACCGCAGCATTAAAACGCGCAACCTGGTCCAGTGCTGAAGTCGATCTATTTGAAATTAACGAAGCCTTTGCGGTAGTAACCATGGCAGCAATGCAAGAACTTAAGCTGCCACATGCTAAAGTTAATGTGCACGGTGGAGCCTGTGCTCTGGGTCACCCAATTGGTGCATCTGGCGCTAGAATTGTTTGTACTCTGTTATCAGCGTTGCAACAGCACGGTAAAACTAAAGGCCTAGCTGCGTTATGTATTGGTGGTGGCGAGGCACTAGCTATGACCGTGGAAATGTTGTAACCATAAGGTGAAATAATGCCTGTTATTACCGGGACGGCACAAGATCGGCCCCTACATTTAGAGGTGAAATAATGCCTGTTATTAAAACTAGACTTAACCTGGATACTGTTGAAGCTGCGCAGAATACTGCTAAAATGCGAGCTTTAGTTGCCGAGTTACAGCAGCGCGTGGCGACAGTTTTAGCTGGTGGTGGTAGCAAAACCCAAGAACTCCACACTGCGCGCAACAAGCTACTACCGCGCGAGCGGATCCACAAGCTACTGGATCTAGGTTCGCCCTTTTTAGAATTATCGCAACTAGCCGCGTTCAATATGTATGATGATAATATTGCCGCAGCCGGCATTATTACCGGTATCGGTAAAGTATCCAATGTAGAATGTATGATCATTGCCAACGATGCTACTGTTAAAGGTGGTACTTATTATCCCCTTACAGTTAAAAAACATTTACGCGCACAAGAAATTGCTCAGCAGAATCATTTGCCATGTATTTATTTGGTTGATTCTGGTGGCGCTAATTTACCGCATCAAGCCGAAGTATTTCCAGATAAAGAACATTTTGGCAGAATTTTTTATAACCAAGCCAATATGTCCGCACAAGGTATTGCGCAAATCGCGGTAGTGATGGGATCTTGCACCGCAGGTGGTGCTTATATTCCTGCAATGGCGGATGAAAGCATTATGGTGCGCGAACAAGCGACTATTTTCTTAGCTGGTCCACCTCTAGTAAAAGCCGCAACTGGCGAGGTCGTTACTGCCGAGGCTTTAGGTGGTGCTGATGTACATTGTAAAACTTCTGGTGTAGCTGATCACTATGCTGAAAATGATGAACATGCTTTATTAATAGCGCGTGGCGTCGTTAATTATTTAGGCCTGAAAAAAACTGTCATGTTACCGGTGCAAGAACCGCGGCCACCAATCTACCCAGCAGATGAGCTTTACAATATTATTCCGCAAGATCCAAAACATCCCTATGATGTGCGTGAAGTAATCGCACGACTAGTTGATGCTTCAGAATTACAAGAATTTAAACCCTTATATGGAAAAACTTTAGTCTGCGGCTTTGCCCATTTGCATGGTTACCCAATCGGTATTATTGCCAATAACGGAATTTTATTTAGTGAGTCCGCAGTTAAAGGCACCCACTTTATTGAACTCTGCTGTAAACGTAAAATACCATTAGTGTTTCTACAAAATGTCACTGGTTTTATGGTTGGCAGCCAATATGAAGCTGGCGGTATCGCGAAGCATGGTGCCAAAATGGTAATGGCAGTGGCCAATGCTAAGGTTCCAAAGTTTACCGTGATAATCGGTGGTAGTTTTGGTGCCGGCAATTATGGCATGTGTGGCCGTGCTTATGATCCGCGTTTTTTGTGGCTCTGGCCCAATGCTAAAATTGCAGTAATGGGCGGCGAACAGGCAGCTAAAGTCATGGTCCAAGTACAAGAAGCCAAGCACAAAAAACACGGTAAAATTTGGCCAGAAGCAGAGCAAACTGCGTATCAACAAGAAATTGCTAATCAGTATGCGGAACAAAGCAGTGCATATTATTCTAGCGCTCGCTTATGGGATGATGGTATCATCGATCCAGTAGATACACGCCAAGTGCTAGCCTTAAGTATTGCTGCGGCACTCAATGCACCAATCGCCGATACTAATTTTGGTATTTTTCGGATGTAACCCATGCGCCCTAAATTTCAAGGTGAAACAATGCCAATTATTATCTTAACAGTAGAACACTCCATTGCGACATTAACCATAAATCGCCCGGAAGTTAAAAATGCTATCAATGCCGAATGCATTGCCTTGCTTAGCCAATATTTAACGCAAATTGCAGCTGATCCAACAATCCGGGTAGTGATCCTACAAGGACAAGGCGAATCTTTTAGTGCTGGCGCAGATTTAAATTGGATGCGCAGCAGCATTCACTGTAGCGCCTCTGAAAATAGAGCTGATGCCTTGAAATTAGCAACTATGCTACAACAACTTTACGCCTTACCTAAACCTACGATAGCCTGTGTGCATGGTAGTGTATTTGGCGGTGCTATCGGCTTAATTACTTGCTGCGATATTGCCATTGCCAGCGACAGTGCAAAATTTTGTTTGCCAGAAGTTAAAGTTGGCCTAAGCCCAGCCATGATCAGCCCTTATGTAATTCAGGCTATCGGAAAACGTGCGTCTAGTATGTTAATGCTAACAGGTGAAGTTATTAGCGCTAACCGTGCTTTAGAAGTGAATTTGGTACATCAAGTTGTGAGCGATGCTAAATTAGAGAGCACAGTACATAATATAGCGAAAAACATTTTAAAAAATTCACCACAAGCACTAAAAGTAACTAAGCAGTTAATCCAGCACAAGGATCTTAAAGAGCTAGATGCTCACTATACTGCGGGCATTATTGCTGATTTACGCGCATCCGCCGAAGGCCAAGAAGGATTAACCGCGTTTTTAGAAAAACGCAAACCAAATTGGGACAGCATTACCTAAAGTATCCGCCGTCGGGGACAAATTTTAGGCACAGGTGGTATAACAGCTGGCACCACAGATAGCATAACGTTCGCGGAGCGGTACTCAGAAATTACCGCAGGTTTGATATTGATCCGCGGTTTTACTATAGGTGTTGAAAATAACAGTGAGCCACTTATTGCAGGTTGGGCTAGCTGACGTGGTGAAAGTGATCTTATCTTTCCTGCTCTAACAGACAATGGTGTTACTGTCGGAGTTACTATAGGCACTACTACCGTTGGTGCTACTATCAACAATTTATCTTCATCCATTTTTAATTCCAAACTAAGCTCTTTTAAAGCATACACAATATATTTAATTTCATCTATTTTTAGCGCAAGTATTTTTACTTGTTGATCAATTAACTCCACCTTCTGATACAACAATGCTAATGATGGATCAAAAATTATTGAATGCTGCGTTTCTTTGGCTTGCTGAACAATTGATTCAATTTTACGCACAATTAATAATAATAATTGGTCTACCTTGGCTGATTTAATTAGCTTGAGATCTACATTAACGTTAGCAGATAACTGCTTCTGTATTGCATAAAATTGCTCTTGAATAATTTGCAGCTGAGTTTTACCTTGCTCGGAATCCAAATTGCTTGCTGCTAAATTAATTGGCATTGTATATTCCTTATGCACTTCCGCGATAGCGCGTACATTAAGAATTATTGCTTACTGCCACTCTTATTGTCCAGTATTGGCTGACACTGTACAAAGTTAGAATGTTCGCCAAAATCAAGTGGCCCAGGGTCTATACAACGCTCCATACCCATGCTAGCCTTTAACCTATGTTTAAAAAAATATTAATTGCTAATCGCGGCGAAATTGCTTGCCGGATTATAAAAACTGTACAACGCCTAAACATTAAAGCGGTGGCCATATTTTCTAGTATCGACCAGCATGCCAAACACGTACAAATGGCTGATGCAGCATATCCTATTGGCCATGCCTCGGCAAAAGATAGTTATCTTAATATTGAAACTATTATTAGCACCGCATTGGCTGCGCAAGTTGATGCAATCCACCCTGGCTATGGCTTTCTATCAGAAAATTATGAATTTGCCTTACGCTGTGAACAAGCCGGCATTACATTTATTGGGCCACCAAGTTCAGTGATAAAACAAATGGGTTCCAAAGCTGCAGCTAAGCAAACTTTAGCCGATGCTAATGTACCGTTAATTCCCGGTTATCAAGGCGCTGCGCAAGATTTAGTCAGTTTACAACAAGCCGCTACTGCAATTGGCTACCCATTACTAATCAAAGCCAGTCACGGTGGTGGTGGTAAGGGCATGCGTTTAGTTACTGCAGCAAGTGACTTTGACTCCGCCTTAGCCAGTTGCCAACGTGAAGCCATAGCTGCATTTGGCAATAGCGAAGTAATATTGGAAAAATATTTAACCCACCCGCGCCATATTGAAGTCCAAATATTTGCAGATACTTTTGGTAATGTAGTGCATCTATTCGAGCGAGATTGTTCTATTCAACGGCGCCATCAAAAAGTCATTGAAGAAGCGCCGGCGCATGATTTAACGTCAATTATCCGGGAAAAGATATGGCAAACAGCTGTTGCTGCTGCAAAAATTATTAATTACCGTGGGGCTGGCACTATAGAATTTTTATATGAAGATAACAAATTTTATTTCATGGAGATGAATACTCGGTTGCAAGTAGAACACCCAGCAACTGAAATGATCACCAAACTGGATTTAGTAGAATGGCAAATTTTAATCAGTGCCAACCGACCACTGCCATTAACCCAAGAACAAATTGTTATGTCTGGGCATGCTATTGAAGCTAGAGTCTGTGCTGAAGATCCCGCAAATGACTTCTTACCCAGCATTGGAACTATCGCAAAGATTGTATTGCTAACTCCCACGGCACAACATAACCACCTAGAGACACATTATTTAACTATGGCGGATGCTCAACACGGCACTGAATTACGCATTGATAGTGGCATCCAGGCTGGTGATCGCATCACCATCTATTATGATCCACTCTTAGCCAAAGTAATTGTGCATGCTGATTCACGTAGCAACGCTATCCATAAATTACAGCAAGTATTGAATAACTTTCACATTTTGGGGTTGCAAACCAATTTGGGATTTTTGCGTACTCTACTGAAACTACCCGCGTATCAACGGGAAAACATTGATACTAATTTTATCGCTAACAGTAATTTATTATTACCAAATGAACTACATAATCCTGATATTCTACACATAGCTTTAATTGCGGCTAGCATTTTAACCCTAGAACAACAGCAACAACCAATATCCTCACCGTTGACAACTTCACCTTGGGCCATCACTTCTGGCTGGCAACTTAATCAACCAGCATGCATAAAGTTTGCATGGCTGTACAAAGATAATACCCATGCCCTGCAACTCATTGGCGACCATAAAAACTGCGAAATTTTGCTTGCAGGTAAAACCTGGCAACCAATAATAGCGCTAGAACCAATAAATACTATAAGTAAGCGTTTATTATTAACTATCCATAACCAAACCTATGCAATTATTGGCATGCCATTAGCCAATGGTTATTATATTTCTATGCCCAGCCACACAACATATCATAATCTTGACTATCATTTTTATTTACCTAGTCAAGAAGCATTGCTAGCACATCAGCAGCACGGGGATAATACGTTACAAGCACCAATGCCAGGAATTATTAGCAAAATCCTAGTAACTCCCGGAGATCTAGTAGCAGCTAATGATCCGTTATTAATTTTAGAAGCGATGAAAATGGAACACACTATTAGATCGCCATTTGCTGGCACAATTGCCACGATCCCTTATAATAAAGGTGATATCGTCGAAGAAGGTTGTATTTTAATTAGCATAGATCCTTTGCCAAACACACAGGTGAATAATGGGGCTACCTAAATTTGTCCATTTAGTTGAGGTCGGGCCACGCGATGGTTTACAAAATGAACCACAAACCGTACCAACTAAAGTAAAAATAGAATTTATTAATCTCCTAACAGCTGCTGGATTAACTACTATTGAAGTTACTAGCTTTGTTTCCCATAAATGGATCCCACAATTAGCCGATGCTAAAGAAGTATTCACCGCTATTCAAAAACAGCCAGGTATAGATTATCCCGTATTAGTACCAAATGAACAAGGTATGCGTGATGCCATAGCTGCCGATGCCAAATGTATTGCTGTATTTGCCGCAGCCTCCGAAACTTTTTCGCAAAAAAATACTAACTGTAGTATTAAACAAAGCTTAGATCGAATAGAAAAAGTTATAGCATTAGCCCAGCAGCATAATATTACCGTACGTGGTTATGTCTCCTGCGTTCTAGGATGTCCATATGAAGGCGAAATACAGCTTAACCAAGTACAGACTGTGGCTAATGCTTTATTTCAAATGGGTTGTTATGAAGTGTCACTAGGTGACACTATCGGCGTTGGCACTCCACTTAAAGCCAAATTACTAATTGACACCATTGCTAAAGTAATACCGCTTAAATATCTAGCTGCGCATTTCCACGACACTTATGGCCAAGCACTTGCCAACCTGTATGCCGTACTAGAGCAGGGGATCAGCACCATTGATAGTTCCATTGCTGGTTTAGGTGGCTGTCCATATGCGCGTGGTGCTACCGGCAATGTGGCAACGGAAGATGTTTTATATATGCTAAACGGTATGGGAATAGAAACTAACGTAAATTTCCCCACATTACTTGCTGCCAGTAATTTTGTGACTAAAGTCCTCGGGCATCAGGCCAGATCTAAAGTTGCTCTAGCCGCTCTAGCTTCATCTAGGTGAAAAATCATCCGCTTTCGGTTTATGGTGTTCATCTAAATGATTAAGCTCAACCCAATATAAACGTAAAAATGGTGGCATATCATCATCATGTAGTTGTGTTTCTGTAATATTTTTGTAGTCATCTACTACATTAGTAGTGCGTTCAACCAAAACAGCACTCTCCCCTAAATTTTTGCTGTTGTCGGGGAGCTGAAAAGTATTATAAAGTTCTAATATTTTTGCTATCTCTGGCGGTATCAAATTTTCATCCAGATTATGATTCTTAATAGCGAGCCGGTAAGCATCCGCATCTTTGTGCATAATTCTTTTAATTAGATGTAGCAGTATTTTTTTTACCTGTGAATTTACTGTAGTGTTATATGTGTCAATAGCCGCATTTAAAGCAAAAGCATCTTTATCTTTCTCATCCCTAAATTCACTGTTTTCAGTAGTTTTTCGCACTTAGCACCTCTACGCCCCGATCATGTCAATTAACTAAATAACGCACAATATAATATTCGCCTATAATATGAAGTATAGTGATAATTGGAACACCATGTGGGCAATATACTATGCTTAGCAAAAATAAATTTAATTTAACCCTGTATGATATTTGCATGATAGCAGTCGCCTGGTATGGTGCATATTGGCTAAAATTTAATTCTGAATTAAACTATAACACCTGGCATGCACAATTCTTAAATACCATATGGTTAATAATATTACCCCAGGTATTAGCTCTGTTCAGCAACGGTATCTATCATAACATTGAACGTTTTGCTTCGATGCATGATCTGCTTAAAATAGTTAAAACTGCAGCTATTGGCTCTGGCCTTATATTACTCACTTTGTTTTTTACCAAAAAAATTAGCCCATATTCCACGTGTAATCATCCCTAATTATTTTTTAATTTTAACTATCTTGCTAAGCAGCGCCAGAGTAACGCTGATGCTGCTACTAAAACGCCGCCAAACTAAACAGCGTCCACTGAAAAAATCGGTATTGCCTGTTAGGGCGGATAGTACAGAATATACAAAAGAACTATTGAATCAAGATCCAGTGCCTCTGGATTGGTTCGCAATGAAAACCGCCATTAATAATAAGGTGATCTTAGTTACAGGCGCTGCTGGCTCTATTGGTGCTGAAATATGCCGACAAATAGCCAAACTTAGGCCTAAAATTTTAATCGCTTTGGATTATGCCGAATCTAATTTATCCGCACTGCAACAAGAAATGCAAACTACTTTCCCTATCATACAAGTACACTATCACTTAATTAATATCCAAGATAAGTGTGCCATTATGCAAGTATTACAAACCTACAAACCAGAGTTAATGTTCCATGCTGCTGCGTATAAAGATATTATGTTGTTACAAACTGAAATTAGAGAAGCTGTACAGAACAATGTTCTTGGCACTTACAATTTAGCCTTGGCCGCAGTACAACACCAAGTTAAAAACTTTATTTTAGTTTCTACTGATGAAGCAGCCAAACCACAAAATATTATGAGCGCCACTAAACGCATCGCCGAAATTATCTGCCACAGCCTAAACCAACAACAAAGCACTACTAAATTTACCACTGTGCGTTTTGGGGATCTCCAGGATACACTGCATTTTTTTATGTTTCTTCAAAACGCAGCCCAACTTATTTTACAAGCCTTAGCTATTAGTTACGGTGGCGAAACTTTTGTTCTTGATTTGGATAAACCCATTGACATAACATTGCTAGCTTTAACCCAAACTAGCAATCGCAAAATCCTGCAAATACCTCCACAGGAATGCCAATACCAATGGCAAAAATTAGTTACTTTTTTAGAGCAAATTGAAGTTTGCTGTCAAATTTATAATATAAATAGCTTGCAGGCTTTCATCAATGAATTAGTACCAGAGTACAACACCACCACCAGTACTAATTATATCCCTGTTATCGAAACACCAGACTTAACCCCAGACTTAAATCCAGCCTAATTTAAACAATGTGTAACCACATTCTCTAACGCTAACGGCACTGTTTGCTGATGTGCAAGATTAGCCATCACTGTTAACCGTTCACGACGTTCAATAAAATAGTCTAATAGCCCAGCTAATTTTTCTGGTGTAAACACATCCTCTGTAACTATAATAGCAGCACCTTTATCTGCCAAATATTTGGCATTATACAATTGATGATTATCCACTGCCCCACGAAATGGCACTAAAATACTGCCAATACCCACTGCAGCCAACTCCGAGATAGTTAAAGCACCTGCGCGACAAACCACTAAATCTGCCCAAGTATACGCTGCTTGCATATCTTCAATAAATGCTTCTACCCTAGCATCAACATTATATTGTTGATATAAGGCTTTAGTATCCTCTACATTATTTTGTCCTGCTTGATGCCAGATTTCTATTTTATCGCGCATACATTTACTACTCGCTACTGGCACACATTGATTTAAAATACGTGCCCCGCGACTACCACCAATAACTAATAACTTTAATTTTTTATGCCGTCTATTTATAAAACGATCTCTAGGCTCAGCTATAGTGGTTAAAATATCGCGCACTGGATTGCCAGTATAATAAATATTGGCTTTCTTGCTAATGTTTTTGAAACTTTCTGGAAATCCAGTTAATACTTTCGTCGCAATCCGGCTTAAGATCCGGTTGGTTGTCCCCGGGATAGCATTTTGTTCATGAATGATTAGCCGTTTGCGCAATAACCACGCGGCTAAACCCGCCGGCCCAGCGACAAAGCCACCCATACCAATTACTATGCTTGGCTGCAAACGCATAATTATTTTCAAAGCCTGGGTTAATGCCACAATTAAATTATATGGTGCTGCTAACCAAGTTAACCAGCCCTTACCGCGCAAACCGGAAATTGATATATAACTAATTTCTATATTAACTTTGGGCACCAATTGCGCTTCCAAACCATGACGTGAACCAAGCCAATGCACTGTATAACCTTGCTGCATTAAATTTTTTGCAATCGACAACGCTGGAATAATATGACCACCAGTACCACCCGCGCAAATTAACACTAACTGTTTGTTCACCATGGAAGTTCTTCACCTTTGTAGCTTAAAAATTGTCCGTTTTTACTGCCATCAAAATTATCAATCACTGTAATCATGCCAGAGACACTTTCTTCTGGTGATAATGGCGCCGCATCGGTACCCATATCCGTTTTAACCCAACCCGGGTGCAACATTAAAACCTTAATTCCCAACTCACCACCGAGATCAAGCGCCATAGTCTTCATGATTGCATTCAATGCAGCCTTGCTGGCCCGATATGCTGGTGAACCACCAGAACTATTACCACTAATACTACCCATTTCACTAGAAATAGCTACTACCTTACGATCTTTACCCAAACAAAGGTTAGGTATAAAAGCTTCGGTTACTTTAAGCGGCGCTACCGCATTGGTATTAAACACCTCCAACATGCTAGCAGCTGATATCGGTTCGGCACCGATATGTGCATCGCGTGGTCCATAAATGCCCGCATTATTAATTATAATATCTATAGGTTTATCTTTTAATTCATCGGCCAACCCAGCTAGCTGCTCTTCGTTAGTGACATCCACTTGAAACACTTTAACAAATGGAAAACGCCGTGCTATCTTTAATAATGCATCACAACGCTTTAAATCACGACAACAGCAGTATACTTGATATTTTTTTACTGAGTATTGTTGTACAAACTCTAAACCCAATCCCTTATTTGCCCCGGTGATCAATAATCCCTTTGGCTCTTGCATCTCCCCTCCCCTAATAACATCCCATAAATTTTCACCCTAGCATCTACCGCCACTTTAAATACTACTATATATGGGTTAATCTATTGACAACAACCCAACATATTGTTAGCATCATAACATATTTGGTGATAGAGAATATACACTCTTAATCTATGTTTTATAATAAACACTTTTTTATTAGGCATCCATCTTTATGAATACAATGTTAGCTGCAACACTACTCATGATGTTTATAATTTGGGCGCATAAAGCTTTAATAAAGTGTCATACCCCAAAGGTCCGGGATCACAACATAAATTCTGGCCCAAGCAGCATAAATTCTGACCCAAGCAGCATAAATTCTGACCCAAGCAGCATAAATTCTGGCCCAAGCAGCATAAATTCTGGCTCTATAGTTACAACCAACCTTCAAGATGATAAATGGCATCACCGTGCCAAATGGCATGGCAACAATTTATTTAATAAATTCAACGAAACACTAAATATAAAGCTTGGGTTTACCAAAAAACTAATCGTCACTGTGTTATTATTTATCGGTTGCTACTATTTTGTTCATCTGCACGCTCAGATGCAAATGAATTTATCCAGCAATACTTTACATAGCCAAGATAGAAGCGCTAATAATCCAGATGGTAGCGGAGCTGATAACAGTTACAGCAAAGATTCTGACAATAACCAAACCAATAATTTTATCGACATTTTACCGCCCAATAAAATCAAAACCAAATTCAGCGATGTGGCTGGTATGCAAGAAGTGAAAGATGATGTCCAGGACATCATTCAATTTTTGCAGAACCCAAAGCAATTTTCACGCCTTGGCGCCAAAGCACCAAAAGGCTTATTAATGTATGGCCCACCTGGCACCGGTAAGACTTTAATGGCGCGCGCTATTGCCGGCGAAGCTAATGTAACCTTTATTGCGGTTTCTGGTTCTCAATTTGAAGAAGAGTACGTAGGTATAGGTGCTTCCCGCGTAAGACAACTATTCCAATTAGCGCGCAATAGCGCACCATGCATTATTTTTATTGATGAAGTTGATGCCGTAGCTTTTAAACGTAATTCTGGCAAAAGTGCGCCATGGTTAGCTCAAACTGTGAATCAGCTGCTAACTGAAATGGATGGCTTAAATGACACTAAAAATTCTGGCATTATGGTAATTGCAGCTACCAATCGCCTGGATGTACTTGATCCAGCTATTTTACGCCCAGGTAGATTTGATCGCCAAGTTAAACTTGAATTACCGACTATGGCTGAAAGAAAATCTATTCTCAAGGTTCATTTAAATAAAGTTAAAATTTCTCCTGATGTCGAGCCACAACAGTTGGCTAAACTTTCCACTGGCTTTTCTGGCGCTGATCTGGCCAACTTGGTAAATGAAGCCGCTATCCGCGCTACTAAAGAAAATAAAACTGCCGTCGGCCCAGCAGACTTTGATTATGCTAAAGATCGCATCGTGCTTGGTAGCAAACGCCAAGCCATGCAGATGAGTGAAGAAGAAAAACGTATCACTGCTTATCACGAAGCTGGCCATACTTTAGTAGCATTAAGCTTATCCGAGCATGAACCTCTATATAAAGTAACCATCGCGCCACGTGGCATGTCCCTGGGCCATACTGCATTTCAACCGCAAACCGAAAAATATTCGTATAGTAAACGCTATATCGAGCATACTATTGCTTCTGCTCTAGGTGGCCGCATCGCTGAAGGTTTAGTTTTTGGTGAACAAAATGTTACCACTGGCGCCGAAAATGATTTTAAAGTTGCCACCGATTTAGCTTATAAGATGGTTACCCAATGGGGATTTTCTAAACGCTTAAAGACTTTGAACGATCCTAAAATGCATTTAGTAAATAAAGCTACTATCGAACAAGAAGTACAAGCTATCCTAGATAGAAACTATGCCATGGCGCAGAGCATTTTGCAGAAAAATATAGATAAATTACATAAACTAGCCGCAGCTTTACTCGAACAAGAGACTCTAGAAGCAGATGAGGTTCTCCGCATTGTTGGACCAATGCAACGCGTGGGTAACTAATAATTTAAAAAGGTAAATAAAAATGTTTGACTATGACTACGATGATAACTCTATTATAGAATTGCTGATCGCGCACAAAACCAATATTGAAACTCTTGAACGCTTGGCGCGCAAACAAGTTGGCAGTGAAAAAATTGATGCTGAGCAAAATTTAATTATTGGCGCTGCTTGCCAATTAAATTTAATTTATCAATGCACCGTAAATTTATTTGCCGCTTTTAGTAAATATTTACCTTATGGCCAGATAAGCTTTAAAATAAACTCTGAATTACTTAAACTTTGCAATGCACTACACGCTGCTGCCACAGCCTGTGACTTGCCAATATTGACCTCCTCGCTCCAAGAATCTATAACTGAACATCTGAGCAGCATAGCTACAAAACCTGATCATGGTGAAAAATTTCAGCTTGAACGCATAACTAAACATGCAGCAGATTTCTCTGCTGAATCAAAAACAATCGCTGAAAAAATTCAACTCAGCATCGCGCACAGTCAAACTGTAATAGTCGACATGTTTTGCAAGCTACATTGCCCAGGACAAGAAAAGTGGTTTACCAGCCAGCAACAACTCGATATATTACTTAAACAAACAAAACTTGCGGTAGTATTACAAACTCAACGTAATGATTTCAGACTTACCCAGGCTATACGATTAGGTAAACAACTATTAAAATTTATTGCAGCATTATCAACCACAGAAAACGTAGACTATTTTTTCACCCAGCTGCAAGAAACTCAGCAATCATTCAGTTACTTAGCGGCGTCAGCCACAAGTTTACTCAGCCTAGAACTTACCAGATCTAGCTGGATGCACCAAGCCAGTAATCCGCTAAGACCTTATATTATTGGTTATTGTGGGCCATTAATCTTCACCTGGGATCTTGAAACAACTGTTTTGAATAAACAACCAAATATAACTTCATATGCTGCTTTTAAAGATTTTCATTCTTTACCTAAATATTTATATAGATGGCACCAATTAACCAGCAATGTATCATATGCATCCTATGCGCATAACCACAGCATTACTTATCCGTTGCAATTTAATAAAGAATCCACAACAACCCAAGGTTTAACTTTTAATTTTTTATACCAACAATTAAAAACTGCTATCAATAAACTGCATAGTTTCCAGCCGGATTTGTTGGGAAACAGACCGATTTTAACTTTAAGTCTCCATGACAACAATGGCGAAACTGGGCATGGTATAGGTATCAGAATTAGTGAACAAAATGGACAAAAATTGTATTGGCTGCGCGATGCTAATATGGGTGAATTCTATTGCCACAATGAACTAGAATTTGTTACTGGGGTTGCTGATTTACTTAATAGGTCCATATATCGTGACATGTATAACGGGGTACAATTTCAAACGATGATCCGAGATCAGGTAAAAATGACAGCCTGGAAAAATTATCAGCACCACCCAGTAAATGGTGCTATGCAAACATCAGATATATTAGAAAATACCGACTTTGAAGTTACGCACCAACAGCTGCCTCCAGTATTACAAGCTGCATTTTTAATCATGCAGAACCTTCATCATACAAATATTCCTGCTCACTATAAAATAATAGATTTATTTATAACTAATTTCGCTGCATGTTCCACTGCCGACCAAGAAATATTAACCGCTTGCTCACTTTTTAGTTTGATTAAAATCATTGACTATTGTGATGATTATGAACAACCAATAATTGAAATTAATAGCATAGTCCGTGCTATAAATTTATTACTAGAAAATATTCAATGTTTATCACCGAATAATGCACAAAGTTTAGATTGCCTCTTAAAAGTGAACTTTGCCGAAGCTCTTCTTCTGAGTGGTGAAGAACACACTGGAATAGCTTTGTTAAAAGCTATAGACCATACTAGCTTGCCAACCAATTCTGATGATGAAAAATTTTTAGTCACTTGTTTTGCTGAGGCGAAACACTTAGCGCATGACGCAGAAAAAAACATCTCTGCTATTTTACAATTCATAGCTATACAAAATGAGAGCATGTATGGTGCAGGTACAGACTTTATATGTCTTAACATTTTTCATCTCATGGAAAGCATTGATCAGTTCTTAAGCGAAAATCTTGGCAGACACACCATTTCTACCCAAGATACGGCTCTAGCACTCTGGCAGCAAACATTAAAATGCGATTATATAGAGCAATGCGGACCATATATGGAGAAAAAGTTATCTTTCCTTCCATATTATCTGCAGAATATGCAAAATAAACCGAAGAAAGCCACCAGGTTGCAACCTCCTGAATTACCTCAGCGCACCACACTGCTATTAAAGGCACCGCCGCCTACAATGATGAATATTTAGTAACTGCTCACACCCCCAACCCACCCCCAAATTAGAGATTTGGGGGTGGGCTATGCATGAACCTCTATATAAAGTAACCATCGCACCACGTGGCATGTCCCTGGGCCATTCTGCAACTCAGGGCAATCGTGCAATCACACTGTTTATGCGCCATTCTGTTGTTGACAAACACTCAAAATTCGGCGAATATTGATGATATGGACACAGTATATATTCATCGACTCATAGAACCAAAATTACATGCGGCATTACAGCGCGGCAAAAGTGTTCTATTGCTTGGCGCACGACAAACCGGTAAGACTACGTTGATTAGCAAAATACCTGTACAGCTTGCCATATCTTTTATTAATCCAGCAGTTAGACAACGCTATGAACAGAATCCTGCCTTATTAATTGGCGAAGTGGAGGCTTTAGCAGAAACTACCAAACATAGGCCCATTGTAGTTATTGATGAAATACAAAAAGTACCTGAAATTTTAGACTCAGTTCAGGATCTAATTGATAGACATATAGCCCAATTTATTTTAACAGGTTCATCCGCAAGAAAATTACGTAACGGCGTTAAAGTTAATTTATTACCTGGAAGAGTGGTAGCTTTAAAATTAGATCCTCTCACATTTAAAGAAATTACGGCAAATAATATAAATATTAATGCATTATTAACTTATGGCACCTTGCCTGGTATTTTTACCACTGCCGAATTAAAAGATCGAGAGATCGATTTGCTATCATATGTATCGACATATTTAGAAGATGAAATCCGCTCTGAAGCAATAGTTAGAAATGTAGCAGCATTTGGTCGATTTTTAACCCTTGCAGCCGAGGAGTCTGGAGAAATAGTTAACTTTAGCAAACTTTCACAAGAAATTGGGGTTGCCCATACAACAATAGCATCGTACTACCAAATTTTAGAAGATTGCTTAATAGCTGAACGAATTGATCCATTTATTAAAACTAAATTTAGACGTAAATTGATTAAAACATCTAAATATTTATTTTTCGATTTGGGAGTTAAACAAGCGTGCTCTGAAGACAGCATTAATATTGCACCTAGAGAATTAGGCAAGCTATTTGAACAATGGGTCGGGTTAGAATTAATTCGTTATGCACGACTAAGTGAAATAAAAACTAAAATTTACTTTTGGCGAGATGCTGATGGACCAGAGGTAGATTGGGTAATTGTGAAAAATAATGTTTTAATTCCTATAGAAGTTAAATGGACAGATAAACCAAAAATTAA
>Ga0207131_1052_pt2 | contig 17751 bp, 18 predicted proteins | sample Alteio_BWMinHeat_13_FD_153557 | JGI IMG/M metagenome (GOLD analysis project Ga0207131, IMG submission 153557) | Enriched cells from forest soil in Barre Woods Harvard Forest LTER site, Petersham, Massachusetts, United States -... | ecosystem: Environmental > Terrestrial > Soil > Temperate forest >...
GTGCGGGCTGACCACCGAGGAGATCGCAAAGGCCTTTCTCACTACTCCGCGTACGCTGGCGCAGCGCATTGTGCGCGCCAAGGTAAAGATTCGAGAGACACCGATTCCCTACGAGGTGCCGACACCACAGGAATTGCCGGAGCGACTGGGCGCGGTGCTTCATGTCATCTATCTCGTCTTTAACGAGGGTTATTCGGCTGCGGCGGGAGCGGAAGTAATGCGGGCCGAGCTAACCGGCGAGGCCATTCGACTGGGCCGCTTGCTGGCCGAACTTCATCTGACCGACCTCGGGCCGGAGCCGGAAGTGATGGGCTTGCTTGCTCTGATGTTGCTGCAGGAATCCCGTCACGCCGCGAGAACCTCGCCGACCGGAGAGCTGATTTTGCTGGAAAATCAAGACCGCGCGCTCTGGAACCGGGAGCAGATCGCGGAGGGAGTGGCATTGCTGGAGAAAGCCCTGAAGTCCCGCCGCTTCGGCGCTTACACACTGCAGGCTGCGATTGCGGCCGTTCATGCCGAGGCAGAATCAGTCGCCGCGACCGACTGGCGGCAGATTGTTGCGCTTTACAACCAATTGCTCCGAATTCAGCCTTCGCCTGTTGTACTGCTGAATCGTGCCGTGGCAATTGCAGAGTGCGAAGGTCCAGAGGCCGGTCTGGCGCATATCGACGCTGCGTTGGAACATGGCGAATTGGCGAATTATTACCTGGCGCATTCCGCCCGTGCAGATATGTACCGCAGGCTGGGCAGGACCGCTGAGGCCCGTGCTTCGTATGAGAAGGCGCTGGCGCTGACCCAACAGGAACCGGAGCAGCAATTCCTGCAAGAGCGGATTCGGCAGTTGAAATAAAAAAATGGCCGATGGCGCATCATTTAGGGAAAAGCGGGGTACGTCCCGTCTGTCCCCATATTCGCCACTGCGTCCCATCGTGCTCAGAGAGGGACGCGTTGCGTGTTATGCTGACCGCAAACCTTTCAACAGGCGAGACGAATGGCTGACAAAAGGACTCTCTGTGTGGACGTGTTCTCAGCGTGCTGTACAGCAGTTCGGAAGGGCGTGCTCATCCATAGAGCTTCCAAACAGGATAAGGAGTTTCACTTTCAGAATTGGTTCAGTGCGCGGCTCGATGGTCTGCATGTCAATTACGATAAGCCCGCTCGAAATACTTACCCGGATTTTCGGCTCGTCGAGGTGACCGAAGGCTACGAGATTAAGGGACTTGCGTACCCCGGCCGCGAAGCCAACTATGACTCGAACAGTCAAGTTCCGACTGGGCACCACAATGGCAGGGATATTTATTACGTCTTTGGACGTTATCCGAAGGATGCAGCCGACGACGACTACCCCGTTATCGATCTTGTTGTATGCCACGGTGACTTCCTGAACGCGGATCACGAGTACGTACACAAGAACAAGAGCATTAAGGGATTTGGCAGCTATGGCGACATCATGATTCGTGACCGAAAAATGTATGTCGCTCCTACACCTTTTGCATTGACATCGGGTACAACCGGACAGCAGACATTGATCCTCCCGACAAGCGGATCACAGGATGACCGCCTGGTAAAAGTCGGCGACCTCACACGAGTCGAGACTGAGAAGCTTGTGATTGGTTACATGTTTGATCTCAAGAACAATACGATCAAAGCTGAACTGGTAGACAATCCGGGCAAAGGCACCAAGCATGAATTCACGGCTTATCGGTTGAAGGGCTCTGAGGCAGAGCCCGTAACGATCAAAGAGGCGAAAATCGAAGCACCTGAAGATGAAGATGCAGATGCAGACTGAGCTATTTGATTTGCAGGAGGAAGGCGCTTTTGCTCCGCGCCAGCCTGCGTGTGATTCAGAAGCCCGAGCCATCGAAGACCCGCGCTTCCCATTCGAGGAAATCAGCAAGATCGCACAGCAGGAAAGCTGGCGCAAGGAAATAAACAGACCCATTTATCACCTCCACAAGTGGTGGGCACAACGACTTGGTTCCGTCTTCCGAGCGTTGGCACTTGGCGCATTTAACTCACCGGAGGCTGACATTATCGACCAGTTCTACAAGCCGTCGCGAATCAATGGGACGGTGTTTGACCCGTTTATGGGTAGCGGCACGACTTTGGGAGAAGTCTTAAAGCTCGGAGGACGTGCTGTAGGGCAGGACATCAACCCCGTTGCATTCTTCTTAGTAAGCAACGCCCTGAGCCTTCCGCGCCGAGAAGCAGTTCTGAAAACCTATCGAGAGATCGAGGCGGATATCGCTACTAGGCTTTTGGAATACTATTCGACCTACCTGCCAGATGGGCGGAGAGCGCAGGTCCTCTACTTTTTCTGGGTCAAGGTAGTTGATTGTTTGCACTGTGACCATCCGGTTGACCTGTTTTCCTCCTACGTGTTTGCGCAAAATGCTTACCCCAATCGCAAACCGGAGGTCCGTATTGTCTGTCCACGCTGTGGTAGCATTCATTCGGGAAAGCACGGCGAGCATGACACTCAGTGTCTTGAATGCCAACTCCAGTTCGACCCGCTCGCTGGAGCGGCAGGAAAGACGAAAGCCACATGCGCAGGCTGTAGAAAGCCTTTCCGCATAGTCGATGCCGTCCAGAAGAGTGCCCGACCGCCTCGGCATCGGCTTTATGCAAAGCTTGTGGTGGACGCTGAGGGAGAGAAGACTTACCTCGCATGCGACGAAAACGACTACGCCGCGTTTAAGAAAGCAGAGCAAGAACTTTCAGCCCGAGCCAATGCCTACCCGACAGTCGCTATAAAGCCGGGCTACAACACAGATCAAGCCATCAACTATTGCTATCAGTCGTGGCACGAAATGTTCAACTCGCGCCAGTTGCTCTGTCTGAGCATCCTCGGGGAAAGAATTGGAGCGATACCAGATCAGCGAATGAGAGAGCTTTTCTGTTGCCTCTTCTCCGGCATGCTTGAGTTCAACAACATGTTTGCGTCCTACAAAGGGGAGGGTACCGGTGCGGTGCGTCACATGTTTGCCCATCACGTGCTAAAACCTGAGCGGACGCCAATAGAGGCAAATGTATGGGGCACCCCAAAGAGTTCGGGAGCATTCTCAACGATGTTCAAGACCAGAGTGATTCGAGCGATTGAATACGCAGAGAATCCGTTTGAAATAAAGCTTGAATGCGAAACCGGAAACGCGGTGAAGGTCTTCGGGCTCTCTGAACGCCTCACTGTACCAAGGGCACTCGAAACGCTAAAGCTCCACTGCGGGGATTCATCTGACTCTGGTCTAGCGAAAGAGTCGGTAAATGCTGTCATCACCGACCCTCCGTTCTTCGATAATGTCCATTATTCGGAGCTTGCAGACTTCTTTCACGTGTGGCAACGTCATGTCCTCGGCGAAAACGGATTTCACGTCAATGGCAGCACAAGAACAGTCGGCGAAGTCCAGCACTCAGACGCTAAAGTGTTTGAAACCCGGCTAGCAGATGTCTGGAAGGAATGTAATCGGGTACTAAACACAAAGGGCTTACTAATATTCACCTTTCATCATTCGCGACCGGAGGGGTGGAGATCGCTTCTTGGTTCGCTGGGAGCGGCAGGATTTTATGTGGTTCGCGTCCATCCTGTCAGGTCAGAGATGTCAATCGCGATGCCGAAGCATCAAGCAAAAGAACCGATCTCTTTCGATATCGTTTTCGTTTGCCGAAAACAACCAGTTGAATCTGCGCTACAGATTGATTCAGTAGTGCCCACTGCGAAGGACGCTGCCGGAATTCAGTTGAGACGCTTGATGAGTGCCGGGTTTGATCTTTCAAAGAACGACATTCGATTGTTGGTGACGTCGAATGCTGTTCAGTTACTGAGCGTGTTTGAGCCAGAGAAGTCCAAGGCGGAATTGCAACGACTGGAGCCAGAATTGGAGAACGTGAGTAAGCAACTTATGATGCTCACGACACAATAAAGGAGTTCTCGTTTCATTTTGCTCGGTGGCTCGCGTACTTCTTTTCACAGATAGGGGCTGTCGCACCTTTTGGTTTCTGTCGCACCATCGTAACTGAGGCTGCCCCACCTTTCGCGGTTTTTCGAAAGGTGGGCACCACTGACCTCGCCCTATTCGTTCATTCGTCACCGCCCCGCCGGGAGCCCGCATGAAGGCTAAGGTATTGTCCGCCAAGGCCCCGATACCATCGTCCGTGGCCCGGGCTTCCTATGAGAAGGCTCTGGCGCTGACCCAACAGGAACCAGAGCGGCGGTTCCTGCAAGAGCGGATTCGGCAGCTGAAATAAAAATTGGAGTCGTTGTCGATTTTTGGTCTCCGGGAACGACTATATGCAACAGAACGATGAGCTACGGTTTTGAGTTACAGAAAATAAGTCACAGAAACCAAGGAGAAAAAGTCATGCCACAGTATCTGGTTGCGAACTACATGCCCGACGACTTCGACCCGTCCACCGTAACCGAAGCGATGATGGAGGAGATCCACGCGCTCAACCGCGAATTGATTGCTGCCGGCGTGAGGAAGTTCGCCTGCGGCATTTCCCCGCCTGGCAGCGCGAAGACGCTGCGGTCCCAGCCCAACGGCAAGGTGCTCGTCACCGACGGGCCGTACACCGAGACCAAGGAGCACATGGGCGGATTTTGGATACTGGAATGCGCTGATATCAACGAGGCGCTGGCATGGGCGAAGAAGGCTGCCATCGTCTGCGATGTGGCCGGCGAGGTGCGCGAGCTTCTTTTCTTCCCGGCTCCGGAGGAAGCAACGAAATAATCTCACCCGGGGAAAAATCTGCAAATCGCGTGCCGATTTCCTGCCACCCCGTTCGACGAGTAAGTGGAGCCGCACCGCGCAACCGGCGCCTCGCAACTTTCGAGGTCCGGCACGGTCCAAGTTCTTATATAAAAGTAGCGGCCCCCGATACGGTGTCCGCACAACAGTCAATATTTACTACACAAGGAGAACACCATGCGCTTCATGATGATCATGTTTCCGAAAGCCTACGAAAACGCAAAACCCGGCTGGGTACCCGATTTCAAAGACATGGATGCAATGGGCAAGTACAACGAGCAACTACAGAAAGCCGGCGTGCTGCTCGCGCTCGACGGGCTGACCCCGCCCTCGACGATGAGCGCGCGCGTCACCTTTAAAAGCGGAAAATCGACAGTGACCGACGGTCCGTTTACCGAAACGAAGGAAGTGGTCGGCGGCTACTGGATCATCCAGGTGAAGTCGCGCGAAGAGGCGCTCGAATGGGCCTCGCGCATCCCCGGAAAGGATAACGAAATGGTCGAAGTTCGCCGGATGTTTGACATGACCGACTTCGATCCCGAGACCCAAAAGTATATCCAAGAAAAGTTCGGCGACGATGTGGCCGCTGAGATGAGCCAGTAGTAAGAGAACTCTCCGCGCTTTGTCGATTCCACGACACCTCGTACGACGTCTATGTAGCCGCCACCGGAGAATGGAGAACTCATGAGCCAGTATTTGGTTGCGATTCACGACCCCAAAACTACGACCCGTCCGTCGAGGACGAATCGATGCGGCGCGAGTCGCCTTCTACTCAAATGAGCAATCAACTCACTCGTCGCGACTTCGCTATCCGCACCGCCGGCTTTGGTCTGGCCGGTTTTAATCTAGCTATGGGACTCGCGCCTGCAGCTACGCTGGCGAAGGCTGAGCAAGCCTCGCGCGCAGAAACTTCGCTGGCGGTCGCCACGCGAGCTTGCGCTCGTCAGAACGAAGGCTGTATCCTCTGGCGTCATCATCAGCACCTACAGGCCCAGTGGGCCTTTGCGCACCAGCTCCAACGCGGGGGAGTGAAGGTCTTTTAAAGGCGGGCCATCCGCTCCTCTCGTGCGATCAGCTATTGATAAGAACGGAGACCTCGAACATGCAGCCGAATGAACCCAGCCGCACAGCTCTGATGATCGCTCGACAACGAGCTGCTCATCAGATGCTTGATCGTGGCTCAATCCTCAATGACCCATTTGCCATGAACATTCTGGGTGAAGACGAAAAGGAAGTGCTTCAATTTGCCAACAAACACCCCTTGGCCAGCATCGGACGTCTGTTCACCACCGCGCGAAGCCGGATTGCGGAAGATGCTTTGTCAAGAGCTGTCGAAAAAGGGGTTCGGCAGATCGTCATCCTTGGCGCCGGACTCGACACTTTCGCTCTCCGGAATCCCCATGGCGCACAACAGATCCGTATCTTTGAGGTGGACCACCCCGCGACGCAGGCATGGAAACGCCAGCGCGTGGCCGAAGCCGAAATCGCACTTCCGCCGTGGCTTATTTTCGTGCCAGTCGATTTCGAGCGGGACGATGTAGGAGCGAAGCTGGTCGCCGCAGGCTTTCAGCAGAACTCGGCTACGTTTTTCACCTGGCTCGGGGTTGTGCCATATCTGACACAGGACGCCATCGGCCGCACTCTGGCCTACATGTCGTCAATCCAGAACTCGGAGGTGGTGTTCGACTACATGGAACCTCCCGTGGCATTCTCCGGAGAGCTAAGGCAATTAGAAAAGGCGCGGGCCGAACAGCTTGAGAAAATTGGTGAACGTTCGGACACCCGTTTCGAGCCGGCTGGCATTGCAGCGATTCTTCGCTCGCACGGATTTTGTGCCATCGAAGACATCAATTTCCAGGAAATCGCGTCCAGGTTCGGCCACGCCGTACAAGGACTCGCGCCCGGACACGCTGGCGTTCATGTTGTCCACGCTAAGCGGTAATTGAATGGCGGGTGGCCGACAAAATTTAAAGGGGATCCAATGAGAAATGTAATCTACGCAATCAACCTTACCCTGGATGGCTGCTGCGACCACACCAAATTCAATCCCGATGAAGAAACACATGAATATTTTACGCACCTCTTGCGAGAGGTTGACTTGCTCGTCTTTGGGCGTAAAACCTATCAATTGATGGTTCCTTTTTGGCCTGATGCTGCAAAAGACCCTTCTTCGACAAAATCGGATGTCGAATTTGCTCAAACCTTTGTCTCCAAGAAGAAGATTGTTTTTTCACGATCGTTGGCAAGCACCGAAGATGGAAATACGAGAATTGTTCGTACCAACCTTCGCGACGAAATACTTAAACTGAAGAAAGAACCAGGCAAGAATATTCTGGTCGGTGGTGTAGATATCCCTTCACAACTGATGGAGCTTGGCCTGATTGATGAATATCGTTTTGTCGTTATGCCAATCATTGCTGGCGAAGGGAGACGGTTGTTCGAAAGTGTCAACCTGCCGGAGAAATGCCGACTAAAACTTGTTGAGTCAAAGACTTTTGAATCAGGATGTATTGCGCTTCGTTACTTGAAGCAGTGACCGAAAAATCTGCGAAAGCCGTGCTGCTGGTTCAAATGAAGCAAAATCAGCTGGCGGACCTGCTCCATAACTTCTAGAAAGAGATCGTGAGCGCGTGGTGTGCCGAGGAGAGGGCGGCACTGATAACAGCTTGTAGTAATAAAGAGTGATTATCCACCGCCGTAGTAGCGGTGCCCGTTCTTATCGGTGAGCTGTGGGTTTGGCCTTTCTCTTCGTCGCCGGCCTGGAAGTTTTCGCCGGTCCTTCCTGCTTAATCAGGGTCAAGGAATCCGCTGCGTTGAATGGAAATTCGCGAATAGACTTTTGCCCAGTAGTGCTTAGGGTGATGTCCACACGCCGATTGCTCGCCAGAAGGATCGTCTTCATGTTGTCGAGCACTCTCTTACGCTGCTCCGGGGTAAGTTCAGGGTTCCGCTCGACCGCATCTCTCACTTGGGCTTCATCCAGATTCTTTTGCTCACCAAACGCCTTGGTTTCGAGGTTGGCTTCGGGAACACCATGTTCGATCAGGAAACGTTGGGTGCGTTCGACGCGTCGTTCGGAAAGGGCCTGATTGTATTCCGCGGAGCCTCGTGGATCCGCATGGCCTTCAAGGGTCAAGTGAGCATCAGGCTTCGTCTCGCGATATTTCTTGAAATCTTCCGCGAGAGAAGTGAGGGTTTGCTCCTGACTGGCGAGCAACCCGCCGTCTGGTTTCGTAATTCGTGGCTGATCGGTCGCAAAGTAAATACTGTGCAGGGAAAGACTGGCTTCGAGGCGGATGAACTCAGTGGAAACCGCGGGAGGGTTCTCCACCATGACCTGGGCAGTAGCCTGTGTGTTCAGGCCACGTTGATCACTGCACGTCGCAGTCACTGTGATGGGGCCGGCGTTAGCGCCGGATGTATTCAGAGCTGCACTGTTGCCGCTGCCTGAAACGCTGCCGCCACTCGTAGTCCACCCATCCATCGTGACAGGGGCGTTGTCCGGACTCGTGCATGTACAACTGATAGTGGAAGGGTTACCGGTTTGAACCGTCGCGGGATTGGCCGAACACGAAACGACGGGAGGATTCTTAGGCGGTTCCTTCACCATGAAGGTCGCCATGCAGCTCGCCTCGCCACCTCTTTTCATTCTGGGATCGGAAATATGGGCGGTGGCTGTGTAACTGCCGCCCGCCACTCCATTGGTGTCAATGCTCGCAGCATTGTCCTTGCCGGTAATTTGCCCGCCGGTGCTGCTCCAGGTGTAACTCAGGGTGTGCTGGGAATTAAAATTGTTGCCGGTGGCAGTCGCCGTAATCGGCTCGCCCACCATAACTTCACTGGGATTGACGGTGCAATTTGCTGATACCGGCTGCACAGCGCGTTCTCCACCGAACAAGAACACAACCCCGGTTTGCAGTCTTACGCCTCTGACATCCGTAGCAGAAACGGTCGAGTCGGGGCCAAAACGATGATTCGAGAACACGTAATCAGCGCGTAGAAGACGCAAAGCGAAGTGTCTATTCAAGTTCACATCAAGACCGCCACCCAGCATAAAGCCGAAGCGGTCATCGCCCTGAAAGAGATCGGGGGAAAGGCGATGTCCGCCCACCAAAGCTTCGAGAAACGGCGAAAAGTAGTGGCTGCGGAAAGTCACCTTCGGCCCCAGCGAGAGGTTATAGAAAGCGGCATCGTCAATTCGTTTGCCTACATCGCCCTCATTGCTGTCCCAATGCCCGCTGATGTCGCCTGTCAATCCGAACCAACGGTTAAAGTTGTAGGTAACGCTGGCGCCAATGCCCCGTGGATTGGACTCCAAACGACTGGTCACGGGGAGCAATCCTCCCGGAAGTATGCCGTGCACGTCGGCGCCGGGATCGAAGAAGGAATATCCGCCAAAGAGTTCCCACTTGGGAGCAGGCTGGTCCTGTCCTGCTGCGAGCGTAGTAACGCCGCACAGGAGAGCAAGCACTACCAATGGCATCACTGCAAGCTTGCCATAAGAGTTCTGAGAGCGAGATGACATATGGAAATTCCTCCGAACTTAATAACTCGTAATCCGGCTTCGATCCCACCCGGCAGTCGGCCAGGCATTGAGCCGGTCCACTGCCGACTGCCTCTTACGGAGCCGTGACAGGATTGCTGTCCAAGGTAACGGCGCCGTTGCGTGCCAAGGCCCTGCCTGTAAGAGTTGCGCCAGTATCCAGAGTGATGGACTGCAACGACATGATGGTTCCCTCAAAGATAGAGCTTGTTCCCAGGGTGGCTGAGCTCCCAACTTGCCAGAAGACGTTCTTCGCCTGAGCGCCGCCAGCCAGAATCACCTGCGTACTTCCGAGGGTCGTGAGTGTGGATCCTATCTGGAAAATGAAGACGGCGTTCGCGTTGCCGAGTGCGTCGAGGGTCACGTTACCTGCGGATAACATGACCGTGCTCGAGTTCTTGTAGAGGCCAGGGGGGAAAGTCAGGCCGCTCATGTCCCCGGCAAGCACCGCTCCTCCCGGCAATCCCGCGGTGTAGATATACGCAGTGGTCAAGTCGAGCTGGGCCTGCGCTGCAACCGGATCAGTTATGTGCATGACCGCCGGCGGAGTCAGTGTTCCGGGCGGGAACCCCGTAACAGCACTGCCCGGGCTTAGTCCCAGATCCCCACCCGTAATGATGGTTGGACCCGTGTTTGTGACCGTGGAACCAGCAAGGATTTCGAAAGTTGCGGCCGTTCCCAACGGAGGCGGCGTTGCAGTACACGTCACCGCAGCCGTAGTGAAGCTCCAGACAAAGTTACTTGCCAGAGGATTGCCAAACAGATCCTGGGCACCAGTAGTGATGGTGGCGGTATAGAGGGTGTTCAGTGCCAGGCTGCTAGTTGGCGTGAAGGTGGCTACGCGGCTGGGAGCGTCGTAGCTCACCTGGCCTGCGACGGGGGCCGCACCGGCCAATGTAAAAGTTGTCGTATTGATGGTCGCAGGATTCATCGCTGTGCTGAAAGTGGCGACAACTGTAGTATTGGGACAAACGCCGCCGATGCCGTTAGTGGGACCAACCGAAATGACGGTGGGAGGCCCTTGCTGACAGAGTGCGTTGCCGGTGGTGAAGGTCCAAACAAGTTTGCTCGGCAGTGCATTGCCAAACAGGTCTTTGGCTCCGGTTGTAATCGTGGCGGTATAGAGGGTGTTCAGTGCGAGGGCGCTTTGTGGTGTAAAGGTCGCAGTTTTGCTCGACGCCACATAAACCACTTGTCCTGCGACCGGTGTGGCGCCAGGCCCGGCGACGGTAAAGGTCGTGGTATTGATCGTCGAAGGATTCATCCCCTCGCTGAAGGTAGCGGTAACGATCGCATTCGGACATGCACCGATCGAGCCATTCGGAGGGGCTGTGGAAACCACCGTGGGCGGAGTCACGCCCGGAGTGGCAATGGCGTTCTTGTCCGGATCGCTGCATCCGGCGCCGAGAATAAGCAGTAAAAATGCCGCGAACCACAATGAATGATTCTTGATTCTACGCATCATGTCACCTTTTCCTCTCGGCTTAAAAACCACCGTGAAGCAAAACTCAGAGCTTTGCATTCGAGAGAAAGTTTAGCGGGAAGAATCGTCAGCAATCTGTTCAAAATTGGACACCCGTTCAAGAAATTGCATCGAGGAGTACAGAAACGGGAAAATACGGCCACAAGGCCAGGCGAAATAGCACCCGGGAAGTTGGTGAGCGCGGAAGAGGAAACCCGGTGTACAAGCCCGGGGACGGACGGGACGTTCCCCCGTCTCCTGGCACAAGGCGACAAAAGGGAGAACGTGCTGGCGGGAATCGGCGGCAGGCTTTTTGGGGCGGCTCCTAGTCGAGGAGACAGCCGGCGTAAACTCGTTTGTTCCGGCGCAGCAACGAATTCGGTGGATCCCAGGGTCGAATGGGGGCTGGGAGCCGGCCACCTCGCCAGTGAGGTTACTTCGGTGTTGCAAGATTGGACTCACGCACGAGGACGCAAGCTACTTTGAGTTCCAACAACACAGAGACGGCCAAGTCTGAACAAGTGAAGGCAACCCTGTTCCGAAAACCGGACCGAAAACCCGAGACAAACGGAACGTTCCCTAGCTTTTCGACGCATGGAGTTTGGTAAACGTCCTGTCTTCCCAGTTCGCCCCAGAGCGGCAATTCCTACAAAACCGGATTAGGCGTTGAAATAAAAAATGGAGTAGGCTGTCGATTTTCGGGTCTCCCGAACGACTATCTGATAACAGGACGATGAGCTAGGCTCTCTGAGTCACAGGAAACCAGGAGTCTCAAGAAACACAGAGGAAACAATGAAATACATTTGTTTGGGATACCTCGAGCCGGGAAAATTCGAAGGGATGACCGAGGGCGAGCGAAACGAAACGTTCGACGAATGTTTTGAGTACAACGATCATCTGCGCGCTAACGGACATCTTGTCGCTGAAGTACCGCTTCAGCCTCCGGAGACCGCGTTGACCCTGTACTGGAAAAACGGCAAAATTGCGACGACCGATGGCCCCTATGCGGAAACCAAGGAACAACTTGGCGGCATCCAAATTCTTGAGGCGCGAGACCTCAATCATGCCGTTCAGCTTGTCTCCCAGCAACCAGGTTTTAAGTTTGGACTTGGACCGATTGAGATACGGCCGGTTGCGGATTTGGGCGAAATCATGAAAGACAGCCAGCGGCGACGGCTAAAAAAAGTCTTGCGATGAGGGCGGCCATTGGGAAAATAATGATGAAGGAAAGAATGTTCAGTATCATGGGAACGCCTCTATCGCTGGGGAGACAGACTTCCGGGAAGGCAGAACAAGATTATGACATTCGTTAACGATCTGAAGGTTGCATTCCGCTCGCTGGCTCGAACCAAAGGGCTGTCGATCGCCGTGGTTCTCACCCTGGCGCTTGGCATTGGCGCCAACGCCGCCATCTTCACGCTGGTGCGCGGCGTGCTCCTCAAGCCTCTCGTTAATCGCGACGAGGACCGGCTGATCTATATCCGCCAGAGCGCCCTTGGACTCGGCAGCGACAACACAAACTTCTCCGTGCCCGAAATCCAGGATTTGCGCGGCAGGGTTAAAACCCTGAGCGCGTTCGGCGATTTCTCGACCGTCGGTTTCACCATGATCGGCCTGGATCAGCCTCGCGCAGTTCAAGCTGGTGTCGTTGGCGGCACCTATTTCGATGTGATGGGCCTTCACCCTGTCCTCGGTCGCCTCATCGGACCTCAAGACGACGGCCCCAACGCTGCCGGCGTCGTCGTTCTCACGTATCGCTTCTGGACGACCACTTTCAAGAAAGATCCTTCGGTCATCGGCAAAGCCGTTCGCCTCGACAGCGGTATCCTTGGCAATCGGTCTGCCACCGTCATCGGCGTCCTCGAACCCTGCGTCCCGTATCCCCAGGACACCGAAATCATCGCCAACGTCGTCACCAGCCCGCATCACATCTCCGCGACCATGGTCACTGGCCGTGTTCATCGCATGACGGAGCTCTTTGGCCGTCTCGCTCCCGGTGCCACCCTCGATCAAGCTCGCGCCGAGCTGCACTCCATCTATGGGGCCATGGTCAAGGAACACCCCGAAGCATATTCGTCCAAAGCGGACTTCCAGATCGGGGCGAAGCTGTTTCGCGACCAGATTACCTCGGGCGCCCGGACCGTGCTGCTGGTGCTGCTCGCAGCGTCAGGGCTGGTTTTCATCATCGCGTGTTCCAATGTTGCCAATCTGATTCTCACACGGACGGTTCGCCGCGAAGGTGAGCTGGCGATCCGTGCGGCGCTCGGCGCCAGCACAGGTACGCTACGCCGCATGCTGCTGGCCGAAAGTCTTCTGCTCTGCAGCGCCGGCGCCGCTCTCGGTGTATTGAGCGCGCAGCCGATGGTGGCCATCCTGGCCCGCTATGCCTCGCGCTTTTCGGTCCGCGCACTCGATTTGACAGTCGATTCCAGCTTGCTCTGGGTGGGAGCCGCGCTGGCCGTCGTCGCGGCGGTGATTTTGGCGTTTGTTCCGCGCCTGCCGTCGGCCGATACGTCCGGTGGCCTTGGCCTATCGAGCGGCAGCGCACGGATTACCGGGAGCACCAGCCGCCGCCAGCGGATCTTCGCGGTGACACAAATCGCGGCATCCTTTGTGCTGCTGGCTGGTGCCAGCATGTTGATCACTACGCTGATCGCGCTGCAAACGGCGCAGACAGGTATGGACACCCGCCACGTCCTTGCCATCAATGTCCCAGCAATGTCCTACGGAAAAACACCTCAGCAAGTACTCGATTTCTACAAGGAATCGATTCGCCGCGTGGATGCGTTACCCGGCGTGAAAAGGACCGCTTTCGGTCTGCTCGTTCCCTGGCGCGATGCCGCAGCCGGCGTCGGCCTGCAATTCTCTGCCGACGGTTATGCTCATGCTGGGGGAGAGGAGGACCCTCGCGCGCAGTGGCGTGTCATCTCTCCCGGATTCTTTGCCGCGCTCGGCGTTCCCATTCTCACCGGCCGTGATTTCAACGAGCTCGACGGACAAAATAAAGATAAAGATCCCGTCGTAATCATCAGCGAGACTCTCGCCAAGCGCATGTTCCCCAATCAGGATGCGATCAATCGGCATGTCTATTGGACGGATCCGGTGCTGAAATTCGTCCCCGGGATTAGCGGGATGCCGCACCGCATCATCGGCGTCACCGCCGATATCGACGACCAAAACGTCGTTCCCGGGCCCATGGTCACCATCTATAGCTCCTTTGAAGAAGGCCCAATGTTTGGCGGCCGCCTTTTCATCCATACAGATACCGATCCGTATTCTCTGGTCACGCCGGTCACGCGGGTCATTCGCGACATGTCCGTCGATCAGCCCATTGAGCATGCTGCTACTCTCGAAGACGTCCGCGCGGAAGTGCTTACGCCGGACCGTTTGAACTCGCTGGTGTTTGGCGTGTTCGCGGCCGTCGCATTATCGATTGCCTTGGTGGGCGTCGCAGGCGTGCTGGCATTTTCGGTCAGCTCGCGGACGCGCGAATTTGGCATCCGGCTGGCGTTGGGATCGCAACCACGAAGTCTCCTGCGCGGCGTCATCACAGAAGGCGTCGTGATGGCTGCGGCCGGGGTCCTCGCAGGCGCGGCATTCGGGTTCGTGATGGCGCGTTTAGCGCACAGCTATTTCCTCGACATGAAGATGCCGGGCGCCTTGCCTGTTGTGGTTTCTGCATTCGTGCTGCTGACGGCCGCGGTCGTCGCATCCTCGGTGCCGGCTGCACGCGCTGCGCGTATCGACGTGATGGAGGCTCTTCGCGCCGAGTAAAACCGTCCCCAGGGCGAAAGGGCTGCCGCAGTCGAGGAACCCATGCTCCTCGATGGTGGCGACGCGCTTGAGACTGTTGAGTCGCTCTGGGGCGAGGGTCTGCGTCGCCTTTCAGCAGCCCTGAACCTCGTCGATATCCAATGAGCTTCGGGATTTCGGGAATAACAGTGATGCCCTTAATCTCGTGCACGATCGGATATCCATTCTTACCCATTTTCACCCGATCTTGTAGGCGGACAAAAGAATATCCGTTTGTCCTTGACCGCGAATCCATATTTCTGCAATTATAGAAATATGACCAGCGTCCAAGCTGCCAAAGTGCCGGACAAAGTTGCAAAGCTGGCCGACATGCTTTCCGCAATGGGTTCGGAACCGCGCCTGCGGATCATGCAGTTGCTACTGTCGGCGCACCCAGACGGCTTGGTCGTCACCGAAATTCAGGACGAGCTGGAGATTCCCAATTCCACCCTGTCTCACCACCTGGAAAAACTCAAAGGCGAGGACTTAGTCCGAGTTCAGCGCGAAAGCACGTTCCTTCGGTACACCGCCAACACGGACGCACTTCAGGAGTTGCTTCAGTTCCTGTACGCGGAGTGCTGCACTCGAAACAAAGCCGTGAAGCCCGAACAGATCGTTCGACTTTGTAAATAAGGAGAGTTTATGAGCACCACAGACATCAAGGAAATGGTTAGAGAGAAATACGGACAAGCCGCTTTGAGAGTGAAGACTGGCGGAAGTTCTTGCTGCGGAGCGACTGCCAGTAGCGGTTGCTGTGATCCGATCACGTCGAATCTATACGACGCGACGCAAGCAGGTCAGATTCCCGAAGAGGCGCTTCTGGCATCGTTGGGATGCGGAAATCCTACTGCCTTAGCGATGCTCAATCCGGGCGAGACGGTGCTGGACCTCGGCTCGGGCGGGGGGATCGACGTGCTGCTGTCTGCAAAACGAGTAGGCCCGACCGGGAAAGCGTACGGGCTGGACATGACGGATGAGATGCTCGCACTGGCGAACGAGAACAAGCGCAAGGCCGGAGTTGAAAACGTCGAGTTCTTGAAGGGCGAAATTGAGAACATCCCGCTGCCCGACAACTCTGTGGACGTGATCATTTCAAACTGCGTGATCAATCTATCCTCGGATAAAGACGCGGTTCTGCGCGAAGCTTTCCGCGTTCTCAAAACGGGTGGACGGTTCGCTGTGTCGGACGTAGTCACTCGCGGCGAGATGCTGTCCGAAATTCGGAAGAGCCTTCTGCTTTGGGTTGGCTGCGTAGCGGGGTCGTTAGAGGAGAACGACTACCGCGCCAAGCTCGCGGCCGCAGGATTTGAGCAGATCGACCTTGAACCAACCCGTGTTTACAACGTGGATGACGCCCGCGAGTTTCTAGCGGGCCAGAACATTGACGTTGACGCCATCGCTCCGCAAGTCGATGGCAAGATTATGAGCGCTTTCGTGCGCGCCGTGAAACCTCACAGTAACTGACATGAAGGATCACTACAACGTGCTTTTCCTGTGCACGGGCAACTCGGCTCGCTCAATCATGGCGGAGGGTTTGATGAACGCCAAAGGCGAACCGCGATTCACGGCGTACAGCGCCGGCAGTCATCCATCGGGTGCGGTTCGTCCCGAGGCGCTCAGGCAACTGGAAACCGTGCACATCCCGACCACCGCGTTCAGAAGCAAGAGTTGGGACGAGTTTGCAAAGCCGGACGCACCCAAGCTGGATTTCGTGTTTACCGTCTGTGACAACGCAGCAAATGAAGTCTGCCCCATCTGGTTGGGCCAGCCTATGACGGCTCACTGGGGAATTCCGGATCCAGCCGCAGTGCGAGGGACAGAGAAGGAAATTGAACGGGCATACCACGATGCCTTTCTGACTCTCGAGCGCCGAATCAGCCTTTTCCTCTGTCTCCCTCTCGCAACCATCGACAAGCTGGCGATCAAGAAAGAGATCGACAAGATCGGGCATCAATGAAATTCAACTTGCGTGCCAGATTGACGGCTGAGTTCGTAGGCAGCGCATTCCTCGTTGCTGCTGTGGTTGGTTCCGGCATTATGGGCGAACGCCTGGCAGGCGGCAACGTCGCCATTGCGTTGCTTGCGAACACGATTGCGACGGGCGCTGCATTGGTGGCTCTCATTTTGACGTTCGGCCCGATTTCTGGCGCACATCTAAACCCGGCTGTCACGGTTGCAGATGCAATTGAGCACGGGATCGCCTGGCCGGATGCACTCGCCTACATGGCCGCGCAATGTGCTGGGGGAGTTGCTGGAGCGATCGTCGCGCACCTAATGTTCGGGCTGCGCTGGTATTCCGTCTCGACTCATTCTAGACACGGATGGTCGTTGGTCCTCAGCGAGTTCGTGGCGACGTTTGGACTGCTGTCGGTTATCTGGGGATGCTCGCGACTGCGCTCAGGAGCCGTGCCCTTCGCTGTTGCCAGCTACATCACCGCCGCTTACTGGTTCACCTCGTCAACCTCGTTTGCAAACCCGGCAGTGACGATCGCCAGATGCTTGTCGGACACTTTCGCCGGGATTCAACCCGCCGACGTTCCTCTATTCATCGTGGCGCAATTGACGGGAGCCTTAGCTGCAACTTTCCTGTTTCGGTGGCTCATTCCAAACCTGCCCGCTCATGCAGCGGAAGTCTTGGTTTCGCATTAGCCGCATCGATGACGCCCAGATCCATTCAACAACGCCTACTGGGAGGAGGCCGCCTATCTCCCGCTTCGGCCAGCAATGACCCTGGCGAGCTTTCTAAGTTGGCTCTCCATGCCCATCACTGACCGCTGCGTCCACTCATCGCTATGCATCGGGTCCAGCGTCAGGACCATGCGCACGTTGCCTCCTGCCGCAAAGAAGTCCACCTTGTTGCCGACGTTGTATGGCTCAACGCCGGGAATGAAATCGGCCCGGTGAGTGTAGGCGATCGTCTTGCCCGGAACGATCTCGGTATAGGTCAGCCTCGCTTCCGTCGTCAGAGGCATCCCCGCCTTCTTCATGAACTGAACCTGCGGCGGATCGACCGCCGTCATTGGCTGAATCGTTGCATAAAAGGGGGATTCTGGGATGGGGGAACAGCTCTGGCAAGCAAACAGAGCGGATCTCTGCTGCGCTGCGATCAGCTCAATGCGCTCATCGAGCCCACGATTTTTGCTGTCGCTATTCGCGACTAACGCTGACGCAAAGACGAATCCTAGCTTATGTTGGCGCTCAAAAGGATGTCT
>Ga0207131_1081_pt1 | contig 17666 bp, 1 predicted proteins | sample Alteio_BWMinHeat_13_FD_153557 | JGI IMG/M metagenome (GOLD analysis project Ga0207131, IMG submission 153557) | Enriched cells from forest soil in Barre Woods Harvard Forest LTER site, Petersham, Massachusetts, United States -... | ecosystem: Environmental > Terrestrial > Soil > Temperate forest >...
CATAGACTGCGGGTGAACCTTGCGCTAAAGTGAAATTGTTCGCATAGTCATAGGCAATATTCTCACTATTGTAAATGCCAGCATCTACCACGATTGCATAATTTACAGAAATTGTTGCGCCAGCGCCAGTAGCGACTAGTGGAATGCCAGCAACAGTTTGGGTTACAATCGTAGCCGTTAAGGGCTTGTTATTGGTTGATTGGCTAAAATCTAAAGTTTGCAAATAAATATTAGCATTAGAACTACCATTAGCAATGGTGGTTTGATATGTAGTACTTCCAGTGCCAATACCTGATATTGGGTTTATTATATTACCAGCAGAAGTTACCACTTGATAATCCACACCAGAAACAGCACCAGATAACACGTAATTAACCAGCATGCCGTTACCAGTAGAATTTGTTGCGGCAGTCACACCATCTATTCCCTCAAATAAACCAATCGTAAATAGCTCAGTAGTAGCACCTGTACCACCAATAACCACATTCGCACTAGTAACACTGGATGAGAATAAGTTGGCTTCTATGTCAACTCCCATATTAACCACACCTACTGTAGCTGATGTAGAGTTTATTGGTGCAAAAGAGTTATCAGAAGTTATGGCCGTGGTTAAGTTACCGCTGCCAGAAACACCCTTTACATCCACAACCACTGTCTCTTGGCCACTGGCAACATTCACCGTAGCAGTATTACCACTAATAGCTATGGCATTGCCAAAACCATCGGTAAGCGTATAACCGCTTGAAGCAATGCCCGATAAAGAAATGCTAACTGGCACTGCAGATCCAGCCACAGATCCTAAATCGATCACAAACTGGCCTGGGGTAGTACTGGTGCCATTAGCGACTGCAACGATACTTGCAGAGGGAATAACTACGCCAGAAATATTGACTACGTCTTCTATCAACGCAGAACCATTAGCACTATCAAACCAGTTATAAACAACGACTTGGTTAGTATTTAATACCGCCATATCATAATCTACGCCATATCTATCGACTGGATAAATCGCTGTCCCCGTACCATCTACCGTTATAGTACCACTAGCCGTGTTAACAGTAACTAGCCCAACGTCCCAAGAATGAGGGCCACCTCCATCACTACCTTCATTTTGATAATAGAATAAAATATCACCACCACCGAGGTATTTAGCAGATGCGGTTTGAGGAATTCCTCCATTATCAGTATGCAGCGTAGTTATCGAACCTGCATTGGCAGTAATGGTAGTTCCACTAACCGTAGCCAGCTCCATGTCGTAAGAAAAAACATTAGAGTTATTAACATCATAAGTGAGCAACACCGTACTGGAGTTAAGAGCAACAACCGAACACTGACTATAACCGTATGCTGCCCCAGCAGCAATTATTTCAAATGATGAGCCATAACTAATTGCCGAAGTACCGACATTAACGCTGATTACATTGGCCCAGTCACCTTGTGCTGCTGTACTATTACTATTTAGACCTTGATATTCAACCACATAGGTATCACTGCCTAAAGCAGCAGCAGTTATAGATGTATTATTAAGATGATCAATACCAGCATTGCTAAGCACTGTTACTGATGAAGCGGTAACACTATTAGAGCCAACCGTAGCTAAAACAGTACCAACTTCAGACTTATTACCGGTTACTGATCCATACGCACTAAAAACCAACAAAAATTCATTCGGATTAGATGTGGTTAATACTGAGCCATTTCCCTGATCTGTTGCCGTAAGACCAGATATGGTCGTTTTACCAATAAAATTAATCCCCGTAGCTACTTGGCCAGTAAAAGTTACCTGGCCTGCATAAACAGTGCCGTTTGTATCCATAACCACAAACTCATTGTTAGCATTATTGTACCCAGCAACCGATATAGCCCCCATGTATGGAAAATTAGCACCAGCGAAATATGTTACACTTGATTGCTCTGAAAATGCTCCAGTTGGACCAACGGTACTAATAATTGCACCTAGTTGATTAGAGGACGTAGATTCAACTAGAGAGAGAAATTGTGTGCTATTTATATCTAATATAGCCACAGTACTTAAATTAGTTGCGGCCAAAGTGGATGTAGAAGTTATCGCTGGTGCAGGAGCATTGGTATCATCTTCAGCAATCACCACTGTCCCTGTGCCATTACTTGTGCTAGCATTGATCGATGAACTATTGGTTATCGTGGCATTTACGGTCTTATCCCCACCATAGGTGTTGGTATTGATCGGTGTAACATTAAAAGTTGCACTTTGCGCACCAGCTGCAACATTAACGCTACCACTAAGGGCTGTGTAATCCGTACCGGCTACAGCGGTACCACTAAGAGTATAATTTACTGTTACCGCGCTACCAGTGTCATTTACGTTAGCCAACGATACCCGAAATTGTCCTGGCGTCGTGCTATTTTCTTGTGTATTGCTAGTGGCAACGATGCTTGCGGTAGTACTAGCGAGCTCATTAACATTAATAGTTGCTGCGGCCGCTTTTACGTATGCATTACTAGTTGAACTTAGCGATGCAGTTAATGTGGTAGAGCCTAAAACGTTGGTGCCTGCGCCATTGACATTAATAACAGCGGCTTCTTGACCATTAGCTATCGCTACACTGCCGCTGAGAACCGTACCGCTGCCATTGGTTAAATTCGTATAATCTGTACCAGCAACCGCGGTGCCACTTAAGGTATAATACACGGTGATCGCGCTGCCACTGTTGTTAACCGCGCCAAGGTCGACTATGAATTGGCCTGGAACATTGCCAGCTTCATAAGCATTGGCAGTTGCTGTGATAGCAGCATTGGGTGTCCCATTAAAAGATATTAATGTTTCATGCAATGCAGCATTATTACCATTATAATAGCTAGCACCCCAATTATAAACAACAGCTTGGTTAGTGTTTAATACCGTCATATCATAATCTACACCAATTCCAGCAACTGGAGAAATTTGTGTACCAGTACTATCTACCGTTATAGTATTATTAAGGTTAACTGTAACTAGCCCAAGATCCCAAGCAATAGCACCTCCACTACTACCTTGATTTTGATAATAGAATACAATATTACCACCACCGATGTTTTGCGCAGATGCGGCTTGAGCAATGTTGCCATTATCAGTATGCAGCGTAGTTAATGAAGCGGTATTGAGAGTAATGGTAGTTCCACTAACCGTAGCAAGTTCCATATCGTAAGAATAAATATTAGAGATACCAACATCATAAGATAACAACACCGTAGTGGAGTTAAGAGCAATGACCGAATTCTCTCCTCCATTCTCATTTGCCGCAGCAGAACTTATTAGAACACCTGTGCCATAGCTAATTGCTGAAGTACCTAAATTAACGCTGATCACATCAGCCACGTTACCGTATATAGCTAGATTACCGTTATTACTATCGGCCAGATATTCAACTACATAGGTATTGTTACCCAAAGCAGCTACATCTATATTTCCAGGCTGAATACTATAAACGTTAGGATTATTATTAAGAACTGCTATCGATGAAGCTGTAACACTATTAGATCCTACCGTAGCTAAAACTGAACAAACTTCATATTTGTTACCTGTTACTGTTCCATCAGAACTAAACACTAACAAAAATTCATTTGGATTGGATGTAGTTAACACTGAACCAGGTCCCGCTCCCTCTATAAATGAACCAGACAAGGTCGTTTTACCAACAAAACTAATCCCGGTAGCTACCGAGCCAGTAAACGTTACCTGGCCTGCATAGATATTGTAATTTAGATCCATAACCACAAATATATTGCTCGCGCTGTTGTAACCAGCAACCGCTATTTCACTGAAGCTAGTACCAGCAAAATATGTTACACTTGATTGCTCCGAAAATGTTCCAGTGGAGCCAACGGTACTAATAATTGCACCTAGCTGATCAGACGGACCTTGAATTATAGAAATAAATTGCGTGCTATTTAGATCTAATATGCCAGCAGTATCTAAACTAGTTGCGGCCAAAGTAGAAGTAGAAGCTATTGCTGGTGTAAAAGAAGTTGCATCATTTTCCGAAATCACCACCGTAGATGTAGCACTAGCGGTTACCGATGGATTATTGGTAGAAGTTAGCGTGACATTTACGAGTTTATCCCCGCCAGAGGTGTTGGTGTCTATCGGTGTAACATTAATGGTTGCACTTTGTGCACCATCTGCAATATTAACACTACCACTCAATGCAGTATAATCTGTCCCAGCAACTGCAGTACCGGAAATTGCATAATTTACCGTAATTGCACTGCCAGTATCGTTAACCTCTCCAAGGGTTACCTTAAATTGTCCTGCCGTACCAGACTCTAATGCATTACTGGTTTCTACTATACTTGCGGTAGTCGCAGTTCCAATATTTAATGCAGTAACGGATCCAGCACTTGAACTGATGCTTAAATCCGCAGCCAACCCAGAGCTGCCTAACGCAACTGTTACATTTTCAGTTTGGATTATCGGTGCTATCGTAAAATTAGCTGAATTTATTAGTGATGATGAACTATACGGGATAAATACCGTACCACTGTTATTTGCATTAGCCGAGCTATAACCATCCGCGGTTATCGTATAACCAACACCGATGCTAGCACCAGTTTCATTGTATTGGCTTAACGTTGCGGTAAATTGCCCAGTTACTCCATTTGCAGCCACGCTTATGTTTGCGGCCTCAGCTACAGTTAATGCTGCACTGTTACTCAAAATAGGGCTATACAACGTGCCACCACTACCAGATGGACTGGTGGTTATATATCCATTTAAGGCCACTGTTACTACTGGATTAGATCCGTACAAATATGAATCTAAAACACCAAGGCTCAAGGTTCCAGTGGATGCGCCATTGGCCACTGCAATCGTGCCTGTAGTATTGCCAGGGCTACTATTATTGGTATAAACCGTGCCGATTGCACCAACAGTGCTAGAAATAACATAAGGAACATATAATGTAGCCCCAGTATTATTGACTGCGCCTAAAGTAACTGTGAAAGTTTCATTGCCAGCATTTTCTGCCACCGTAGATGCACTCGATCCATTTACCGTAATAATCGCTGTAGTCCCAGCCTCATTGACTGTCGCCGAACCAAGTGTGCCACTTATTGGTTCAGAATTATTATCCGCAGTTATGGTCGCCGTCAAATTATTACTTGCATTAATACCTGTATAAGGGGTACTCATTACATCAATAAGGATCGTCTCTTGGCCATTCGCAACACTCACCGTAGCCGTATTACTAGACACCGCTATGGCATTGCCAAAACCATCGGCAAGCGTATAACTACCTGCAGCAAGGCCAGATAAAGAAATAGTTACTGGTATTGCAGATCCAGTGCCATTGGCAGCTCCCAAATCGATCACCAATTGGCCTGGAGTAGTACTGGTGCCACTAGCGACTTCAACGATACTGGCAGTGGGAACGATTACTCCAGAAAAATTGATTAGTGTTTCTTTCAGCGGATTGGGAGCACCATAAGAATTAAGAGACCAGTTATAAACAATGGCTTGGTTGGCATTTAACACCGCCATATCATAATCTACTCCAAAGCCATATAAATTTGAATTAACCAACGTCCCAGTACTATCCACAACGATAGTATTATTAGCAGTGTTAACTGTAACTAGCCCAAGGTTCCAACCAAGATCTGAATTATTAGCTTCATTTTGATAATAGAATACAATATTACCACCACCAATGTATTGAGCAGATGCACTTTGTGGAGTACCTGCATTATCAGTATGCAGCGTAGTTATCGAACCTGCATTGGCAGTAATGGTAGTTCCACTAACCGTAGCCAGCTCCATGTCGTAAGAAAAAACATTAGAGTTATTAACATCATAAGTGAGCAACACCGTATTGGAGTTAAGAGCAACAACCGAACATTGACTATTAGAGTTTGGCGCAGCAGCATTTAGGTCAAATGATGTGCCATAGCTAATTGCCGAAGTAGCAACGTTAACGCTGATTACATTGGCCCAAACACCTTCTGGTGGATTGCTGCTAACTTCACCTTGATATTCAACCACATAAGTATTATTGCCTAAAGCAGCAGCATCTATAGATGAATTATTAATATGATCAATGCCAGCATTGTTAAGCACTGCTACTGATGTGGCGGTAACACTATTAGAGCCAACCGTAGCTAAAACAGCACCAACTTCAGCCTTGTTACCGGTTACTGATCCAGCCGCACTAAAAACCAACAAAAATTCATTCGGATTAGATGTGGTTAATACCGAGCCAAATCCCTGAGACTGTGCCGCAAGACCAGATACTGTTGTTTTACCAATAAAATTAATCCCCGTAGCCACTTGGCCAGTAAAAGTTACCTGGCCTGCATAAATAGTGCCAGAATTATCCATAATCACAAACTCATTGTTAGCACTATTGTACCCAGCAATCGATGCAGAGGGGGCTGGAAGGTTAGCACCAGCAAAATAGGTTACACTTGATTGCTCCGAGAATGTTCCAGTTGGACCAACGGTACTAATAATTGCACCTAGTTGATTACTTGACGAAGTGTTCACTACCAGAGAGAGAAATTGTGTGCTATTTATATCCAATATAGCCGCAGTATCTAAATTCATTGCGGCCAAGGTGGGAACAGAAGTTATTGTTGGTGAAGAATTTGTATCATTGTCTGCAATCACCACCGTACCAGTGCCATTATTTGCACTCGCAGTTATCAAGGAACTGTTGGTTATCGTGGCATTTACAGTCTTATCTCCACCATAGGTGTTGGTATTTATCGGGGTAACATTAATGGTCGCACTTTGCGCACCAGCTGCAATGTTAACGCTACCACTCAGGGCTGTGTAATCCGTACCGGCTACAGCGGTACCACTAAGAGTATAATTTACTGCTACCGCGCTACCAGTGTCATTCACATTCGCCAACGATACACTAAATTGTCCTGGTGTCGTGCTATTTTCTTGTGTATTGCTAGTGGCGACGATGCTTGCGGTGGTACTAGCGAGCTCATTAACATTAATAGTTGCTGACGCAGCAGTGAATTTTATGGCTTCTGAATTACTAACGGAAGTTAACGCTGCAGTTAAGGTGGTATGGCCTAAAACGTTGGTGCCTGCACCATTGACATCAATAATAGCGGCTTCTTGACCATTAGCTATCGCTACACTGCCGCTGAGAACCGTACCGCTGCCATTGGTTACATTTGTATAATCCGTACCAGCAACCGCAGTGCCGCTTAAAGTATAAGATACCGTGACTGCACTGCCGCTATTGTTAACCGAGCCAAGGTCGATCACAAATTGGCCTGGAGTGTTGCTAGTTTCAGAGGCATTGGCAGTTGCTATGATACTAGTTACCGTATTGCTTACTCCAGAAATATTGACTACGTCTTCTATCAACGCAGAACCATTAGCACTATCAAACCAGTTATAAACAACGACTTGGTTAGTATTTAATACCGCCATATCATAATCTACGCCATATCTATCGACTGGATAAATCGGTGTCCCCGTACTATCTACCGTTATAGTACCACTAGCCGTGTTAACAGTAACTAGCCCAACGTCCCAAGAATAAGGACCGCCACCATTATTACCTTCATTTTGATAATAGAATAAAATATCACCACCACCGAGGTATTTAGCAGATGCGGCTTGAGGAGTTCCTCCATTATCAGTATGCAGCGTAGTTATCGAACCTGCATTGGCAGTAATGGTAGTTCCACTAACCGTAGCCAGCTCCATGTCGTAATAAAAAACATTAGAGTTATTAACATCGTAAGTGAGCAACACCGTACTGGAGTTAAGAGCAACAACCGAACACTGACTATAACCACTTGCCGCAGCAGCATTTATGTCAAATGATGGGCCATAGCTAATTGCCGAAGTACCAACGTTAACGCTGATTACATTGGCCCAGTCACCTTGTGCTACTGTACCATTACTATTTAGACCTTGATATTCAACCACATAGGTATCACTGCCTAAAGCAGCAGCAGTTATAGATGTATTATTAAGATGATCAATACCAGCATTGCTAAGCACTGTTACTGATGAAGCGGTAACACTATTAGAGCCAACCGTAGCTAAAACAGTACCAACTTCAGACTTGTTACCGGTTACTGATCCAGCCGCACTAAAAACCAACAAAAATTCATTCGGATTAGATGTGGTTAATACTGAGCCATTTCCCTGATCCGTTGCCGTAAGACCAGATATGGTCGTTTTACCAATAAAATTAATCCCCGTAGCTACTTGCCCAGTAAAAGTTACCTGGCCTGCATAGACAGTGCCGTTTGTATCCATAACCACAAACTCATTGTTAGCATTATTGTACCCAGCAACCGATATAGCCCCGAGGTATGGAAAATTAGCACCAGCAAAATATGTTACACTTGATTGCTCTGAAAATGCTCCAGTTGGACCAACGGTACTAATAATTGCACCTAGTTGATTAGTGGACGGAGCTTGAACTAAAGAGAGAAATTGTGTGCCATTTATATCTAATATAGCCGCGGTATGCAAATTAGTCGCGGCTAAAGTGGAAGTAGAAGTTATTGTTGGTGTAACTGGTGATCCAGACACATCATTTTCCGAAATCACCACCGTAGATGTAGCACTAGCGGTTACCGATGGATTATTGGTAGAAGTTAGCGTGACATTTACAAGTTTATCCCCGCCAGCGGTGTTGGTGTCTATTGGTGTAACATTAAAAGTTGCACTTTGCGCACCATCCGCAATATTAACACTACCACTCAATGCAGTATAATCTGTCCCAGCAACTGCAGTACCACCAGTGGTATAATTTACCGTAATTGCACTGCCAGTATCGTTAACCTCTCCAAGGGTTACCTTAAATTGTCCTGCCGTACCAGACTCTAATGCATTACTGGTTTCTACTATACTTGCGGTAGTCGCAGTTCCAATATTTAATGCAGTAACGGATCCAGCACTTGAACTGATGCTTAAATCCGCAGCCAACCCAGAGCTGCCTAACGCAACTGTTACATTTTCAGTTTGGATTATCGGTGCTATCGTAAAATTAGCTGAATTTATTAGTGATGATGAACTATACGGGATAAATACCGTACCACTGTTATTTGCATTAGCCGAGCTATAACCATCCGCAGTTATCGTATAACCAACACCGATGCTAGCACCAGTTTCATTGTATTGGCTTAACGTTGCGGTAAATTGTCCATTTACGCCACTTGCGGCCACGCTTATGTTTGCGGCCTCAGCTACAGTTAATGCTGCACTGCTGTTCAAAATAGGGCTATATAACGTACCACCACTACCAGATGAATTGGTGGTTACATATCCATTTAAGGCCACTGTTACTACTGGATTAGATCCGTACAAATATGAATTTAAAACACCAAGACTCAAGGTTCCAGTGGATGCGCCATTGGCCACTGCAATCGTGCCCGTAGTATTGCCAGAGCTGCTGTTATTGGTATAAACCGTGCCGATTGCACCAACAGTGCTAGAAATAACATAAGGAACATATAATGTAGCTCCAGTATTATTAACTGCGTCTAACGTAACAGTGAAAGTTTCATTGCCAGCATTTTCTGCCACCGTAGATGCATTCGATCCATTTACCGTAAGAATCGCTGTAGTCCCAGCCTCATTGACTGTCGCCGAACCAAGTGTGCCACTTATTGGTTCAGAATTATTATCCGCAGTTATGGTCGCCGTCAAATTATTACTTGCATTAATACCTGTATAAGGGGTACTCATTACATCAATAAGGATCGTCTCTTGGCCATTCGCAACACTCACCGTAGCCGTATTACTAGACACCGCTATGGCATTGCCAAAACCATCGGCAAGCGTATAACTACCTGCAGCAAGGCCAGATAAAGAAATAGTTACTGGTATTGCAGATCCAGTGCCATTGGCAGCTCCCAAATCGATCACCAATTGGCCTGGAGTAGTACTGGTGCCACTAGCGACTTCAACGATACTTGCGGTGGGGATAATCACGCCAGAAAAATTGATTAGATTTTCTTGCAGCGTTTGACCATTAATATACTCAGCACCCCAGTTAACAACAACGGCTTGGTTAGCATTTAACACTGCCATGTCATAAGAAACTCCATACCTAGCATTTGGAGAAAGTTGTGTTCCAGTACTATCCACCGTTATAGTACCACTAGCCGCGTTAGCGGTGACTAATCCAACATTCCAACCAAGATCTGGACCATTAGCTTCATTTTCATAATAGAATACAATATTACCACCACCAATGTATTGAGCAGATGCACTTTGTGGAGAACCTGCATTATCCGTATGCAGCGTAGTTATCGAGCCTGCATTGGCAGTAATGGTAGTTCCACTAACCGTAGCCAGCTCCATGTCGTAATAAAAAACATTAGAGTTATCAAAATCATAAGTTAGTAACACCGTATTGTAGTTAAGAGCAACCACCCAACACTGACCATCATCGTTTATCACAGCAGTGGTTAGTTCAAGTGCTGCACCATAACTAATTGCCGAAGTACCGACATTAGCACTAATTACATTGGTCCAGATACCTTGTGCTTGATTGCTACTATTGTGACCTTGATATTCAACCACATAGGTATTATTGCCTAAAGCAGCAGCACTTATAGATCCTTGATTAATATTATCAATACCAGCATTGCTAAGCACTGCTACTGATGTGGTGGTAACACTACTAGAGCCAACTGTAGCTAAAACAGAACCAACTTCCATCTTGTTACCGGTTACTGATCCATACGCACCAAAAACTAACAAAAATTCATTCGGATTAGATGTGGTTAATACTGAACCATAACCCTGAGACTGTGACGCAAGACCAGATATGGTCGTTTTACCAATAAAATTAATCCCCGTAGCTACTTGGCCAGTAAAAGTTACCTGGCCTGCATAAACAGTGCCGTTTGCATCCATAACCACAAATTCATTGTTAGCATTATTGTACCCAGCAACCGATATAGATCCGGCGTATGGAAAGTTGGCACCAGAAAAATAGGTTACACTTGATTGCTCTGAGAATGTTCCAGTTGGACCAACGGTACTAATAATTACACCTAGTTGATGAGTGGACGGAGCTTCAACTAGAGAGAGAAATTGTGTGCTATTTATATCTAATATACCCGAGATAGACAAATTAGTTGCGGCCAAGGTAGGAGCAGAAGTTATTGTTGGTGAAGAATTTGTATCATTGTCTGCAATCACCACCGTACCAGTACCCTTGCTGGCACTAGCAGTTATCGATGAACTATTGGTTATCGTGGCATTTACAGTTTTATCTCCACCATAGACGTTGGCATTTATCGGGGTAACATTAAATGTCGCAGTTTGCGCACCAGCTGCAACATTAACGCTGCCACTCAGAGCTGTGTAATCCGTACCAGCTACTGCGGTACCACTAAGAGTATAATTTACTGCTACCGCGCTACCAGTGTCATTCACATTCGCCAACGATACCAGAAATTGTCCTGGTGTCGCGCTATTTTCCTGTGTATTGCTAGTGGCGACGATGCTTGCTGTAGTACTAGCGAGCTCATTAACATTAACCGTTGCAGCAGCAGCAGTGTACTGTATGGCTTCTGAATTACTAACTGAAGTTAACGCTGCAGTTAGCGTGGTATAGCCTAAAACGTTGGTGCCGGCACCATTGACATTAATAACAGCGGCTTCTTGACCATTAGCTATCGCTACACTGCCGCTGAGAACCGTACCGCTGCCATTGGTTACATTTGTATAATCCGTACCAGCAACCGCAGTGCCACTTAAGGTATAAGATACCGTGACTGCACTGCCACTGTTGTTAACCGAGCCAAGGTCGACTACAAATTGGCCTGGAGTGTTGCTAGTTTCAGAGGCATTGGCAGTTTCTACGATACTAGCTACCGTATTGCTTACTCCAGAAATATTGACTACCTTTTCTTGCAACGGTTGACTGGCATCATAATAATCAGTAGCCCAGTTATAAACAATAGCTTGGTTAGTATTTAACACCGCCATATCATAAGGAACTCCATACCTATCATTTGGAGAAATTAGTGTTCCAGTACTATCCACTGTTATAGTACCACTAGCCGTGTTAGCGGTGACTAACCCAACGTTCCAACCAAGATCTGCACCATTAGCTTCATTTTGATAATAAAATACAATATCACCATTACCAATGTATTGAGCAGATGCACTTTGTGGAACACTTGCATTATCAGTATGCAGCGTAGTTATCGAACCTGCATTGGCAGTAATGGTAGTTCCACTAACCGTAGCCAGTTCCATGTCGTAATAAAAAACATTAGAGTTATTAAGATCATAAGTGAGCAACACCGTATTGGAGTTAAGAGCAACAGCCAAAGATTGACCATTAACGTTTGCCACAGAAGCATTTATTTCAAGTGATGCGCCATAACTAATTGCCGAAGTACCGACATTCGCGCTGATCACATTGGCCCAGACACCTTGTGCTTGATTACTACTATTGTGACCTTGATATTCAACCACATAGGTATCACTGCCTAAAGCAGCAGCAGTTATACATCCTTGAGCAACATTATCAATACCAGCATTGCTAAGCACTGTTACTGATGAAGCGGTAACACTACTAGAGCCAACTGTAGCTAAAACAGAACCAACTTCATACTTGTTACTGGTTACTGATCCATAAGCACCAAAAACCAACAAAAATTCATTCGGATTAGACGTAGTTAATACTGAGCCATATCCCTGAGACTGTGACGCAAGACCAGATATGGTTGTTTTACCAATAAAATTAATCCCCGTAGCTACTTGGCCAGTAAAAGTTACTTGGCCTGCATAGATAGTGCCGTTTGAATCCATAACCACAAATTCATTGTTAGCACTATTGTACCCAGCAACCGATATAGCATAGGAGTATGGAAAGTTAGCACCAGCAAAATATGTTACACTTGATTGCTCTGAGAGTGCTCCGGTTGGACCAACGGTACTAATAATTGCACCTAGCTGATTACTTGACGAAGTGTTCTCTACTATAGAGAGAAATTGTGTGCTATTTATATCTAATATACCCGCAGTATACAAATTAGTTGCTGCCAAAGTGGAGGTAGAAGTTATTGTTGGTGTAAGAGTAGTGGTATCATTTTCCGAAATCACCACTGTAGATGTGCTTTGACTAGAGTTAACCGTTACGGATGAATTATTGGTGGAAGTTAACGTCGCATTTACGGTTTTATCTCCGCCATGGGTGCTGGTATCTATTGGGGTAACATTAATGGTTGCACTTTGCGCACCATTGGCAATATTAACACTACCACTCAATGCAGTATAATCGGTACCAGAAACTGCAGTGCCAGCAGTGGTATAATTTACCGTAATTGCACTGCCGGTTTCATTCACTGCTCCTAAATTCACCGTGAATTGTCCTGGCACGGTACCAGACTCTAAAGCATTGCTAGTTTCAACAATATTTGCAGTAGTAGCACTGGCTTCATTGATGGTAGTAGCTGCAGTAGTTGTTGCACCAAGAATAGCACCGCCACCGCTAACATTGGTTAAATCAACTTGTAAAGTCTTATTTGCTTCTAGATTATTAACCGTATTGACCGTGATTGTGCCTGTGGTTTGCCCAGCATCTATAATTAATGTACCGGTATTTGAACCGCTAGTATAAGTATCACTATATGTACCATTATCTGTTTGGTTAACGACCGTATAATCTTGGGTATAAGCTGCTGTACTGCCAGAATCAATATTATAATTTACCGTAACCGCACTGACAGGTGCAGATGACAATGTTACCGTATACGTAGTTTGATTACCTGCTGTTACAGAGGAGATGCTACTTATGTTAGCAATCGGTGTGGTAAGCAAATCTTGATAACCAGCAACTAGGGTAGGATCAAACGCAATAGGTGCTACAATTGCCCCAGTATTGACATCCAACGTCCAATCACCGCCTAATGCTGCACTACCTATTGGTGCATCAGAGGCTGCAACATTGGCACCAGTTATATTAGCGATCTCTTGCACCGCCAAAGCACCGTCACTACCTTCAGCAAAATCGCAACCATAAATCAAGATATCTGCACCTGGGCTTAAAGATGCTGCTATAGTTTGAAAATCACTCGAATATTGGGTATCGATATTAGCGGCCGTCAACTGAGCTGTACCTAGACTTAACTCATCTTCACTACCATGCGATATAACATGCACAACCTGAACCCCAGTAATCCCAGATAAAGCCTGCGCCATTTGATCCACACCATCGGAACCAGGTTGAATAACTACTACATCATAAGTACCAGTAATCTTAATATCGTTGATTAATTGTTGATAATTAGCCACATTGGCATCCACAAATACTACTGCTTGTGGATTATCAGTAATTACCCCAGGCCCTGCATTTACTGGAGCAACAATGGTTGCTGTAGCAGCTTGATTTACGGCTTCTGGGATCGTAATTTGTTGGCCTGCTTCGTTGTAAAGAGCGTTATCTATGGTTAAGGTTAAACTTTTATTGCCGGCAAACAACGCACCATTTTCAATCCCACCCACATCAACCACTGCGCTGCTGGCACCAGCAGCGATTACTACACTGCCGGTGTAGGTGCTACCCGCTGGTACCTCCACCCCATTTACCATGGTGTAATCAACACCGGCTACAGCGCTACCAGACAAGGTATAATCAACCGTTATTGGGCCACCGGTAGTATTAACTTGATTTAAATTAATCGTAAACTCATCGTAATTTGTTATGCCACTTTCACTAGCATCATTTTGCGTAACATTTACAGTAGCATCATACGCATCTAATAAATATTGATACCCTACCATGTCGTGCGGATCTAACGCGGTGTGCACATCAATTGTCCCGGTTGTTACATCGAGATTCCAACTACCGCCTAATTCAGGATTACCAATTGGATCATTCGATGCAGCTATATCCGCACCAGTTAAATGCGCTAATTCTTGTACTGCGGCCATCCCAGTGCTACCTGCAGCAAAATCACAACCGTAAACTAGAATATCTGCATTTAATGCCAAAGAACCAGCGATGGTTTTCATGTCCAGTGCATATTGCCCCTGCATCGTAGCGGTATTTAATAAGGCATCGCCTAATTGCAGTTCCCCAGCAGAGCCATGAGATATAATATCGACGGCTTCAATACCGTGCATACCAGCTAAATCGTGAGCGATTTGATTTACTCCATCGCTATTCGATTGCAGCATGATTACTTCAAAACTAGAATCTATATGCAGCGCATTCAACAACACCTGGTAATCTTGCACACTAGGATCAACAAACACTACTTCCTTAATGTTTGCTTTACTTAATGAGGTTAAATCGGCCAAATTATTTTGATAATTACTATTACCCAATGCCGGCATTAATCCAGACCACGGGTTATCCTGCGCATTGTCGTGATTAATATGCTCTTGTCTTATTTGCCAATCTGCTTTTTGATTAGCCTGATGTTGTTGCCACTCGGATTTTTCATTAGATTGGTGTTGTTGCCACTCTGTCTTCTGCTCCGTATTTTCTTGCGCATCATGGTGATGTTTTTCATGCTCGAAATGTGTATGTGGTTTAGCTACAGCTATTTCTGGTGCAGTCTCACTCGCTTCCGCGTGATCGGCATGATGACTAAGCGTGTCACCAGCAGCTAGCATGGCAGATGCATCTAATAGTATCCGTGGTTCCAAAATACGCAGAATAGAAGGTGATACACCGATTTGTTTATTGCTTGGTTTATTGCTTGGTTTATTGCTTACCTGGGCTGCCCTCTTTGCGTCCATGCCGCTATCAATACTAGCGCTAATATTTGCTTCGTTTGGCTTATTCTTAGATTCAAATTTTTTAGATTTTCTAACAAATAAACTACCGAGCTTCCTTTTGCCACCGGTACCCTTTTTGTTAGAAGAACCTTTTACACTCTTAGCCATGCTACGCTACCTCTACCTCTACCTCTTATCCTACTATTAAGAAGTGGTTAATAATGTCGTATACTTACTTTTGTACTCAAACAACTATCCACTACACTACACATCACTTCTAACGTATTGTTAATAAATTAGACCTAGATATAACTTAATGGTTCCACTAAACGGGAAAAATTGTTGCTAGAAGGGGAATATATTTTTGTAACTTGTAATTACAAGTCTATTGCTTATTGTGGGGTCGTATGCATGCGGCTGAACTTGCGTGTTGTTTCCAAAATAGCTCACCCCCACCCCGCCATGCCCCTAAATAGGCCTGAACATTTTAGTTAGGTTAGGCCTGATTGGGGTGCTGATCGGTAGATTTCATCCATGATTCTATGGCATAGAAAGGTATTTCAACTAATTTGCCGTGCTTAGAGTAATACCGTTCAGAAATCTTTAGGCCGTATTTTGAATTGGGATGAGAATCTAAAAATACCATCAGGCTTTTCATTCCACCTTTTACAGAGGCTTTGACTTCAATTGGCGCTAGATGATCATTATGAACAGTTAAAAAATCTATAGCTGCATTACTACTTTTACTTTCACGGTGCCAGTAATATAGCTCTCCCGTAGCACTTGGATCACTATACGCTACTAATTCTTGCGCCACAAATTGCTCAGCTATAGCGCCAATAAAGTTTATGTTTAATGGAGCAGTGATCCACTGTCGCAGATCTAATTTTAATAGACGCATCACTAGTCCGATATCAAAAAAATAGGTTTTAAATTTATCGTAATCTTTTCCCATGGCTAATGGTGCACCCTGCGCAGAAGTATGAAAGCATTTGTATGCTACTCCGGCCTTCACTAGTAAATCCAATGCATTTTTTAACTGAATAGACTTAACTTCAGAGTCAATTTTAGATGCCTTAAATTTATTCCCCAGATGTTCTGGTACTGCGTAAAAGACTTTCGCTACGTGATCAATTTGATGTTTCTTGGCATATTTTTCAAAGTCTTGTATATATGAACGCAAAATAAGATCATGTAGTTCTTGGCATATAGTTGGGTCTTTATATGCTAACCAGCTATCAATTATGGCTGGCATGCCGCCAAGCCAAAAATAATTTCTTATTAATTCATTTAATTTATCATGTATAGATATATCAACATTTCCATTCAGCAATGCTTGGCGTAAATATGACTCACCACTAACTGTTAAAAATTCTCCAAAAGATAGGGGTTTTAGGTATAGTTGCTGCACTCTTCCAACTGGAACCCCGATCTTTTGTAAAGCGAAATCTATCAACGAGCCAGCGGCTATAACATGTAGTTCAGGCAACTCTTCCTTAAAATATCGTAAAGTTTTTAAACTATTCTCACATTCTTGCGCTTCATCTAAAAATAACAAGGTTTTCCCAGGAATTATTTTTTCCCCAGCATATAATGCGATTTTGTCTAGCAATTTCTCGATGTTAATATCGTCGCTAAACATATTTTTTGCGCTAGCATCTTTATCAAAATTTATCTCGATATATAAAGAAAATTGCTTGCCAAACTCTTTAACTAGCCAAGATTTTCCAACCTGTCGCGCCCCTCTTAAAATTAGCGGCATGCGTATTGGATGGTTACGCCAAGCAGTTAATTGAGCCATTAGGTCTCGTTGCATACATGGTTCCTAACATGTTGATTTTTATCAATTTAGCACAAAAACAGTCAAAACACAAGGGATAAATATAGAAAAAACGCCAGAATACAAGGGATAAATATAGAAAAATTGCTAGAATACAAGGGATAAAGCCTCCATTCCGCAGCGATATAACTAAATAATTAT
>Ga0207131_1083_pt1 | contig 17291 bp, 14 predicted proteins | sample Alteio_BWMinHeat_13_FD_153557 | JGI IMG/M metagenome (GOLD analysis project Ga0207131, IMG submission 153557) | Enriched cells from forest soil in Barre Woods Harvard Forest LTER site, Petersham, Massachusetts, United States -... | ecosystem: Environmental > Terrestrial > Soil > Temperate forest >...
ATTTATGTTGCCATGTGCCGACAAGGTAGTTGAAATTATCATGGCCAAGAGGCTGTCCGTACATGTGGAACCGCCTGAATTTGGCACTGTTGATAGAATTTAGCACCAGATATACTGAATCCTTGTTGTCGCATGACACCCAGCGTATTCCAAACATTCCTGTTACGACCGCTCCTTTATACCAGGGAGCCATATCGGTGCCTGAATGAATGCATGCCTGAATGGTCCAGTTTTTATTGAGCATGATGGTTGCCATAATGCCCGTTTGGGTATACGTGTCAAACGTAAAAAGTAGTGAATGGGTACCCATATAGTTATCCGGAGCAAACTGCGTTTCAATATCGGGACACGCGATCCATCGTCCCATTCTGACAATCATTCCCTGAGCCACTTTTGGTGTGTAAACTTCTATGTACTGTTCTGTAAAATCATATCCGTAAAGGTTGTTGTCTTTTAATAACTGGTAGCTTGTCCAACCTCCAGCTGTCATATAGCGGTAATCGATGCCATACAGGAACGTGGAGCGAAATCCAATATCAGCATGATCCGTTTGCACAGAGTCCACATCTCTTTCTAAGCGAAAGACAAATTGGTCCAATTCGAATCGATTGGGAACGATCCAGTAGGAATCGGGAGTATTTGAATGTCTACATGAACTCCGATTTCCAGAACCATTGATCCAGCCATAAGCTTTTACCTTACTTTTTTTGAACGCTTCTCCAAAAGGTGTTTTGTAGATGCCTTTCATCAAAGGATAAACGGTGTCATCCGGTGGAACTCCAACAAGAGGACTACCCTGATATTCAGCATTTGGGAATGGCGGAGAAGCAAAAGGAGCAGGCAGGGCACGTCTTTTTGGCTCATCAGATTCAGCTTTCTCATCTTGGCATGCACATTTGCTATCCATGTACGTTGTCGAAGAATTGATATTTAATTCATTCAAATTGAAACTGTCGTTAGAATAATATTCTTCACAATTGTCAGCCAACACAATTCCAAATGGAATGAGAACCGACAATGCTAGTATTGCGTAAATCTTTTTGGTTATAAAAAGCTTCCTTATGATTGAAATATTTGTACAGAAATAATTTTTTCTTTGCATAAAAATCCCTGTCAAGCAAGTATGAAAGCTGAAGATACAGTTTAAAAACGAAATTATCAAGTCTATTATGGAATGTCATGATTTCTTATAGTTCCCCTGCGAGTATTATGCAAAACGAATTTATCTGGGCTGCTGCGATTTGTGTGTTTTTGCTGGTTTACTTAACCTATACTATTTTCCACATTACGCAAAGTTTCTTACACTGCTGCCGCAGTTCAACATGGTAAATGAATCATCCCCCACATTGCGCTTTAGGCCTTCCGGCCTTACGCTTCATGCGGGGCTTCCCACTTCTCTCGCTACCGCGAGAAACAAACTTCTTATCACACAGCATTGGCTGTGGCAGTAGCCAAGGCTCAATTGCGTAAAGTGAGTTACAAATCACAAGCCAGACCCAAAAGCCCAAATGCCGCCCCCGGTGCATAATGTGAGTGATGTCAAGAAAAAGATGTGGGTACAAGTATGGCCTCATGCGAGGCTTCCCACTTCTCTCGCTGCCGCGAGAAACAAACTCTATACCACACAGTTATCGTTTCATCCCGTTCAAACTTGATATCATTTTCACACGACTACCGTTTCCTCCCGCTCAAACTCGATATCACACTACTGGAAGTGCTTACAGAAATATGGTTTTAATTTTCCTGATCGCGATCAGGAAAACTAAAAAGATCGTTCCATGCCTGCAAAGTAGTGGCCCTAAACATTGCCGCTATAGAATCTGTCAAAGGAATGTTCTTAGGACATACTTTGACGCAGTTCTGATTGTTGCCACAACCCACTTTTTCCATAAGGGCGCGAAGACGAGGAGATCGTTGTGTATAACCCACCGGATTAGCATTGAACAAACGCGTTTGCGATATCGCCGCCGGACCAATAAAATCTGAATGATCGTTGACCTGAGGACACGCCTCCATACAACAGCCACAAGTCATGCACGTCGAAAGCTGGTACATGATTTTTTGCTTTTCAGGATAGATCTTGGGGCCAGGAGCATGGTTGGAATAGGTTTCACCGACATCAATCCAGCCATGGATGCGCTTCAAATCGTCGAACATGCGCGTTCTGTCAACAATCAAATCGCGAACTAATGGAAATTTCGACAAGGGTGCAATCCGTATTGTTGTATCGCCCGTTTGCTTGATGATTGTCTCAATCAACGCAGTGCAAGCTTGCCTCGGATAACCGTTAATTAGCATGGAGCAAGAACCGCACACTTCTTCCAAACAGCCCGATTCCCAAACAACAGGTTCTACTTTCTCACCAGAAATATTAATCGGACGGCGCTGGATTTCCATTAACGCAGAAATCACGTTGGCAGAAGGAGCCCATTCAAGCGGAAATTCTTCCCAATACTGTTTTCCGGGATGGCCTCGGTAGATCCTTAAAACATAGTTTTTAATCATTCTGTTCCCCTTTGCTTTTGCCTGGAGAGCACTTTCTTTTATCTTCATTACACTGGCAATGCAATATTAGCTGGTATATTTTCTAATTTAGGTTTGACCTTCTTAGCCTTTGCATAATCGCGCAAAACAGGTTCCTTCAAATGTCGCATGTCGACTTTCTGGTAAGAAATATCAGGTTCACCGCGATTTACATCATAGGCAGCAATAGTCGTTTTCAACCAATTGGCATCATCCCGTTGAGGATATTCGGGTTTGAAATGAGCTCCTCTAAATTCGTTCCTCAATAGTGCCCCTTTCGTGATCACCATCGCCAATTCAAGCATGGGTCCAAACTCATTGGCAAATATATAAGTTTGGTTGGCAAATCGGCTGCGATCATCCAGCGAAATTTTGCGATACCGTTCGCGCAATTCTTTTAACTTGTTCAGGGTCGCCTCTAGATCGCGGTTGTCTCTCTTCACCGTGACATTCCTCGTCATCCAATCTGCCATTTCGTCATGCAGCTGATGAATATTTTCAGGCCCGCTCCGATGGAGCAAATCGATCTTTAACTCTTCTTCCAATAAAATAGCCTGCTCATACTCTTTTGAAGAGGTTGTTTCGCAAGAGGATGTTAAACTCTCAAGATAACGGGGCACCTCATCACCTGCGACCAGGCCGCTGAAAATGCAAGCTAGCAAGGCATTGGCCCCAAGACGGTTTGCCCCGTGATACTGATAATCTGCTTCGCCAATGCTGAAACAGCCGCGCAAATTCGTCATCTGACGAAAGCGGTCCCAACGATCGAGATCATCGGCAGCAGGCCAATCGACCCAGGCGCCGCCCATCGTGTAATGCATGGCAGGAAATATCCGCATGGGCACGCGTCTGGGATCTTCCCCTGTAAATTTTTGGTAGATATCTAGAATGGCATGCAGCTTTTCTTTTTTCTCGTGCGTCAGATGAGATACATCGAGAAATACCTGCATTCCCCCGCCAACTCCAAGTCCCATTTCGCAAATTCTCAGAATTTCCCTGCTGCCAATATCGCGTGGAACAAGATTTCCGAATGAGGGATAGAGTTCCTCAAGAAAATACCACGGTTCTCCGGTTTTTCCACAGGAAATTTTCCGCCCATCAGGCGTTTCAATGATTTTAGAGGAATCGCCATAAACCCATATTCGGCCTCCTTCTCCTCTGGCAGACTCAGACATCAGCCGAAGTTTATCTACTCCAGGAATAGCAGTAGGATGCACCTGGATAAATTCGCCATTTGCATAAAGCATTCCCTGCATGAACAGTCGACCATTGGCTGCGCCTGTGCAAAAGGTGGAATTGGTCGATTTTTTAAAAATCACGCCAATGCCTCCTGTGGCCATAACGACCGCATCAGCTTTTAGGACGCTCAACTTCAAATTAAACAGGTCCATGATAACAATGCCGCGCGCTACACCCTGCTCATCCAGGACAAGTCGCATGAATTCATGCGATTCATATTTCTCCACTCTGCCCATCACCTCGTATTTTCTGACCTGTTCGTCGAGGGAATATAGGAGCTGCTGGCCAGTCGATGCCCCGCAGAAGGCAGTGCGGTTGTATAAGGTGCCGCCAAAGCGGCGGAAATCCAAATGACCTTCAGGGGTTCGGTTAAAAGGACAGCCCAGCCTGTCCATCATATTGATAATACCCGGAGCAGCCAGACACATCTCCAGCACAGGAGGCTGGTTGGCTAAAAAATCGCCTCCTTTTATCGTGTCATAGGCATGAATAATGGGTGAATCGTCTTCGCCTTTGATGTTGATGGCTGCGTTGATGCCTCCCTGAGCGCATACAGAATGAGAACGTTTCACTTTTGTTATCGAAACGAGTTTGACATTGCAACCCCGCTCCGCTAGGCGCATGGCTGCAGATAATCCTGAAAGGCCTCCTCCCACGACTATCACTTCTTTTTTTTTACTGGTGTGATTCATATGTATTTGTTAATGTGTTAGGAACCTAGATTAATCCAATAAGTACCCCAAACTGCTGCCAGGCCTAAAAATGAGATGAGGATCATCAGGGCAATAGCCAATGAGCGCATCATCTGCTGGGATCGTGCTGTCAAGGTAATTCCCCAGGAAATCATAAAGGTCCACAACCCGTTGAAGGCATGAAAACAGGTTGCCAGAACAAGCCCTGTATATAAAATGATCATCGTCGGACTCTTAAAAGTGTCTCTGACTAGCAACAGCTCCGCTACGCCGAAAGAAGGTGAGGCAACGACCAACTGATTTTCCTTTAATGGCCATTTTTCCAGTGCATGGGCAAATCCTTCCTCCTGACGGTGCTTTTGATAAGCCTGTAGCTCATCAGGACCTACATTAGGATCCGACTTTGCTTCCGGAGTAGATAAAGATTTTTGCCTGATTTCTTCCACTTGCTGCTGGTTGTATATCGTAAAGTTCAGCCTTTTGGAGAGTGTGTAGAGGCCACTGTCTGCCTCAACGCGGCTGATGTAAAGCTTTTGGGCATCAATTTGTGCAGATGTAGGATAATCGATAAAACGCATATGAATGACATGGGCCAAAATTCCAAACAGAAGAATCCACGAGGTGATCCGTTGCCAAGTGTATGCGCGATTTTTAGAATATTGAGGGAGAGATGGCGTGGAGCCGTCGGAATTCATAGAATTGTATTGGGCGGTGAACAGATAACGGACGCCCCAAATGCCATGGATGAGGAAGGGAATGCCGAGCAAAACCAGTTCTATAACGGGAAGAAAGGGGAGGTCTTTGATGAAATTGACACCACGGACAAATCCATTGCCGTCATCGCCGAATAGAAGGGCTGCCTGCGAGTTGGTGAGGAGGTGTTCGATGAGGAAAAGGACTAGCCATAATCCGGTCAAAGAATGTGCACGCTTCCAGATGAAGGCGCTGGGGATTGGGGGAGCTGGGTAGTTGTATGTCATGACCGTAGTGCCATTTTCCTCTTATTACTCACACCTTACGTACAGGAAATAACATTTGGGCGCAGCCCAAATATAGCTCCCGGTGTGGAAGGTGAATGATTAGCCGGCTGTATTCAGATCTTCGTGCAGAATTTCGATCAGCCGAGAGCTTCCAGATGTTGTGATTTTCGACGAGGCAATAGCCTAAGCTATTGCCGAGGAGAAAAGCGCAACAGATGGAAGCTCGCAGGCGATCGAAAACTTCACGAAGATCTGAACACAGCCGATTAGCCCGAACATACATGGTAAGGTCGAATTTTACAAAGAAAAAGGGGCCATTTTCACAATTTCGTCAGAAATATTAACCTCAGATTCACACTCTCAACATCGTGCTTATCATGCCGCTTTTGCGATCATGTTCATAATTCCGAATGTCCGATTTCTGAATCTATCGCTCGACGGCCCAAAGGACCACCACATAGTAGCCGAGGGCAACGCCCTCGGAAAACAATGTCAGGAAATAATGCCCTGAAAGGGCATAACAAAATTATTTGCGAGCACTCAATGATGAACATGAAGTTCAAATACCGCCAATTATTTAGAAGGACATTCTTAGGTTGAGGAGGATAGAATTCACTCATACAGGCAAACTATTTGGAACAATATTCATCTTTCAAAATGGGTCGATGATGCCTAGTTATGCCCTTTCAGGGCATGTGATTTTTGATATTGCCTCCCGAGGGCGTTGCCCTCGGCTACTATGTGATGGCCCCTTGGGCCGTCGAGCGATAGATTCAGAAATCGGACATTCGGAATTATGAACATGATCGCAAAGCGGCATGATAAGCACGATGTAGAGGGTGTGAATCTGAGGTTAATATTTCTGACGAAATTGTGAAAATAGCCGAAAAAGGATCTATAGGTCCCTAACACATGAATTGATAGGGAAAAACAACGCGAAAGCTCCCGCTGTTAAACGATCGTAAATGGGTCAGTATTAAGCAATACGGACCCATTTACGATCGTTTAACCCCGGGGCTTTGGCGCTGTTTTTCCTTATCAATTCATGTGTTAGGGACCTATAGTAGAGGCTGACAGGAAATAGCTGACGGGATGCTTTGCTGCCAAATTTAGTTATGTCGGCTTTGTTCATATTTTATTAATAATATCAAATATTTACAAATAATATTAACAATAAATTAAACAAATAACTATTGATTGTTATTATTTAACAATGTTATAAATAATATATTAGATAGCATAGACTTATTTACTGTTACATGAATAATTACAACATTTCGATTGTACAAATTTGTTTACATTGTAAATGCGTCAATAAAATTACAAAGTCTGGAACAAGATAATTTCTTAAGGGAGGTTATTATGAGTGTATCGGGAAGTACTGGCGGCTTTTATCCCAATAATTTCAGTATTAATCAAGACGGGGCAGGCCCTCCTCCCAAAGTTGACCATGACTCAGATTCAGAGAATAAAGGAAAACAAATTGGAGGTATTGGAGATACAGACTGGGTAGACGTGGCCGAAGCCCCCCTAAACCTGGTCTGTTAGATAGAGTTCGTGATTTTACTGCAGGATTTTGGAAAAGCAAGGGTCCTAGGGCGCAAGCACCTCAACCTCAGGCGGCACCTGCGGCGGATTCATTTGAATCTAAATATAAGCGTGTTAAAGTAAGGGTAAAAAATTCTGAAACCTTTGATGAGGCATTAAAATCTTACAATTTGTTGATTTCGGAACATCCTACTGCAGCCCCATTCAGTTACAAAGAATATACTGAAGTAATTCAATGGGTCCCTCGTGAGAAGGCCGATCAGAAGAAGGATGCATCTCAGGCTACAGCACCACCACCGGAAGGGCGAGATGGATATCCGACGGATACAGGGGTGGATGAAGAAGCACTTGCGTTAGATTATGAACAATATGATCGAATCAAGAAAGAAACAGCACCACTTAGTGATGAACGTCATAGAGAGCTAGATCAAACGCAACTCGAAGATGATTATAGATAAAATAGATAAATATTAGACCTTCACAAAGAAAAAAAGCTTAGGGTGCATAAGGAAGCGGGCAATAATAAATGCTTCGATTGGACTGCATCAAAGCCTCGGGGTTGAATGATCGCAAAAGGCATTGTATTGATTTAATACTATGCCTTTTGCGATCATTCAACCGCGAGAGCTTTCATGCGAGTCCAATCGATGCATTTATTGTTGCCCGCTTCCTAAAGCTCTCTTCGCGTTTTCTTCGCTGGCTTCGCGAACTTCGCGGTTTTTAGACTTGTGGGTAAGGATCAGCCCCAGGACGTGAACGGTTAAAAAATAAACAGTTTGACTGCATTCATTGTTGTAGTTGTTACGAGTTCCTGAAATGAGATCCCCTTGAGAGATGCGATAACCTGTGCGGTCTCCACGATATAGGCAGGTTCATTTTGTTTACCCCGGTAGCTTTGCGGCGCTAAATAAGGAGCATCTGTCTCGATTAAAAGTTGGTCAAGGGGCACCATCCGAGCAATCTCTTGCAGTTCAATGCTCTTTTTGAAAGTCACTATACCACTAAGCGAAAGCATCCAGCCTCTTTTAAGCACCTCATGCGCCTCTTTCATCGTTCCTGTAAAACAGTGTAATACACCCGGCGCATGTCTTCCGTTGACCTGATATTCTGCGTCGAGTATTTCAAAAAAATCGGCAAAAGCATTTCTACAATGAATTATAACAGGCAAATTGCATTCCAGCGCGAGATGCAGATAGCGAATGAAAAACTGCTTTTGAATTTCGCGGTTTGAATGTTCATAATGATAATCGAGTCCGGTTTCCCCTACAGCGACAAGCTTTTTCTCCCTTGCAGCAGCTGCAAAAATGGGAAAGGCTTCCTCGCCTTCCCTTTCGACATCATGTGGGGTGGTGGCGCCGGCATGAGAAATCCATGGATAGCGTTTAACTAGACTTAAACCTCTTTCGAGGGATAAAGGATTAGTACAAATATTGACAATCGCTTCTACACCTTCTTGACAGGCCCGTTCCAAAACGGGTTCGAGCTCTTCATATATCGACGAACTTGTTAAGTGGGCATGGGAGTCAAACATCAGGATTTGTAATTATAATTTTTTTGGTGAAAGTCAGAGGGTCAACACTTCCTCCGATAATGAATATCTTACCTTAGAGGGTGTTGACAAACTCAAGCGGCCTCTGGAATCGCGTGAAAGCAATCCAGAGGGGCTTGAGTTTGTCAACACCCTCTAGGGCAAGTAAACAAACCTCGCCAATTTTATAGATAAATCTAAATTTCTGACAAACAAAAATATACCGGGGTGCAATTAAATCGGAGAGATCTCAGTAGAAGAACAGTGACATTGTCCATATCAGTCCACACCTACCCACAGTGACACATTGTCCCAATTGTGTTTGCTTGCTGTGTGATGAAGGACATGGGTAACATACTATCCAAGGACCGCGCAAGGCCCAACGGGCCGGCATCTCGTAGCCCAGGCCGCAAGGCCTGGGTAGGTAAAAAATCTCTCTGAGCCCTGTAAGGGCGGCATAAAATGGGCTGCGCCTTCAGGCTTGGGCATTGAGCTAGGCCTAAAGGCGCAGCCCATTTTATGCCGCCCTTACAGGGCTCAGAGAGATTTTTTACCTACCCAGGCCTTGCGGCCTGGGCTACGAGATGTCGGCCCGTTGGGCCTTGGGCGCAAACACAACTGGAACAATGTGTCAGTATGGGTAGGCGTGGACATACATGGACAATGTCACTATTCTTCCACTGAGATCTCTCAGATTAAATTACACCCAATATACCGTAATAGGCTAGCGCCTATTCTCTGGGAACATAAGAAAAGGACCTTGAGAACCTTGAGGACCTTGAGGACAAAAGACCTTAAGTATTTTATTCAATGGTTATTGTTTGCGCTAACAGATGCCGGAAAAGATCAGCTGACCAATCAGAGATCTGCGCAGAATGAGTAACAAATGGCTGCATATCTGCTTTGGCAGACGCAAAATCCAGGCGTTCTATTTTTTCGAACATGAGTTGCTCAAACCGCTTTCTTGTCAGGATTTCATCATTTCGAAGTGTTCCCGCTCGCCGCATGTGAATGGCTAGACGCCGCAGAGATAAAATATTTTTTCGACTCACTAACCAGTACCAGTCATACCAGTCGCGTCCCTTTACGCGTCCTTTCCACTCCCTGAAAAGGACGGTATGCATTTTTCCGGCAAAAATATCTTCAAGCACTACCGTACGGATGCCAACGCTGAAGGGTGTTAATCTGAAATCACAGTATTGGCAATTACTCCGCATCCATAATCGTCCCAGTTGTGTTTGCTGTCTGGCCATCTGGCCCGATTGTCAACGGGGAAAGGCCAATTTTTCATTCTGGCAGGAACGGGAGAGGCTGACTACCTCAATGGCGCAAGGCTTGCTCGAGAATATTGCGGATTGTAGGGTTGGTATTAATTTCGATGGCGTTTCTGTCAACCATAACTTTATTCACCACAACACCTTCTTCTCCTTGCTCTTCTTCTACTTCCTTTTTTACCTTAACAGTAATTTTAGGGTCTGCACCACATGTCAGGAGTGTAGTGATTTTTGCAATAATCTCTGTATCTTTCCAACAAATTCCTCTGCAATTTTTCCTTGAAGCATCTTTTACCAAAAGAATTAATGCAGTGTATCCTTCTTTATTCTTAATATTCGGGTCAAAACCATAATCTTTCAGTAAAAGCCCCGACGCGCCACAACCAACACTTTCCCAAAACTCTACCTGTTGATCATTCGTAAAATCTTCAAGTTTTACCCTTTTAGTAGCCAAAATGCTTCTCAGATAATCTGGTTTTGAATTCTCAAGGGCTTCCCGAAAACAGGTGCTGCCTATTGAATTCACACAAAATACATTTGCCTCGTTGGCTAACAATAACTTATAAATGTCCAGATTACAATGGCAGGATAACAGTGGATTTCCTACGACATTAACCTTATTTGGATTTCCCTTCTGATTCAGATATGACTTTACTGCACTAATGTTGGTTTGCATTAGACGAGTTGCTAATGGGGAGGGAAAGGGCTTCTCTAAATACTCATTTACAGCTTTAGCAAGCACAGCTTTATCAGCTCTCCGTTTATCCAAAATTATCATGGTGAAAAATATTAAGCAGGTAGTAAAAGTCCCTACTTGAAGTATAGCCACAGATTTTAATGCCAAAGCAACCGTATAAGTAACCAGCAAACCTGCCATGGCAGCTAAAAAAATTTTATGAAAGCGGCTATCCAAAAGAGAGTTGTCTACCTCACACGAATCTTTTTTTACAGCTGGTGCTGGTAACCAAGCCCACAATCCAGTACTAACCTTAGTTGATGATAATGAACCGACAGACATATTTACCCCTCATAAAAATTTTAATTAATAATTTTACTTGTGGTAGGAGTGTAACATACTCATTTAGAACCGGTCAATTTTATTTTGCTGTTTTTCATTTAGAGGGTGTAAATGAAATTACTTTAACGCAATGTCATCATTTAACGTCTCACTCACATGACTAACAACTGCATCCGGCGTCAAAACCTGAGGCAAAATCAGCGGTTCTTTCGTGTTGTCTGAGCCATATAAAACATATAATGGCACGCTATTGCGTCCAAACTTGCTCAACGCCTCAGTAATCACAGGGTCATTTTTCGTCCAGTCGGCCTTCATCCTCACCACGCCGGCCTTGTCCAAATTTTCTTTTACATCATCCGAATCCAGCACAAGGTGGTTCGCCTGACATATCAAACACCACTTAGCCGTGAAGTCGATCAACACCGGCTTTCCCTCGCTCCTTAATTGCGCCACCCTCTCAGGCGAAAAATCTTCCCATCCAGCCCATTTATCCTTAAATGGCTTCCCTTCAGATCCTGATACCTCTTCATACCAGCTTGCACGAGGATATAAAATCACCTGGCTTCCAATGAACGCAAAGATCATCACAAACGCAAAGGCTAGTACACGCATTTTGCGCCCCGACGCCGGCGAACATCCCCTCCCATATATCCATGCTCCAACAGAAAAACATAAAAATCCTGCCAACACACACATTAAAGAAAAAGTATCTGTTTGCGCACTAAACACCCACATCAACCACAACACTGTAGCCAGCAAAAGGAACCCCATCAACTGCTTGAAGGTTTCCATCCAGGCTCCAGGCTTAGGCAAAAACCGAAGGCAGGAAGGAAATGCTGCCAGAATCATATACGGGAAGCACATCCCCAATCCTAAAAAAGTAAATATCAATAAAGATTGCAATACCGGCAGCGTCACTGCAAAGCCCACTGCAGAACCCAAAAAAGGTCCCGTACAGGGTGTTGCCACTGCCGTTGCCAATACGCCGCTTAAAAAAGATCCGATATAGCCAGAAGAAGCCTTCCCTTTCTCTGATTCTGCCTGTCCGGCCCATGAGGCAAAAAATAGACCCCATTCAAAAAGACCGAACAAACTCAGAGCAAAGACAAACAATATCGATGCCAATACCACAACAAATAACGGCTCCTGCAGCTGAAAACCCCAGCCAACCGATTGCCCATAAGCCCGCAATATCAACATAATCGATGCCAACACCCAAAAGGAGATGAGCACACCAAGCGAGAACATCAATCCATGTCTCATCGTCAACGAACGGCTCTCGCCCGACATTTTCACAAAACTCATCACTTTAAAGGAGATGACAGGCAAAACACAGGGCATGAGATTAAGAATCATCCCGCCAACAAAAGCAAATAATAAGGCCAAAGCGTACTGTCCTTTCAACTGGGATGCTGAAGATAATTCTCCCTTTGAATTATCTATGCTGTCGATCGTCCGGGCGGGCGTGTTCGCTCCGGCCGTATAGCTCAGCATCTGCTCATCTTCACCTTCTTCAATGGGTGAATCGACATCGATGGCCTGGACCAACTCCCGGTTTCCCACCTGCTGGTGTACGACCAGAACCCCTTTCAGATTCTTGCTCCCCGCCCCAATTTCATCGCTCCCTTTGAGATTGACCAAATACCGGTTTGAATTGCCGGCGGCGGCGATAGTCTGTTCTATCGAATGATCGATCTGATCCTGCTGCTCCGGAAAAAAATAGGCTTCACTGATCTTTCCATTCTGATGTCCCGATGCTTCTTGGGGAACTTCTAACTGAACAATCCCCTGCTTGCGCACCGTTTTAACTACGACATGCGTCTGGGGAATTTTCGACCGCGCCTTCTCAAATACTCCTGCAATATTTTTATTGACCGAAGGCTCTCCTGAAGAAACCGTTATCGGCAGATTGACAGCAGCGGAGCCTGGCTGGCAGGTCATCGAAGAACACACTAACCATTTGACTTGTGCTTGAAGCTCTAACATTGCCTGAGGAGAAATTTGTGCGGGAGGGGTGATCTGACATAACAGTACAACTTCATTCTCATAACCGTAGCCGACCATGTCAGCAACGGTGAATTTCTCAGGGAACGGCCACTGGAGCGGTCCGGCCTCAAAGCCATACGGCAATATCCATTCTACTTTAAGGGGAACCCCTGCATCGCCGGGATTCTTCCAGTACACATGCCAATCGCGATCTAAATCCAGCTTGAGCGCGACCCAAAAAGGGCGGCCAGGCTGAATTGTTTCCTTTTCCTGCAATAGGGTGGCTTTGACATGGGCGGATCCACTTCCAAAAATCGGCGTCGCTTCAAGGGCATCAACATTAAAGGGCGCTACCCATCCGGCTAACACAATCAACAGAAAACGCAAATACTTCAACATGAAAAATCTCCTTTTTAAGAAGGGGGCAAAAACGCCCGCTTCCTTATATGGCTCATTTTCAGAGCCTTTTAAATTGGGGAAGACGTTCATCTCTCAGTCAACTTGACAAATAGAACGCAATCGAGTATCTCATTTGTATCTTGTTATAAAACAAGCTCCAAGTTAAAATTTAAAATATAAACTCTGTCAATTGTAAAGGATTTGTAAATGGAAGTAAACCCCTTTTTTTTGAGTGGCAATCCTTTTTTTGACGCCTATACTCAGTCGGACATACTCGGAAAGTTTATTTTCTTTGGTCTTTATCTCCTTTCGATCTGCAGCTGGTCAATTCTCATCTATAAAATATATGTGACCTATCAGGCAAAAAAACATGCCTTCCGCTTCTATGAAGCATTTCAATTGCAAAAGCTCAACCCATTGAGTCTCGATTGCGACGGAATTAATAAAAAAAAAATGATTAATCCCTTTTTAGATCTTTATCAGGTTCTTAAGAAACAATCTTTGGAAGTTTTAACCAAAAATCGCTATTTTAGCAAGATCCAGCAAAGCGACAAAATCCATGTGCATGAATCTATTAATGGGGGATCTTCTTTTTCCCCTTCAGCCTCACCCGCCTCTTCATCATTGTCATTAAGCGATATCGACTTTATCGCATCTCACCTCTCAACGCAAGTGGCCCAACAGGTAAAATACCTCGAAAAACATCTTTATATATTAGCGACAACTGTCAGTCTGGCACCGTTCCTGGGATTATTAGGGACAGTTTGGGGGATTTTGACGACATTTTCAGAAATGCAGGCACAAACATCAGGTAGCACACATCAAATGGTCCTGGGTGGATTATCCCTGGCCCTTGCCACCACCGTTCTGGGTTTGCTCGATGCCATCCCCGCCCTCGTTGGCTACAATTATCTAAAAAATTTCATACGCGATTTTGCCACTGAAATGGAAGGTTTTTCCAATGATATTCTCGCCGCAGTTGAACTTCAATATCGAAAAGTCGAAACCTGATCTGGAATGAGGACATCATTGATATGACAAGAAGCCGCATTTCATTCAACGGACAATCTCCATTTGAAGAGCCTGCTGTTAATTTAACCCCTCTCATCGATGTCGTGTTCGTCATCCTCATCATGTTTATCGTCATAGCTCCATTATTAGAGCTCGACCGCGTCGAACTCGCCGACGGACCAATGGCGAAATTACCAGGTTCTTCTTCAGTCCAGGAGACCAGTCCGATTACCATTCATGTACAGGATGATAATTCAATCTGGCTTAATAATCAGCGAACCAATCCCAGAGAACTGGTTGCCCTGCTTAAACAGGCCAAACTGCAATACCCCAATATCAATCCTCAAATTTTCCATGATAAAAAAGCTCATTTCGGAACCTATCAGTCTGTGAAAAATGCAGCTGAAGAAGCTGGTTTTTCAATGATCGATATTATTTTAAAACCAGCATAATAGTGTCCAATTTTCAGAGTCCTATGACGTTTCAGACAAATTCCCATACTTCCTTGTTAACCACAGGGGGCAATTCTACCTTAGCTTATATAGTATTTGCGGTCATCGCTGCGCACTTTGCCCTGCTTGCGATCGGAGCCTTCTGGCAACCTGCACTGCCGGTCCACAAGCCACTTCAAAAGGTCATTGTCCAAACGATTAACCTTCATCCCTTAACTGCAGATAGTCCTAAACCTGCTTCTCCCACTATTTCACAACTTCACATACCGGACATCCTCATTGGAAAAGTTCCTGAGCAGCCAAAAACAGCTCCACCTGCTCCGCAATTAACTATTGAGGAAATCCCACTACTGCCCGAACTTGTTGCCACAGAAGCAGCGCCTCTACCCATTGAAGCGTCAGAACCGGTCAAAGAAGAAACGATTGCCCCAAACAATCATCAGGAGATTCCTTTACCTGAAGCTGCCTCCCCTGCCCCTGTAACAGCAACGAAGCCTAAACCAAAACCCACTCCTGCACCTAAGGCAAAGCCACAGGACAAGCCTAAAACCGTTCCACAACAGTCTATGCCAGCTAAAAATCCTGCAGCTGCAAAGAAACCGGCGCAGGCAAAAAAAACTGCTCCAGCTAAAAAATCAGCTGAAGCGGCTAAAAGCAAGCCAAAAAATGAAGCTGTGAAGCAAAAGCCAGCAGATAAAGAGGCAGCCAAAAAGAAAGAGCAAGAGCTTGCTGCAAAGAAAAAGCAGGATGAGGCTGAAAAAAAACGGCTGCAGGATAAGGCCGAAGCGGAAAAAAAACGGATCCGTGAAGCTGAAAAGCAACGTCAGCAGGAAATCGCTGCTGCCCATGCTGTAAAAGAAAAAAAGATGCAAGCCGCCTTGGAAAATCTTGCAAAAACACAAATAACAGGCAATAAAGTCAAAGCCAGTTCGTCATCCGTAAATTTGCAATCCACCTCAATCCCCAAAGAAGTAGGGGCCTTACAAGTGGATGCCTTCCCTCTGGTTGAGGCGAGTGGTTCAGGCAAATGGGGGTCTAGTGAAGTGAGTTACAGCGGTGAAGTTGCATTCATCCTCAAATCGGCCTTGCGCCTTCCAGATTATGGTGCAGTAAAAATAAAATTGACCATTGACAGTAAGGGAAAAGTTTTAAAAGTAGAAACTCTTCATAGTGAGAGCAACAAAAATAAAACATATGCGGAAAGCAAAATTCCTGCACTTCCATTTCCCGCTTTTAAACAGCGTTTTGAAGGAGCTTCTCAAAACACTTTTGTCATAACACTCCAAAATGACTCATAACATGTATAATCCTACCAAACAACCCTTTAACGGAAAAATTATGTTTCGAAAATTCACCCTCTCAGCCCTATTATCAGCCTGCTTATCCATTTGCCTTTTCAACACTCTACGTGCAGAAGAACCTGAAGAGCCATTTGTAGTTAAACTGGCGACCGAAAGCCACTTAAATCCTTTGTACCTCCTCCCTTTAAACCTGAATTCAACTGAATTGACTGAAAGCTACTGTCAGCAACTTGAAAAAATCCTCGCCTTCGATCTATCCCATAATGGGTCCACATTCGTTTCAAAAAGAAATCAGGATAGCAATAGACTGGGATTGAACAGTCCGTCTAATGCAGCTTCTGCGAATGCCTGGAAAGAGCGCAATATTTTTTATGTCGTCAAGCCAGAAATACAGGAAAAGGGAATCAGAGCACAGTTGCTTGACATCCAGAAGCAATCGCAGAAAAATATAGACTCCATTCTGTTAACTGGAGATCTCAAAGAAGACAGGCGTCAGATTCATCGCCTCGCAGATACAATCCACAAGGCACTTTTTGGCATCGACGGAATAGCCTCGACACGCATTCTCTACACAATTAAAATGCAAAATTCATCAGACAGCAGCAAATGGATTTCAGAAGTTTGGGAAACAGATTACGATGGCGGAAATCCACGTCAACTGACACAGGACCGCTCGATGTGCGTCTCGCCAGCCTACCTTCCTCCAAAGCGCGGAAACAGGCCTGGCGGCTTTTTATTTGTTTCCTATCAGCTGGGACAGCCCAAAATCTTTATTTCTTCTTTCAAAGATGAAAAAAAACAGCGTGTCACGCAAATGAGGGGCAATCAATTGATGCCCGCAATATCTCGCCAAAGAGATAAAATAGCCTTTATTTGCGACATTACAGGTAACCCTGATTTATTCGTGCAGTCTTTTAGTCCGGAACTGGGAGCCACCGGCAAGCCGCAGCAAGTTTTCGCCGCCCGTTTGTCTACACAAGGATCCCCTTCATTCGATCCAGAGGGCACCCGCCTGGCCTTCGTGTCCGACAAAGATGGTTCCCCGAAAGTTTACGTGCTCACAATTCCCTCTCCGGGTGCCAATATCAGCGATATTAAACCCACGCTGATTTCAAAGGCGAATCGGGAAAATACTGCTCCTTGCTGGTCTCCGGATGGCACCAAGATTGCATATTGCAGCAGAAATAAGGGAGACCGTCAGATTTGGGTTTACGACTTTGAAAAGAATCAGGAGACACAAATTACGCAGGGTAGCGGCCACAAGGAAAACCCTTCTTGGGCGCCGAACAGTCTCCATCTGGTATTCAATTCGTCAACACCAAAAGCGAGTGATCTGTATA
>Ga0207131_1084_pt1 | contig 17214 bp, 7 predicted proteins | sample Alteio_BWMinHeat_13_FD_153557 | JGI IMG/M metagenome (GOLD analysis project Ga0207131, IMG submission 153557) | Enriched cells from forest soil in Barre Woods Harvard Forest LTER site, Petersham, Massachusetts, United States -... | ecosystem: Environmental > Terrestrial > Soil > Temperate forest >...
TCTCGTTAGTTTGCTCAGGACTTGCCATGAAGCCCGTTTTTTAGCAGCATACGAGATCACACAGCGGATTATTGCCGAAAGATATGATGAACTTCGCAATAAAGTATTAGTCACAGAACAGAAAAACCTCCGCATCGTGGCCAGAAAAATTAAGTGGCACCGACCCTCTATTTTACTGGTCGTCTCCTCGGATACAGTGAACAAGATTGCGAAGTCAGCAGTCGTTATTTTGCAATTTATCGATCTAGGTGATGCAAATGAACCTATGAATGAATTTCGGCGCGATGTTCAGCGCTTGCAGAGGCATAACCCTGATATTGTGTCTCCTGCCTTAGAAAGGCTTGTAACCATTCTAAAGACAAGCAGTGAGAAAGGTTCCTCCGTAGCCCTATACCTGTCAATTCTAGCAGATGTGATTCCATTTCTCAATACCATTTTAGAAATTAATAAGGACATAAATATTCAAGATAATGTAATTATTATTCTTAATATCTTTTTCTCACACTATCATTTCAACGTGGAAAACATTGTTGTCGAAGAAATCATTGGAATTATCTCAATAATATTGAAAAGATTTAATGAAGAGTTCTATAACACTTCTGAAGAAACAAGTTCTAAGTATAGTCGACTAAAAAATATATTACTTTTATTGACTACTATACAAGAAAAGGTGGGTGCATCATCCTCACCGAAGATTAATAGCAGCTGCCTTGCCGAGTTGAATCATCTTCTTCAAATACATAAAGGATTTCCAGAAGATGTTTTTTACTTGCTTGCACTTTATATCTCCAATATTAGCTGGGATCCTAAATTGATCATCAATCCAAAGGTTATACCTGATATCATCGATCATCTGTACAATTTATCACTTAATAAGATACCAATTATAAAAATTCTGGCCAAATCTACTCTGATCAAATTAACCAGAGAAGTAACCTATAAAGAAATGATCATCGCTCACCCAAAACTCCTCAAGGATATGCAATTATTAATAGCATCAAACTCTAAAGAGGTCGATTTTTGTTTAATGTTTATTACCAACCTAAAACTCGGTCCTACCCATCTTAAATCGATGGAGAATTCTTTTATTCCTTCCCTCGAAATAAGGATAAGAAATGGGGAACAATCAACAAAAAACATGGCTTGTGAGATATTATTCAACTTTTTGATCATCGAGGTGAATGATATACCCGAAAAGTTACATGAGAATTCGGTAATATCGAAACCTACGAACATTAAGATTGTCTTGGAGAGTTTACAAAAACCAGAGAATTTCACCTTATTGCTTGATTCACTCCTAGTTGATTCAAATTTCAGCAAACAACGTTATGTATTAGGATTAACTTTTTTTCTATTGGTATATTCAGATTTGGAAAAAAAAACGAAAATACTTAGTAATGGCATTGTACGCAAGATTTGCGAGGCCTCTAAAGGTCCTAATCCTGTGAGAAATGGTATATTGCTATCTCTCTTAATGCCCTTGTTTCCTCCCATTATAAATGAGCAAGATTTGTCAAAGAGCGCAATAAAGAGATATAAAAAAGAACTCAATCAATCACTAAATGACTATTGGGACCAATTTCCTTTATTGTTGGAAACGAAGTTTGACAAACTTTATACGATTCCTTTGAGTATATCCCTCCTGATCGGAGGCTCCATTCTATTAAAAAATGAAGCAATTATCGCATCTTTTTCAATGTATATTTCCTCCTTCATACAATCCATGAGCAAGGATCCAATATCTAAAAGATTGGCTGATTCGATCGAACATCCCTCTGTTTTGTCCGATATAAATTATTTGACTTGCCTCGGTCTGCCCATATATGTGTACCTCCACCCCAAGTCAATACAAAACCTCTTTGATTCCGGACTTCTGCCTCACCTTGTCAATCTTGTGGAAGTGTTTGGAATCGATCGTCAGGATGAAGCATACGAACCATTGCAATATGAGCTTCTACATGCATTTATGGTCATATATGACAACTGCACCGAAGAGCAGCGTACGATGGTGCTCAACCTCTCTCGAAATTATCCAATAGCTTCACTTCTTATCCCGGCCCTATTTCAGCGAACATCGAGCGAACAACCTGCTACTTCAAATCCTCCTTTACCCACCTTACCCGCTCATGATGGCGACAAGAAAATACCGGATTTATTCAGAGAAAAGGCGGAACCCAAAAAAGGGAAAGGGAGTAAAGGGCGTAAAAAAGGGAAAGCACCCCAAACATCGGTTGCTTCATCTAAAGGGAAAGAGCTGCCGAAAATAGAACCACCTGCATTACCACCCAAACAAGGAAACAGGCAAAATATGATTTGCTGTGATGAACCTGTGGATGCAGTTGCTCTAGTAGCCAAAATGGGTGATTTGGTTGTAGAGAGGAAAACAATTCATTATCATTATGATAAGAGAGTGCTTCGATGGTTAAACGCCACTATAAAGACTGTTGTCGATTTTGTTGACTATAAGGGCAAGCCTAAACCATTATATTTGTATAGAGGGATGAGCCCCAATAAAATTATTGAGCAAATTATACACCACAGGGTCTTCGGCATAATTGAAGAGCTTTATAAACCTGAGTTCAGAAATGTGTGGTATATAAAAGGAGATAGAGGTCCCTCCTTTTTGGCTTACTATATCAACGTCGGAAGAGATGGTATACGCAAGCAACAGTTAGGTATAGTGAATTTCGGCATTAATCCGGAGACAGGCAACATTTATCATGCGAAATTTGACCCTCTTAAACTTGGGGAGGTTCCGACGCTGATCATGGAAGAAGGCGGCGAAATGTATGAAAAACTTGTTGTTCTCCCCTCCGATTTGGATAAGGTCACTATTGGAGACAAGTCATCCACTTCTGTGGATCTATATACTTCCGAGAAATTGAAGAATGGGTGCATGCAATTCACTTATCCTTCTTCCAGTTCCAGCGATTCTAGCAGCTTCTTGCGCATTCTTCCTTTGAATTATCAAAGAGATATACCGGCCATTTTTCCCTTCATTGAAGATAGTCAGGCCGTCTCGGCCCTGAATGAAAAAGCAAACTGAGAAGGCTGGATCAGGATTGTGAATTAAGCCACAATTCAGTAGTGAAGATAGCTGGAAATATACCTGTTTTTAAATTTTAATTACAGATAATATTATTTGACTTAATTATTTTAAATTTTTATAATAATTGATTTATATAGGATTTACCATGTTTGACCCCAAAACCTTGTTTAATTTTATTTATGATCGAGTCAACGGCCAGATCGGCTACACTTCTCCTGTAAAGAAGCCTGAAACTGCGAACGGTTTTTTGCCACTTGATTCATCCACGGAAGCAAGAATCGTTTCATTGTTGGACGAGAAATCTCTCCTCAGGTTACTCATGATTAGCCATAAGGCTCGATTTTTGGCTGCATACGAAATCACGCAACGGATTATTGCTGGAGGATATGATCAACCTTGCAATGGGCTATTAGTTCAGGAACGGCGTAACCTTCGCATCATGGCCCAAAGAATTAACTGGGACCAACGCTCAAATTTAGGAATTGTCCCCTCAGATGCAGTGAACAAAATTATAAAGTCAGCAGGCATTATCTTGCAATTCATCGATCTTAATGCAAATAAATCAATGGATAATTTTCTGCGCGATGTTCAGTTCCTAAAGAGCGATAACCAGGGTAAAGTAGCTGCTGCAACAGAAGGCATTGCGGATTTTCTAAACTCAAATATTGAACTTGGTATAGCAAATAAGTATGGCCCCATAGCCGTTTACCTATCTATTCTGGCAGATGTGATGCAAACTCTCATTCAGATTTTAAAAAATCATCCAGAAGAAAAAACGAAAAATGATGTGATTACGATTCTTAAGAGATTTTTCCGTATATATCCTTGTGAGCTGGAAGAGAGTGTTGTCGAACAAATCATTGGAATTATCTCAGAAAAATTGACAAGCTTCAGTAAAGAACGTTTTGGAAGTACTGAAGAACATGACCGATTGGATAATCTATTGAATTTATTGATCTCTATTCGAATTGAATGGAAATCTCCACCCTCAGCGATCATTAACAGCGGTTGTCTCGGAGGCTTAAATGAACTCATCCAAAAACCACACATTCGAAAATATTTTGACCTTGAGCTTGCCAAATTTTTATGCCTTTTCAGTTGGGATCCTATATTGATCATCGATCCGGGTGTTTTGCCCAGTATTATCGATCATCTTAATTTTTTACTGCGGGTTGACTCTCCTGAGATAGCATCTTTGGCCAGAAAAGCCTTGTACAATTTAAGCTCTCAAGAGGCACATAAAGAAAAAGTCATCGCTCACAAAGGACTTATTGAACATATTCAATCCCTAATAGCATCGGATGATGATGAAATCACCACAAATGGTTTGCTGATTATCAATAAATTGCAACTCGATCCTTCTGGCTATAAACTTATGGATAAAAAGTTCATGTCTCTTCTTGAAAAAAAAATAAGAAATGGAAATCTGAAACAAAAAAAACATGAGGACCTCGCAACTCAAAATTGTCTGATTTGTAATGTATTAAGATGTTTTTTGCTTACCGACCCAAAAGTTGCCTTATTTAGCAGTTATCCAGAAGTTAATATCCCAAAGTTGACACAAGCGTATACCGTAAATATTATCCTGTCAAGTTTACATGAATCAGATTCAGATTTTATCAAACAGTTATTTAGCTCGCTTGATTTCATGACAGCTGAAGAGCATTATTGGCCTGTAATAAATTTTTTGAGTGTTATATTTAGAATTTCAAATTTCGAACAAAAAACGAAGCTTCTGAGTAGTGACATTGTAATTAAGATTTGCAATTTCTCTGTCGGTCCTCATCCTATAAATTATGGGGTGATCTTTATGTTAACGGAGTTATTTCCTCTCACTATAGATGAGGCAGCTTTCAAATCAAAAAGCGCAGCGAAGAACTACAAAAAAGCGCTCAACGAAGCACTAACTAATTATTGGGAAACTTTACCAACATTACTAGAAAAAGAAATTAATTCTAGTGATTTTGACCCTAATGCGACGTTTCACATATTTCACATCCACGTAATATCTCACCTCATCGCAAGCTTAATATCATTAAACAATATAGAAATGATCGAGTTAGTTTCAAAGCATGCATCCTCCTTTATAAAATTCTTGATCCTCGATCTGGACACAAACATATGGGAAGATTCATCTCCTGTTATTTTGAGAAATTGTTTAATTATTCGCGGTCTGGTCCATCTGATAGACAAACTTAAGCCCGGCTCAATGCAGAACTTCTTTAATTCCGGACTTCTTCCTCACCTTCTCAATCTTGTTGAAGTGTTAGGAATGGACCGCGAGATAAAAATATACCACACCATTAAATTTTCAGTTATAAGTGCATTTATGGCCCTATATGACTTGTGCACGGAAGAGCAACGTAAAAGAGTGCTCGATCTCTCTAAAAGTTATCCGATAGCTTCGGTTCTTATCCCCTCCCTCTTCCAGACACGGTCGAGCGAAAAACCTGCTTCTTCTAACCCTCCTTTACCCACCTTGTCTGCTCATGATCGTGACAAGGAATTATTTGAATTGTTCGGACAAGAGGTGGAACCCAAAAAAGGGAAAGAGAGTAAAGGACATAAAAAAGGGAAAGCACCCCAAACAGCGGTTGCTTCATCTAAGGGGAAAAAGCTGCCGAAAATGGAACCCCCTGCATTACCACCTGAACAAGGAAACAGGCAAAATAGGATTTGCGGTGATGCACCTGTGGATGTAGTTGCTCTAGTAGCCAAAATGGGTGATTTGGTTGTCGAGAGGAAATCAATTCATTATCATTATGATAAGAGAGTGCTTCGATGGTTAAATGCTACTATAGAGACTGTTGTCGATTTTGTTGACTATAGGGGCAAGTCTAAACCATTATATCTGTATAGAGGGATGAGCCCCGATAAAATTATTGAGCAAATGATACACCACTGGGTCTTCGGCGTCATTGAAGAGCTTTATAAAGCTGAATTCAAAAATGTATGGTATATAGAAGGAGAGAGAGGACCCTCCTTTTTGGCTTACTATATCACCGTCGGAAGAGATGGGGTACGCAAACAACAGTTAGGTGTAGTAAATTTCGGCATTAATCGAGAGACGGGAAACATTTATCACGCGAAATTTGATCCTCTGAATCCCGGAGAAATCCCAACGCTGATCATGGAAGAAGGCGGCGAAATGTATGAAAAAGCTATTATTCTCCCCCCTGATTTGGATAAGGTCAGTATTGAAGATGAGACATGGACTCCTGTAGGTCGTTATGTCGCGGAAAAATTGGAGAATGGGTGCATGCAATTCACTTATCCTTCTTCCAGTTCCAACGATTCCAGCAGTTCCTTGCGCATTCTTCCTTTGAATTATCAAAGAAATACACCGGCTATTTTTCCTGCACATTTCTTTAAATAAGGAGGATAATAGAATTATGTCGTTATATAATTATAGTACGCAATTTTGTGAGGCTTTTTATAACCAAACATACAGTAATTCTGGATGGATAGATGAAACAAAAAGTAGTACTTTTTCATATGGAGCGATAGCCACTATAGCTTTCGCCACTTTAGGTATAGGGATATTGGCGTCGAAGGCAATTATTACTACTCTATCGAAATATAAAATTAAAAGATTAAAAGAATCGAGTGACGCATTTTTGAACCATGTTCAGAACATCAAAAGCGCAGATGCCACTCTCGTAGCATCTTCCCTTGAGATGATTAATAAACTTCTAGAGGCAACTCGTGATGAAGAACTTAGAGCCACTTACCTGTCCGTTCTAACGAGTGAACTTCCTCATCTCCTTTACATTTTCGAAAACAATCCGGATCTATTAGCACAAACACGCGCGGTTCAAATTCTTAAAAATTATTTTTTCTTCACCCAGCATATCATGCCAGTAATGGATGTACTAGAATCGCTCATTCCAGTTTTCTCTCAAAGAATCATGACACTTAAAGACAGGGTGCATGGCCTCGCTGAAGATGAAAACTTATGTTCACAGTTAAATGGGATAATTGATTGTTTACTTTTTATTTCATATAAAATGGATCCCCCATACTCAGTAATGATTAATAGCGGTTGTCTTACTGCGATGAATGCTCTGTTCAAGGAAAAAGGGAAAGTCATTTCAAATAAAATTGTCACTTCTATCGTCATTTTTTATGGGAGTTGGGTTCCTAAAAAATTGTTGCTCGATGCAAAGATATTACCTGACGTGATCGGTATTCTGTTCAATTTAAGCCTTGAAAAAGATGATTTTATAAGATCCGAAGCCAGAGTCACACTATTAAGATTGGGTTTAAATAATGAATACAAGAATGAAATCATCGCTTTCCCAGCCCTTCTCAGTTATATCCGACCTCTCCTATCACCTGATTCAGATGAGGAAACTTTCACATTCGTTTTAGAGCTTATCACCCTATTAGATTGGAATAATCCCCATTATGATGATGCCAGGAAAAAAATATTGTCCTCTTTGGCAAAAATCATTAAAAGTGATCGCGATGGTGATAAAATAAAATCAGCCATGGCATGTCAAACTTTTACAAGTATTTTGAGTAAACTGAGTAAAAGTGAATTGGATATCAGGCTCATAAATTTTATAAATGAAGATTTAAACGTTTTCCCCGCGTTAACTGCTCTACTGGAGAGTTTTAAACAAAACGGAATATTTGTTGAGCTAGACTCGACTTATATAAGATTCATAATAGAATTAATTTATGAAATAACGAAGCGATCAACCTATAGACATAAAATAAAATTCTTAGGTAATAAATATATTTTTAACGATTTATGCCAAGCTTTTGCAATGAATATTTGCAACTATGATTTTAAGTCCTTTAGTGGAACTAAAGAAGTTGATCAAGGTAAACACGAGCTTGAAGGATCTGTTCTTATTCCACTCACATTATTATCGTTTTTTAACCATTCCGATATAGATAATGTAAATGCCATTTCAAATAACGTTAATAAAAAAAATAATACTCTCAATGAGAAATTATGTGAACTTTGGATTTATATTAATGCATTTTGTTATGTGAAGCATTTTAAATCTTTGATGGTTCAATATACATCTGCAATTATCTTACGTGCCATTTTAACACAAAATGAAACAATCAACAGATCCGTTTTGAAAAACTCGCATTCTTTTCTTGAATTATTGGATAGAGATTTGACCAAAGCGTTTTCGGGTATAACTTCCATTGATGGTAATAATACTATTAAGTATGTTGCCAATCTAAACTCATTGTCTTTCGCTGCCCTTGCAGATCTCGGACCTGAGTTGCAAGCATCTAAAAACCCTTTTCTTGTACAAAGGTTTATCGACTCAGAACTCCTACACACCCTCCTCAATAATTTTGAATTTTGCCTTAAAAGAAAACTTGATGGAGGGCTAGCTGAAACTCTTAACACGCTCATAACATTGTATAAAAAATGTACACCTGAGCAACAAATAAAAGTGTTCAATGTGATTCAGGAGTTTCCAATGGCTTCACTGATTTTTAAAACCATATTCCATTCGTTCCAAGTTTCGGACGCAGTGAAAGAGACCCCTCACACTGAACCTGAAAGTTCCACTAAAGTAGAAAAGAGAAAAAAGAGAAAAGAAAAAGCAGAAACAAAAAAAATGGTCGTCCCACCAACTGAAGAAGAACGAAGTGTCAGAAGAAAACAGGAAAAAGGTAAAGCGGAAGCAGGGCCGATCGCCGCCCCGTCTAAAGGTAAGGGACCAGCAAGACAAAGATGCGCATTATCGCTAGATGTCGAAGATATGCTTATCCCAGACACATCGACGACTACCGTAGAGGAAATAAATCATGCAGCTAGCACAGATGATATAACCAAAGGGAATAAAAAGATCATAAAATATCTGTTGAGAGTGATTCGATGGACAAATGCAACAGAAGAAGCTGTCAGAGGCTTTAAGGATTGCAAAAATGGTTCTTCTACGCCGATTTGTCAGTATACAAATTACACTAAAGAACAAATCGAAGAACAAATTCGACAGCATAAAGTATTTGGCATATTGGAAAATCTTTATAGAGATGATTTAGAAGGCAAGTATTTTTTTATGGGAGAAAGAGGACCTTCTTTTTTGGCTCAAATCATCACTAAAGGTCCCGATGGAGTCAAGCATCAGGTTGGTTTTGTGAATTTCGGCATAGATGAAGATGAAGAAGGTAATGTTTGTGATGTTTACCATGCGAAATTTGATCCTTTAGATCCAGAAAAAATTCCGACACTTATCGTGAATGACGGGGACGAAATATATGAAGAAGAGATTGCAATCCCCTTTTATTTGGACAAAACCGGTATTGAAGATGGATCATGGACCCCTGTGGGTCTTTATAGCACGGATAAAATGGATAATGGATGCATACAGTTCAATTATTCAGAAAATCATATGCTGCGCATTTTTCCTTTGGGTTCTTGTGATAATAGAACACCTTTCTACAGCGAAGATATTTGACGATGAGGTGCAATTAAAAGCCCCCTTGCGCCCGCCCGTGCTTGTGCCTGTACCCGATTTTCGCTCGTACCCGCGTCCACTCCCATCCCTGCGCCCGCCCCTACTTTCCGTGCCCGTGCCCGTGCCCGTGCCCGATTTTTCGCTCGCACCCGCGTCCACTCCCATCCCTGCGCCCACTCCTACTTTCCGTGCCCGTGCCCGTGCCCAATTTGTTCCGTTGAACGTCCGTCCGCGCCAACCCATTTTGACACATTGTCCCAGTTGTGTTTGCGCGCAAGGCCCAACGGGCCGACATTTCATAGCCCAGGCCGCAAGGCCTGGGTAGTCCAAAAATCCCCCTGAGCCCTATAAGGGCGGCATAAAATGGGCTGCGCCTTCAGACCCCATGCACGGCCCAACAGGCCGATAGCATATCCCTTGGGCATTGAGCTGGTCCTAAAGGCGCGGTCGGTTTTATGCCGCCCTTATAGGGCTCAGAGGGATTTTTTGCCTACCCAGGCCTTGCGGCCTGGGCTATGAAATGTCGGCCCGTTGGGCCTTGCGCGCAAACACAACTGGGAAAATGTGGCCGAATGAGTTGGCGTGGACAGACATTCAACGGAACAAATTGGGCAAGAGCACGGGCACGAGAAAGCGGGAGGGGTGCAGGAATCGAAAGGGCGCAGACATGAGCGACAGTTCGGGCACGGGCACGGGCACGGAAAGTAGGAACGGGCGCAGGGATGGGAGTGGACGCGGGTATAAGCGAAAATCGGGCACGGGCACGGGCACGGGCACGGGCACGGGCACGGGCACGGAAAATAGGAACGGGCGCAGAGATGGGAGTGGACGCGGGTATAAGCGAAAATCGGACACGGGCACGGGCACGGGCATGGGCTGCGGGCAAGGTCAAATTAAATTGCATCCTGATGAAATATATTTTTGTGGGAATCATCCCATTTGATATGATTCCCCTATTTCAATCCATAATTAACGAAATGGCATTTTACAATGTCTTCTTCCCCAAATTCCACAGAAGAACTCAAAATCACGCCCATGATGGCCCAATGGCATGCCTGCAAAGAAAACGCCAAGGATGCCATCCTCTTTTTCAGAATGGGCGATTTCTACGAAGCCTTCTATGACGACGCCGCCATCCTCTCCAAAGAACTCGACCTCACCCTGACCAAACGTCAGGACATCCCTATGGCGGGCATCCCCTTTCATACCAGCGATACCTATATCGATAAACTCGTTGCCAAAGGATTCCGAGTAGCCATCGCCGAACAGGTGGAAGATCCCAAAAAAGCAAAAGGACTCGTCAAACGGGAAATCGTCCGCCTCGTTACGCCGGGGACCGTTATCAGTTCAAACCTGCTATCAGAAAAAAGCAACAACTTCATTGCAGCACTCACCCAAGCAGGCAATATCCTCGGCCTCGCTTTTCTAGATCTCACTACAGGCGGATTCTGGGTCAGCGAATTCACACACACAAGAGACCTCCTCAACGAAATCTATCGCCTGCAGCCGGCAGAATTCCTGACATCGGAAAAATTCAAAACAAACAACTCCGACTTGTTTGAAGAAGTGAGACATGCCTATCCTTTTATAGTAAATTCCCAATCCAATTGGCATTTCGATTTTCAAACCGCCTACGACTTTCTTGCAAACCATTTCAACGTCCACAATCTCGACGGTTATGGCATGCAGGGGATGGCTGCAGCCATCAATGCCGCAGGGGCGCTTCTCCGCTACATCAAAGAGGATTTGCGTCTCCCCATCGAACACATTCAGGACATCCATCCTTACTCCACTTCCAAATTCATGAACATTGACCGTATGACCCAGCGCAATTTGGAGTTGACCTCTTCACTACAGGACCGAAGCAGAAAAAATACCTTATTGGAAATCCTCGACCAGACCTGCACCCCTATGGGAGCGCGCCTTCTTCAGCAATGGGTCCTGCAGCCTCTGCTGACCGTTAATGAAATCATGCAACGACAAGAAGGAGTCCAAGCCTTTACCCAGCATGAAAACGCCCTCCGATCCGTTAGGGAAAAGCTTGTGGAAATTAAAGACATCGAACGCTTGATGATGAAAGTCCACTCAGGTTATGCAACGCCACGAGACTTGCTGGCTCTCCATTATTCCTTCTCTCCCATCGGATCCTTGGCGGCATTATTAGGAAAATTTCTATCCCCCTGGATTCAACAGGAAACGCAAAAACTGGATCCAATGACAGCAATGAACCAGTTAATTGCACAGGCGCTAGTCGATGATCCTCCCTTTCGCATCGGAGAAGGAAAAATTTTTAGAGACGGTTATCACCGCGAACTGGATGAACTGCGCGAAATCAGCCGCGACAGCAAAGCCTGGATAGCCAGATACCAGACCCAATTGCGCGAGGAAACAGGCATTAAAACACTAAAAGTCGGTTTTAATAAAATGTTTGGCTACTATATCGAAGTGAGCCGTGGCCAAACGAATCGGATGCCCGATACCTTTTTACGCCGACAAACACTCGTCAATGCCGAACGATATATTTCCCCGACCCTCAAAGAATATGAAAGCAAAGTTCTAACTGCAGAAGAACGGATCGAAGCTATCGAAAGCGAATTATACCAGGAACTGCGCCAGGCTATCGCCAAATACACCAAAGAGGTTTTAAGCGTAGCACAGGCAATAGCCCGAATCGACTGCGTCAGCAACTTCGCTGAAATCGCCTTACTGAACCATTATTGTCAGCCTACATTAGATGAAGGAAGCTCCATCCTCATCGAAGAAGGGCGACACCCCGTTGTCGAGCAGGTTTGCAAAAAAGAAAAATTTATTCCAAACGATACACATTTGCATGATCCTCATCAGCGGATGATTTTGATTACCGGACCCAACATGGCCGGAAAGTCGACCTACCTGCGCCAGGTAGCTCTGATTGTCATCATGGCCCAGATGGGATCGTTTGTTCCCGCTAAAAAAGCTCATATCGGCATTATTGACAAAGTGTTTACGCGAATTGGTGCAAACGACGACCTATCCAGAGGCCACTCTACTTATATGGTCGAAATGAGTGAGACAGCCAATATCTTAAATAATGTGACACCACGCTCCCTCGTCATTATAGACGAGCTCGGACGTGGGACAAGTACTTATGACGGAATTTCCATTGCCTGGTCAGTCGCTGAATTCCTCCTCACGACGGAAAATTGCATGGCAAAAACACTGTTTGCAACACATTACTGGGAACTTACCAAGTTGCAAGAACTCATACCCGGAGCAATCAATTACAATGTCGCTGTCCATGAAGCTAACGGACATATGACTTTTTTACGCAAAATTGTTCCAGGAGGCACTGATAAAAGCTATGGCATCCAAGTCGCCAGACTGGCAGGGCTTCCTCATTCTGTCATTAAGCGAGCCGGAGAAATCCTCGAACATTTGGAAGAGAATTCCAATCGAAAAAGCGCATTTCAGCCCGCGAAGCTTAAACGCCCTAACCCTTCCAAAAGCAAAACACGGACGCCCGATTTGCAATTGAGATTATTTGATGATTAAATTTTTACAAATTTTTTTATTGACAAGAATATGCAAGACATGGATATAGGTGAAGATGTGTCAATAGAAACACTTAATTGTTTCATTCAATATGATTTAGGTAGGATATATTGGGTTCTATTTAAAGAATACGAAGAGAAAGCAATTAAAAAAAATTTCAGGAGGATTGCAATGGAAAAAAAACAACCACAACAACCACAACAACCACAGAGAACTAACCCAAATCAAAAGCAAAACCCACAAAAACAAAACCCATCTATTAAGAATCCTAACCAAAAGAAAGGCTTCTAACAGAGTTGCTTTGATTTGTGAAAATCAATGAATTTGCTAGCCACGCGGTTCTCTAGCCGCGCGGCTTATAAGGGAGTGGGCGAGAACATAAGAATGAAGGAGACGGACAGTCATTTTAGTGCATTTTATAAAGACAATTGTATTCTTGTCTTATTCTTGATAGAAGAATTCATCTGCTCGTTCCAACTCTACACCGAAATCGAAAACCTGGCCCAAGAAAAACTGCAATCGCTTCAATGTTTCATCACTGCTGCGCCCCACTTTATTCAATTATTCAGCCAATTGACAGGTTTCCTCCACCCTAACGAACATTCTACCCAATTTTCATGGACGAGAGGTCCATTGACGAAACTTAAAGAAATTTGCCGACAATTTAACCGAAACTCCAGCCTCCAAAACAAAATTCATATTAATCTGCAAATTGCCTCCCACCATGCATGGTTGCTAGCCACCCACAATCTGGAATTGCTAAACACACACACCGATCTTTCAAATTCTGAACAGATATCCTTTTTTGCTTCCTTTAAAAATGAACTGGACGATTTTAAAAAAAAAATTCATCAGATTCAACTCTTGGTGCCCCAAGCGGTCTCTTCCTTCTGGGAAAATGAAAATGTTGTTTTATGCCTATTGCGCAGAAAAGAACTTTTAGAGAAAATTTATGGACCGGACTTTTTAAGCAGGCATTTTAAATGGTCAATGAAAATCGCTGAACTCAATGAGCTGTTAATCAAACGCTTTCAGGAAAGAGGTTTTGATTGTATCAACGCAGGATTATAAGGCAATATGTCAACACTCAAACAACGTTATTCTGAACTTCTCCATCTGACTCAGTTGCATTTGCTGCGTGAGTATTCCTCAACAACAACAAAAACCGTTGATCCTGCTCTCTTCGCCTATTTCCAAAGGAATAACAAATCTTTTCCGGCACAACCTTCCCCTTCCCAACACATCAACATGCGGCCTGAGCCTCCTGTTATTCCGCCAGCGACTCCTTCTCCATCGCAACAACCCATGCAGAAAGCCGCCTCCCCTCCGACGCATCATGTACCACCTTCTTCTCCCCCACCTCAAATAATACAGAAGCCACATTCCCCGCCTGCCCAAGCTCCCATTGTACCTCCTCAGCAATCCATTGCCAATCCTCAAACCAACACGAAGGTGCAGCCAAGAAAAGAGAAGGGCTTCATCCTAGAGGCACCCAAACTGGATACAACCCCTCGGGATTTGCGCGAATATTGGAAAATTTGTTCTGAGGTACAGTCCGACATAAAATTATCCGAGACCATTCCTTGCGATGCCAAAGCAAAAAAAACCAAGGAGGCCTGGTTAAAAAATCACGAAATCCCCCCAGTGGTAATTCTTTCATTCAAAGAAAATGAACAACAATTGGCTTTTATCAAAAATATCGCCCAGGCTATTTCTGTCCGCTTAGCCCAAACCAAAATCATCATCGCCACCGACTATGAAAACGAAAACAAATGGGAAACTCTGCTGAAACAGCCCCAATTGCGATTAATTATCTCAAGCGATTATGGCCTCTATCTCCAACCCAACCTAATGAAGTTTTACAAAGAAGATCCAGGCCAAAATAAACACAACCTTAATCACATTCCCCTTCTCCTTCTCTCAGACCTTTCCTTATACCTCAAAGAACCCCGCCTCAAACGGCACCTTTGGCGATCAATATGCAATGATTTTGCTTCAATATCATGACCCCCTTCACTCACTTTGCTTCCATCGTCCTCGACCTCGCTGTAGACAAAATTTTAGAATATGGCATCCCACCTGACTTGCTCTCACTTGTCCATCCAGGCACTCGTGTGGAGGTCCCTGTCAAAGGGTGCCTGAGAAAAGGTTATGTTATTGAAATCAAAGAGAATGCAACGTTTCCATCTGTCAAGCCTATTGCAGGCATCCTTTCCGAAACACCTCTCATTTCACCCGATTTATTCAGTCTCGCTTTATGGATTTCACGCTACTACTGCTGTCCCTTGCGCGATATTTTTAGAATCATCCTTCCCCCAGGTGTAAGAAAGGGGATGGATCCCAAAGAACAGCTCTACGTCATGCGTGGGAAAACCCGCGAAGAACTCAAAGATCTTTGCATTGCCTTGCGTTCAAAAAAGCCTGCCCAAGCCCTCGTTTTAGAGGCTATGCTGCCTATTAAGAAAGGGATTTTCCTTTCCCAACTATTGGAAGAAACGAAATGCTCGCGCAGCGCAGTCACAGCCCTGGAAAAACAGGGGCTACTGATTCTTGAAAAAGTACGCGTCGACCGCTCGCCCTTAGGCGATGCTGATTATTTCATGACGAAAGCAAAGATGCTCAACCCACACCAGACCGAAGCCTTGGACAAGATCGAAAAAAGCTTGGAAGGGCAAAAATACGAAACACACCTTCTTTTTGGCATTACCGGAAGCGGAAAAACCGAAGTTTACTTGCAAGCGATTGAAAAGGCGCTACACATGGAAAAAGGGACGATAATGCTGGTCCCAGAGATATCGCTGACAGCACAGACTATTGAGCGTTTTCGAAGCCGCTTCAAAGAAAAAATTGCCGTTCTGCATCACAGGCTTAGCCAAGGCGAACGCAATGATGAATGGCATCATATCCGCGAGGGTAAGGCCAGGATCGTCATAGGGGCTCGTTCGGCCATTTTCAGTCCTGTTTGCAACCTTGGTCTGATCATCGTCGATGAAGAACATGAATCGTCTTATAAACAAAACGATATCTCACCCTGCTACCAAGCGCGCGATGTGGCGGTCATGAGAGGTAAACTCACACAATGCACTGTAGTGCTCGGAAGCGCTACGCCGAGCCTGGAAAGCTATCATAATGCCCAGAAAGGAAAGTACCTTTTAAGTATCCTAAGCCATAGGGCTGATACTGCCTCGCTACCCAAAGTGACTATTGTCGATATGCGCAAGGAATTCGAAAAAGCAAAAAGATGGACAAACTTCTCAGAGGCCTTGCTCAATGGAATTGAAAAAAGGACCCTGCAAGGCGAACAAACCATTCTGTTTCTCAATCGAAGAGGCTATCATACTGTCTTGCTTTGTCAAGAATGCCGCCATACTGTCAAATGCTCCCATTGCGATGTCCCCATGACATTCCACCTCGGAGATAATTGCCTTTCATGCCATTTGTGCAGCTTTCAGTTTTCTCCTCCCCCTGTCAAATGTCCCGGATGCCGTGCTGACCAGCCAATGAAATTCAGAGGTGCAGGCACTGAACAAGTCGAACGGGCACTGCACGCCATTTTTCCTTCTGTACGTACATTGAGGATCGATGCAGATACGACAAAGCATAAAGGCAGTCATCAAAAGCTGCTGCGCGATTTTGGGACTGGTAAAGCCGATGTACTCATCGGTACACAAATGATCGCGAAAGGACTTCATTTTCCCGAGGTGACGTTGGTAGGTGTTTTAAACAGTGATTCCGGATTGAACATACCCGACTTCAGAGCATCTGAAGGCATTTTTCAGGTGGTCACGCAGGTTGCAGGGCGATCGGGAAGAGGGACGATTCCAGGAGAAGTGATCATTCAGACCTCACTACCGGAGAATGCGACGCTTTTGCATGCATCGCGGCAGGATTATCAGGGATTCTATCAGGATGAAATAGAGGTGAGGAAGCTTTTCAATTATCCGCCCTTCCAACACCTCGCTAAATTGCTTTTTACAGGAAAAAGCAGAGAGTTAACGCAGCAAACGGCAGAGCAAACCAGACAGATGCTAATCCGGCTACTCCCTTCACAATTTGATTTTCAACCCGTTGTCCCTTGCGGCTATACAAAGGTGAAAGATCTTTATCGCTTTCAGTTTCTGTTGAAGGGTCCTACGATGATGCAATTGCACGGGGCTTTGCAGGCACTCAAGGAAAAATATTCTATTCCAAGGGCGGTAA
>Ga0207131_1082_pt1 | contig 17149 bp, 17 predicted proteins | sample Alteio_BWMinHeat_13_FD_153557 | JGI IMG/M metagenome (GOLD analysis project Ga0207131, IMG submission 153557) | Enriched cells from forest soil in Barre Woods Harvard Forest LTER site, Petersham, Massachusetts, United States -... | ecosystem: Environmental > Terrestrial > Soil > Temperate forest >...
TACTCACCTAAGCAAGGCAATACTTTAGGAATTAGTTCAGCGTATAAATCCAAATGGAATTTAACAAGAAATTTAACAACTTCTTTCTCGATTAATTCAAGAGATTCTGAATCAATGATGTCTACTTTTTTCCCCCATTTCTTGACTTCATACGTTAAACCCATATAATCATTTTCCCAAAAACAGGAATCTTCACTTAAAAGTTGATTTATGAGAGTGAAAATTTGAAATTTGAAATTTTCCGCGCCAATCTGGCTAATGATCTTTTGAATACAAGGATGTTTGGCTAAACCTTCCAAATCCAGGAATACTGAAAGTATGGAAGATACTATCATTGGAGCGTCATTGGAAGATGATAATCCAACGAGTTGCAATTCTGGGAAACCAAGCGCCTCAATATCCCCTCCTGTTGACGGAACTGTGGTGAACATAGCCAATTCTGGGAGGTCTCGATCGTCATTAGTCATGAATGACAATTGTAAGTAAAGATTTTTAATCGTTGACGACTCATCGTCATTGAAGTGTTTCCACCTTATTTTGCATTTTTTGCTTCCCAAGTTAACTTCATAACATGCAGATGTGGATATTAGTTGTCCATCTTCATCCTCGGAGGTAATAAATATTGGCTGTTCAAAAAATGATTGTGATGCATGACAAAATGTTGCAGTGCTCGCGATGTCTTTGAACATGTCAATGCAGTTTCTTCCACTGCTTTCCATTATTTCTGGGCAACTTTCTACTATCTTTGCATAAAAAGAGGCGAATTCTGATTGCAATGCTTGTAGCAGGGAAATCACTTTCTTATTTTTTTTTGGGATAGATCCTTCTTCAATTGATTTGCGATAAGGAATTGTTCCTGTTCTCACAGTATCAATAAAACATTGAAATAACGCTTTATTTTCCAGAGAATGTTCTAAAAATTGATACATTAAGGTATTCGGTTTATCATCTTCACATATTCTTTGGCTATTAAGATTGGGCGCTAATTCAAAAGCTTCTCTCAAAAGTCGAGAGGTATATTTAAGTTTAATACCTTCTGCGACCTCAGGATCTGTGTGTGTTATGGCACTACAGTACAGTTTGAAGTAATTTTTCACAAATTCATCCATCTCCCAAATCTCTGCATCACATGGTGGGAGGGCATTTTCAATGGCTTGCAAGATTTGTGGCTTTTCTGCGAAGCGGTCTTCGAAGCAGTTTGCTAACCTGGGGATTCCAGGGCTAAGTCTGCTCTTTACATGTGAAAGAATAACAAGCACCTTAGCCAAGCCATTGAGGGTTGACTGAACGAGGTTTGGTACAGGGGTAAAAATGATTGGATAATTGGGCAGGGCAGTTGACAACTTATACTCAGTTTTCTCCTGCTCTTCAATATTCTTGAATAAAGGTTTTAAGATAAGGCCTAGACGTGCTTCAGCCGCAGCGATTGCATCAGAGCAATTTCCTTCTTCTTCAGCAATTCTGGGATACTTTTCCTTTAGAGTGTTGGGATACTCTTTGTCAAGATCGATCGCCAGTTGCTTCAAAAAAGGCAATTGTGCGTCGATTTGTTCAAAGCTAAATAGATTGAGGGCAATGCGAAACAAATCACTCAAGGGTTTGCCCAAGTTATTTTGATGGTTCAGTACTCTTTTTTCTTCTGTTTCTTTTTGTTGTGGAAGTGGCAACACTTCGGGTTCTGGCAGTGGAAGTACATCTGATAGTAACATTTCTGAAGTTAGTTCGCTCACAATAAAAGAATGTGTTTCTTTGTCATATTGAATAACAAAATCTATTTCTCCCGAAATAGCCTGAGGCAATATAGTAAATTTAGACTCTGCTTTATCAGACGATGAAAGTTTCGTCTTGATATCATAGGAATATTTCCATGTTACCGATATCGCTTCGATGGAGGTTCCATTGGGTTGAAAAAGGAAATTTAATGAGGAGTGCAATTCGTTGAGTTCGGGGATTAATTTAAAATCACTACTGATTTCACTAATTAAATTAAGTAAGAAGGAATTAATCGTTTGAAAGATGATATATTGTGTAATGTGACATTTGATGCCTTCTGGATCAAATTCTAGGGGGTGCGACTGAAGAACTATTAACCACATGAGATTTTCTTCCTTTAATATTAAAGCTTTCGTTTCGTTGGAAAGGATGACATCGTCTGGAATAGTAGAAGGGGTTTTATTTGATTGGCTACAAACCCAAAAATGGTTAATTCTATCACTAATAAGACTGGCGATAGTCTCATCTGAATAAAATTTAAATAATTGTTTTATTTGATTAGGAATTTTATCGAGAATCTTCTGAATAATTTTTTCTTTTTCAGTAATAGGCGACTTGGCAGCTATTTTTGTAAATTGTGCTATTGTGCATGTTTCTGCTAATTTCAATCTTTGTGTCTTGACTGCCTGACATCCTTCTTTTGCCTGAAACGCAACAATTTTCTTTTGCAAGTCCATAGTTAAACAGATCGTCTCTAAAATTTTACCTGCAAGATCATCATTGCGGCAAAGGTGATGACATATCTCTAGAAGTTGGTTGGTAAGAATGTTCAGATTAAAGGCAATATTATGTATTGCTGGAGTACTATATAGTTCTTTTACTTCGATATCCTTTAGCAATGAAAGAGTCGTCAATAGGGCGTCGTATTTTTTTAAATAATTCGTGTATGCAATAATGATGTGGCTAGCATACACACCCTCAGTAAGGCTTGCATCTGATGTGCTGGCTTTCTCCCACTCTAAATCTAATTCAACTTTCATTAAGTAAATTTTCATTCGCAAGTGCATTTCTGTTGAGATGTTTCCGACATTCTCGTTCAAAAAGTTGTCGAATTGCACTAGCATAAAGTTTTTTGGCAAAAGAGCGGATTGAGAATAGTGTCTTTCAAAATCGGCATGAAGCAATCTTAAAGCGCCCTCAACAACAATTTTAATTTGATCATTGTTGCCAAACCAACCGCTGAACATCCCTTGTTTATTCTTCACTTCAGTGATGGTTTTATTTGCGCTATCAAGACTATGCCCCCATTCTAATGCCAATGGGGAAGCTGCTGTTAATTCTTTTGGTTCTGCTGCACCACACGCCGCCATAATTAACCCCTTTTATCAGCAATTATTGAATGTACTTTATTTTGAATAAAATATTTGTTATTAAAATAGTATTGTGTACGATTATATTAAAAATTACAAATAAATGCAATAAATTTATTTGCTTGCGGAGTGTAATTAAATCTGAGAGATCTCAGATCTCTCAGATTAAAAGTGAGGGGATGAACCACCCCCTCTGTGTTCTCTGTGGGCTCTGTGGTTTAATAAAGCCCAGGTTCATGTTTATTTCAAAAACTTTAATAACCACAGAGCCCACAGAGAACACAGTGGGACTAGTTCACTTCGCACATTTCATTGCACCCCTCCTAAACATTGCTTTTGCAAAATTTTGGATATTGTTGCATAATCCACCCCTGATTCAGTAACAGAGAATAGACCTTGCTTTTTGCCATACAACTTAGCATTTGCGGATGAAAAAATTGACATATCCCATTTACATAAACTGGATTTTTTTTATGTTATCGTCCCCCTTGGTATTGGCAGATCCAATTAAGTTTGATATCAAAGGTGAAGCAGCGATTCTGATGAATGCTGATACGGGTTCGATTTTGTTTGAACAAGAAGCTTATACACCCAAGTATCCGGCGAGTACAACCAAGATTGGCACTGCGATTTATGCTATGAAGTTGAAGGGAAGTCATTTGGAAATGCAGATTACTGCAGAACAGGACTCTTTGGGCACGATTACACAGGAGAAAAAGCGGAAGTCGAATTACACAATACCGGGCTATAGACTGGAACCTGATGGAGTGCATATTGGCATAAAGAAGGGGGAAGTCTTGTCATTGCGCGATTTAATGGGTGCGATGCTCATCCATTCTGCATGTGATGCTTCTAATGTCATTGCTCAAGCATTGGGTCCAACCATTCCTACATTTATGGATGGATTGAATGCTTATTTGAAAGAGATCGGCTGTCAAAAGACCCATTTTGTCAATCCTCATGGGTTACACGATCCCAAACATGAATCTACAGCATATGATTTGGCATTGATGGCGCGTGTAGCATTGAAATCGCCTGTCATTTCACAGATTGTATTACAGACCCGTTTTTTACGTCCCAAAACCAATAAACAGCAATCCACGACATATTTGCAGACAAATCGACTGATCAGGCCTGGCAAGTTTTTTTATCAGAAGGCGATAGGCGTTAAAACGGGTTATCATGCAAAAGCGAAAAGGACACTAGTTGCTGCGGCCCGGTCGGATGGAAGGACTTTGATTGCAGTTCTTCTTGGTTATCAGGACAGAAATGCCATTTTTGAGGATGCGAAGAAGTTATTTGAAACAGCCTTTAACCAGCCGAAAATTCAAAAGGTGTATCTGAGGGAGGGGATGCAGAGTTTCACTCAAACGTTATCTAAGGCTGACAATGTGCTTCAGACATATCTTTCAGAGCCTCTTACTTTGGAGTTTTATCCTGCTGAGGATCCGAAAGCGAAATGTCTTCTCTACTGGCAAATTCCCTCTCTGCCTATATTGAGGGGCCAGCAGGTGGGATTATTGCAGTTAGTCTCAGCAAAAGGGGATCTATTAAAGCAGGTGCCTTTATTATCCGGGGTTGATGTGGATTTATCATGGCCCTATAATTGGATATCTGTCTTGTTATCTCATATTTGGGAAGTTATTGGCGTCCTTGGTTGTATTACGGCAGCTTTTCTGGGTTTACTTTGGAAGAAGGCAAGGTAGCTTAAAATTTCGTAACTTATCAATGTGAGACAGGAAGATAATGTCCTTAGCAAAATGGGTCAAGTGGGATTTCGGACTTTTCAATTCTTAGCCAACGTGGGTTCTTGGCGGTTTTGTCTATTATTCTCACAACATTTAATTTATTTGAAGAATGTAAGGGCACGACCCACAACGAATTCTCATTTAATGTCGATCTAATCATACTGGAAATTGAAAATTTACAATCCAAAGAATCTATTTTTCCAATGACCTTCGATTGAAAAAAGATCTCTCTTGCCAGTGAAAATTTGATGTCTTTTAAAGAATCCAAACGATGATCCATTTCTTTAGAATATGCCTGCTCATTCTGAGAAATAGCACTTTCTAAAAGCATAACAGCTTCATTTTTAGCATGAGTAAGGGCATCTCTAAAAGGTAACCTCACACACGAGCCTAAAATCCACACCCCATCCTCTAATTTATCTAAAATTGCAATTGCTAATGGAATATTGGCATTAGCCAAACAATAATATCGTAATCTCAAATTTTTTTTTAGTATAATTGATTTTCCCAAACTAAAGAGTTGATAATCATTGTACCATATGTTTGCTAATAGGTGTCTTTCTATAACTTCAAATAAACCGTGTCTAACTGCCAGAGGAAAAAAATGATGACACCCTAAACCGTTCGCATCAGTTAGATTTTCTTCCATTTTAGCATCTAAAAGTACTTCTGAAGAATCAAACTCCATTTTAATTTTAAAATCAGAATGTAAAAACCCTTGAAAAATTTTATAAGAAGAAGGGGAGGAAACTTCATGCAAATCATAAGTTGCATATAGTCGTTCTAATAATTCAAATTTTGAAGCAACCATAGCCTTATTTTTGTTTGAGTGAGACCCAAATCCATAAACATGAGCTAATTGGTTGTCTGAATTACGAAAACTTATTCCCGATTTGGCTAAAAAATGATTTTCTATGTGAGTTGATTGCTTAACTATCGTTTTTAAAGGAATATTTGTCAAAGAGATATTCTCAGTTAAATTGTTGAGAAACTTTCTAGAATTTTATTTCCGTTGATCGTTAATTTTCCATATTCTTTAATTACTTTATACCCATTTGTGAATTGTGTTTGGAATAATTCAAGACAATCCATATAAGTGGTGCAAGGACTTGAACTTGAAATAATCTTGAAAAGCTTAATCATTCGGCTTAAGACAAACGTAGCATGAAAAATTCCATACATTGGTCTAGGGTCAGGTCTGATCGGGGCTGAATATCTTTCTTCCGGGGAATTAAGGATTAACTTGTCTAGGGAAAATAAAGTATCTAAGTGAAGATGCGATGTTTCGTGAATGATATGTTCACAAAAATATACTTCGGGTCGTAAATCACTCAAATGAGGAACCGCCATATAAATTGTTCCAAATGCTCTAGGATCTGTCATTCCAACCAATCTTTCCGATCGAAACAATTTAATTTCGGAAACATATACTAAAAATTCTTCAAAGAACAAAGGGGAAGCTTGTTTTATAATACTTAAAGAATTTTCTATAATAGGAGAAAACTCCTTTATTTCAATTTCACCGATTGGTTCAAGCAAGGGTAGCTTATCATTATCATAACGATTTTGTTCCTGTAAATCCGATAAAACTCCCTTTTCCAAAGAATATGATGGAATGGTCTTAATCGAAAAAATATCAAGATATGGATCTTCAATAACATAAGTAGTTTGTGTAATTAAATATAAAACCTTTTTTCCATCCTGTAGTTTTAGCGATTCCAGTAATGCGGAATATAGGGTGTGTATTTCTGGCTTTTACTTTCTATTTGGATCCAATTTGTATATTTTCTCAGATAAATTTGAAAAGTTAGTTCCAAGTCCTTTACTTGCAGAAGAAAGAATCTTGAAAAAACTTGCAATCAACTTTTCATTATACAATTTTCTTAAAAATAATGGACCGTTTTCAATAGAACTGCATGTAAATAAAGTCATAATTTAAACTAGTGGTAAGTTTTCATCATTCAGTTTTACTTCACAATGCTCTCCTTTTGCTTTCCGTTTATATACTTGTACTGTCGCTCGACTTATATTGAGCAAGTCATCATCCACTATCTCAAACACAATGGTTTTTTCAATTTGATTATCGAAATGCATATTTTCAATATGTATATCCATTCTAAAACTCCTATCTTTCAAGTTTGTCTAATTACATCGTTCAGGTCGAAATTTGCCAAAAGCTCTAGTTGTTTTTTCTCGCCAAAGAACTTTTTTTTACATTCCTTATGGTATATATCAATAGCAGCAGTTGATTTTTTTGCTATCTCATATGCATATGAAAGGTCAGTTGCTTTCATAAAATAAATTATAAATGACTCTTCACCGTCGATTTCATCTAAAAAAATGGATTCGATTGAAACTTTTTCATTTTCTAAAGTTTTTATGGTTTCATCAGACCTTTCAGTCAGTGTTTTAAACCATTCTCTTACTTCATGGAGAGAATCATTTCTTATTTTTATTTTTATGCAGACTGTATCCATTTTTTTCACTTTCAATTTTTATCAAAAATTTATTAGTGTGATAACACATCAGACTTTTTTTCGCAAACCTTTCTTTAAGATTTTGTTAAGAAGATGATAAGATTTTGTGAATTAGTGGTTTTGGATGTTTTTAGATATACGGAAGCAATTATGGGTGAGTCAACGAATCAAAGCTGAAATCTTTGGCATATATCCATTTATTCTTGGTTTCAGGTATAAACGAGTATAAACAGGTATAAATGTATGGATCGTATCAAAAACCCATTTTCTCCTCGCGCTGGCGCGCCACCTCCTGAATTGGTTGGCAGAGATCCAATTCTTGAAGAAGCCGCAATTGCCTGAAATATGTCCTGGCTTACAATATGAAAAAAGAACAGGATATTAGGATAGCCGGGATATTATGGCCTGAAATATTCCTCACAATAACTTGTGGAGTTCTAAAAAATCTTCTAAAGAAAGTGTTTCTGGCCGTGCAAGCGGATTTTTTCCAATGCTCTGCAATGCATCCTCGATATGTTTAGGAGAATATAGATGTTTAAGCGAAGCACGCATCATTTTTCGCCTGTGTTCGAATGCGGTCCTAGTCAATCGAAAAAATGAATCGGCTTCAGCTCCTGTCAGCGGTGGTTCGTGCAGTTGGAGTGTCACTATTGCCGAATTAACTTTGGGTGCCGGATAAAAGCAATTCTTGCTTACGGTAAATGCATAGAGTGGGTAAGTGTGAAAGCGTAAAAATATTGTGAAAGAACTGTAATCTGCGGTTCCTGGTAATGCAATAAATCGTCTGGCCACTTCCTCCTGTACCATCAATGTTAGAGAGGAAAAGAGGTCGGGATGCTCTACAAGTTGTGCGATAATGGGCGTTGTCAAATGATAGGGTAGGTTGGCAATAACTTTAACCTTTTTGTCTTCTTTCATCATTTTGGGTATTTCCTTATCCAAAGAAAAAGAGAGGATGTCTTCGCAGAAGACAAGAAGCTGTTGAGAGGGTGTTTGCAGGCGATTTAACGCCTGAGCAAGGACAGGATCTTTCTCCACGGCGATGACGCGCGCACCGGCTTCAAGCATTGCTTGTGTTAGAGACCCTGGACCTGGTCCAATCTCAAGAACAGCATCACCAGGATTGACGTTCGCTTTCTCAATGATTTTGCGGATGATATTGCCATCAATGAGAAAGTTTTGTGAGAGCCCTTTCTTGGGATATATGCCTAGATCGTCGAGGAATTTGCGCAATACGGATGGATTGCAAATCGACATGATGTTAATTTAATCTGAATGGCTGATAATCTGATGGAATTGAGGCATCTAAGTCGCTATCACGGACATGGTAGTGGTCGCGGAGCTTCAGTAGGTAAGCATCTGTTTCTTTATCAATTGCATCATCCAATAATTTATCTTTTAAACCCACTTCCATTTCCTGATAGGTAGGCATGCTCCCGGGGATTTTTTCTTCGAGAGAAAGGATGCGATAGACAGTTGCGTTAGTGCTGCGGCTTTTGTGTGCAAAGGGCTGGCTAAACATTCCTTTTTCGAGGTTAACTAAAATGTTGCGATAGTCCTCCGAAACTTCCTTTTCATTGTTTCTGATGAGATTGGACACAGTAACTTTACCTTTTCGGCCAATGACTTTGCGTTCTTTTAGCTTGTCAACCAATTTCTGGGGTGGCGTTCCTTCTAGTAACATGGAATAAATGGTTCGTGCTGTCTCTTCGGATTTAGGAAGGGTTTTTTCTTTAACGGTGATAATGCGATAGGTCCATTGTGTCAGTCGTGCATTTTCGGGATCCTGAATAAATTGTTCATAAGCCGCGCGCACTTTGTTTGGTGTGACCTGGCGGACTGCCTTAGCATGGGCGCGCCCAGACATCAGCCGTCGGATGAGGAGATCATCATGCATCATTTTAAAAGCTTCATCGAAGGAGAGGCCTGCTTTATCCAGATTGGCGATGACATTTGGTCCAAATGAACTTTCAATTTCTTGGCGCACATCTCCGCTTGTCACTGCGATTTTACTTTCTTTGGCGTCTGCTAAAATCAATTCTTTGTCGATCATTTCAGATAAGACGTGTTTCCAGCTCATTTGATAAAATTGAAATCGGGCTTCATTCGACGATGTGTATTCGGGATAATGGCGATAGAAAGTCAAATCCATTTTTTTCATTACATCATAGGTTGAAATGGGTTTGCCGTTTGTTCTGGCCAAAATTCGGTTGTTAATAAAGATTTTGGGTTCATCAGGACGGCGTAACAGGCCGGACTCCATAGCGGAGTGCAGTGAAATGGAATTGATTAAGGTAGTTAGGAGACAGATGGAGAAAAAATATTTCATAGTGGGTAATCAATGCATTAAATTTGTTTAAAGAGGCAGTTGCAAAACTCGGAGGCTTATGGCGCTAATATTTTGACACAGAATGAATTAGATGCAAATTTGACATACTCAAATCGAGTAGGCAAATTTGCATCTAATTCATTATGGGTCAAAAGATTAGATGCCATAAGCCTCCGAGTTTTGCAACTGCCTCTAAATGTTCTTAGGCTTACATGATAGGGCTAAGCTCTTTTAAGAACAACTCCAAAAAATCCATCCATGCCTCCCTGAGTTGGAAAGGTTTGAAGTGGTTCGGTATCGACCTTAAGGGAATATGTAGATAAAAAATGCTCTAATTGCTGCTGATTTTCTTCCTTGAGGAGACTACATGTTGCATAGATAATCCTTCCGGAAGGACTTAAGAAACTCAAGGCCTTTTCAAAAATCACTCTTTGCTGGCTTATCAGACGCTTCAAGAGCTCCATATCAAACTTCCATTTCATATCGGGATTGCGCCTTAAAGTCCCTGTGCCAGTGCATGGAGCATCGACAAGGACCCAATCCATTTTCTTTTTTAATTTGGAAAGATGGGCGCTATCTGGAGGTAAGATTTGATAATTTTGTATTCCTGCTCTGCGAAGTCTTTTGCGCGCTTCTCTTAGGGCTGTAAGGCGGATATCATGTACAAATATTTGCCCTTTGCCAAACATCAGAGGAGCAAAAGCAAGTGTTTTTCCTCCGGATCCTGCGCAGTAATCAAGGATCTGCTGACCAGCCTGTGCATGGACAAGATGAGCCACTAACTGACTTCCTTCATCCTGCACCTCGAACAAACCTTCTTTAAATTCAGGCAGTTGAAAGAGGTTCATTTTCTTATGAAAGATAATTCCATAAGGTGATGTAGTAGTGGGTGACACATCGTAAGAAGATTGCCAACGTTTAATTAATTCATCACGGCTGATCTTTAAGGAATTGACGCGGATAGTTGTCGGCGCTGGAGTATTACTAACCAGACAGAGTTGTTTGGCCTGCTCGCTTCCGTAGCTATTTTCGATCAGATCAAAAAGGACTTGAGGGAAGCTGACTCTTATTGCGAGTGGGATGTCATCTTGATTTTGAATTTTTTCAGGTTGCACTTTTAGCCAGGTGCGATAGCGATCTTCCCAGGATGAGGCGTGAGACAGGTGGTCTAATAATCTTTGCCAGCGGACCATCGCATAGATCGTTTCAGCGATGAAGGCGCGGTCCTTGGAGCCCAGAGAATGATGTTCTCGGAAATAATGATTGATGAACAGGTCAAGTGGAAGCGTTTGAGCAGAATAGTTCTCTAGAAGGTTTAATAGATGATGTTCTCTAAAAGGAAGTTTGCCCATAGACCTGAAGTTAGTTAATATTCATAACCTAAATGCGTAGTTGCCTGATTCCAGCATCAAAAACGATATCAAGAGCTTTGTTCATTGATATACGTTTTTCTCTGGCTAATTTGGCCAATGAGTAATGTCTATCGCTTGAAGTTCTATAGGAAATATTTCCTTTGAATTCTTCTTTATTCATTGGTTCAGGGATAGGATCCCCCTGCTCCATATATAGTTCAATAGTTGCAGCAATTACCTCCTGGATTTCTTTCATCCCTCTTTCAATATTGGTTGCATCTGTGCAAACACCAGGGAGCTCATTGACACGAATGATAAAAAACTTCCTCCCTTTATGCTTACTTGTTTCGATGGTATAAGTCCAGTTAAGCCCTAGGTAATATTTTAAATCTTTTTTAGTATCCATAATCCTTTAAAACCTCCTTTAATTCATTAATTTGATAATCATAGAGAAGTTTCCTCCTTTTTATAACAATTGTTTTATTATATCCTGTTTTTCTAAAATTGTGATGAGATCCTCTGATTTTGAGTTGAAATCCAAGATTTAGGAGCAAGTTTTCGGCTTCCTGATAAGAAATATTCTTTCCGTTAAGAATCTTTTGAATCAATTTATCGATTTTGCTCATAAACAAATGATAGCATTTTTGCTAGCAATCTTTCAATACAAATGTGAAACCTCGACTTTGTACATTTTTTGGACGAGCATTCGAGAGAGAAAAAAATAGCGGGAATTGCTGTGAGTGACTAACTTCAATTGACAAAGGTCATTGAATCTAATATTCTTTCCCACATTTACCAAACATCTTCTTAGGGAGAGAAATCATGTATTTACACTTATTCAAAAAACTACTATTTATCGTCCTCATTTTGGGGTTGCCAGCCTATTCGTTTGGAAAAGAAGAAAAGGTTCATTACCCATTGACAAACGAACCCATTGATGTGGTCATTGTAACTCATCCAAGAGACAAAAAGACACTGGAAGAATGCATTGCAGGGATTAAGAAAAACTGCAAAAATATTGGGCGCGTCATTATCGTATCTTCAGAAAAATTGACTGATCAAGCTGAATGGTTTGATGAGAAATTGTACCCATTTACAAAAGATGATGTTGCTCTGACGATTGTCAAAGGTGATAAAAAAAGAATGATCGATTTTTTCTACCATAATCACCGTTCACCCGGATGGTATTATCAACAGCTGTTAAAGCTCTATACCATGTTTATTATACCCGGTATTTCGTCCAATGTCCTTTTTATTGATTCAGATACAATATTTATGAAACCGGTTGAGTTTTTGAATGATAAAAATGGGGCTCTTCTTTGTATTAATAAGGATACAACCCGTGCCTTTCCAGAGTATTTTGCTCATGCAAAAAGATTAGTGCCTGGATACAAAAGGATCCATCGTGAAATCTATAGCGTTTGTCATCACATGTTATTTCAAAAGCCGATATTGGAAGATCTTTTCAAGAGGGTTGAAGAACATCATGGCAAAACGTTTTGGGTGGCATTTTGTGAATGTGTAAATCATTTGCGGAATAAAGGGGCGTCTGAATTTGAGATTTATTATAATTTTGCCCTCACACATACAGATCAAGTGGAGTTGCGCGAGTTGAAATGGACTAATTCCGGCGATTTGGGGAAGATTCACAAGTATAGGAAACAGGGGTATGATTTCGTCTCCTTCCATACCTATCTGAGAAAGCAGCCTAGATAGCTGCCCTATCCGAAAATAAGTTTCAAACTCACCTTAAGGTGAGTTTCAAAGTTTCCGCGGTTTGTTGCATTAATTTTTCAAGGTTTTGCTTAAATTCATTTTTCCTTCTGAGATATTCATTCCGATTAGTTTTTCCAATATCCCTTAGTTCTTTGTGTGAAAGCTGCTGAATCGTTTTTATAATTTTCATTAATTCTTTTTCATTTATCGAGTACGTTGTGGCATATTCCTGTTTACCTGTTTTCTTTTTATGCTTAACAAGGCATCTCTTGTCCTTAATAAATTCATTCATCGGAGGCGCATCGGTTGTGATAACAACAGCCTCTGCTGACATTCCTTCCATTAGGTAATGACCAAAGCCTTCAGTTTTACTGGGACATAAATGAATTCCACATTCATTTTGTAAGGACATAAGAGAATCCCGAGATATACTTTTATTGAAAAGTTTGATATTTTTCGGAGCAATGGTTGCAGTAGATCTATGGTTAATCAATATCAATTGTGATAATTCAGGATGAGTTAACCAGCTATAAAATACTTCTTCGGTTCCTTTCATCGGGCTATTGCCGGCCACATGAAGATATGTTATGTATTTTTTCTTTATGTCAGGACGGAGACAATCCAGGCTTGTAAATCCCAGATAATAAACATCCTTGCTAATGGGTTTAAAAATTCTCAAACATTCCTTTGTCTTACATAAAACTAAATCAAGTTGTTGAATCTCTTCCGTTGTTGCATAACAAAAATCTGGATTGGCCAGAAGCCAATTTAAATTTGCGGTAGGAAAAAATCGTGTTTCAAAATTAGAGAGAAACAGGTTTATATCAGCATGAGAAATATCAGGGTCTTTCGCATAATCAAAAACCTGCACATGGTGTCCTAGTGTACTCAACTCATTTTTCAGAATGGCAATATCCATATCTTTGCCACCCCCACTATTTAATTTCCCGTAAAGGATATTGATCTTTAAAGAAGGGGATTCTGCTGCGAGGGTCGAATTGGCAAAAATAAAGAAAAGAGCTGTTATAAAAAAGTGAAACATACAAATTTTTCCTTAGTGGTAAGCATATATGACTTATTGCCCGCGAGGATTCAGATAAATAAACGAGGGAGCCTGCTCCCATAAGATTCTAGCGTCGTCATAAGCAGCGTAGCGGGGTTTGTCACGTGTGCCTAAATTGTGGTGCTTTCTGAATTTCTTTTCATTTGAAAAAAGACTACTGTCACTTTTTCCACGTTGTCTTTGTTTAGGAAGTTTGAAATTCGGTAGATCCAAAAAATTGCGAATTTCTCTAAGCACCTCTTTATCCCAAATGTTTTCGAATTTAATTGCTAGAATATTCCCTTCCCCGGGATTGGCCGGAACGGTCTGTGTATGCAGCCAGGCATTTAATTGTTCGTACGTTCCGAATGCATCATGAGTCAACATATTTTCCTCCAAAGTTTGATACTGGCATGAACCACCGATCTTCTCCAGCCATGCCTTGTCCGACGTTTCCACGTTGAGAAAATGCATTCTGGCAAAACTCTTATTGTGCAAACTCAGATATAATGCAGATTCGGCAGCCTTATCTGGATTTGAATAAATGAAAAGGATCTTTCCCTTGAATTTTTTATTTGGTGGTAGAAGGTGCGTCTTGTAAATATTTTCGAAGGGTATGTAGTTAGTCAATTGATTTGACAGCATTGTGCTGCCAGACCGTCCCGAGCTTGCAACCAGGACTATTTGAGAACGATTGGCAATTTTTTTCAGACTTTCTCTTTTTTGGACAAAGGCGACCTGGCCTTGTTTGTGGAGAATATTTGCATTTGATGCAATTGGAACGGAAAAGCAAAGTAATAAGCTAACGAACGCTAGATGTATTGTAGTACGCATAGAGAGACCTCTTAAAATAATGTAGGGTAACGGACTTTTACACATTTTTTGATATTTTGCAAAGAGAATTGCTGTGATAGGGTGCAATTAAATGTGCGGAGTGAACTAGTCCCTCTGTGTTCTCTGTGGGCTCTGTGGTTAATAAAAATTTTTGAAATAAACATGAACCTAGACTTTATTAAACCACAGAGCCCACAGAGAACACAGAGAGGATGGTTCATCCCTTCACATTTAATTGGACCCACTGTGATAGGTGCAATTTAATCTGAGATCTCTCAGATTAAATTACTCACCTTACGCACCGGGAGCAGCATTTGGGCTGAGCCAAAGCCTCGGGGTTGAAAGATTGCAAAAGGGTCAATATCAAGAGAGATATTGACCCTTTTGCAATCTTTCAACCGCGAGAGCTTTCGCTTCAGCCCAAATGCTACTCCCGGTGCGTAAGGTGAGTAAATTACACCCAGCAGCATGAAAACATTTGACAAAATTTGCAGATATGATCGATAACACGTGGATTTATAAACTCATCTTTAACAAAAAATTCCGACAAATAAGAACATCTTTCGTTTGAAGGAAGGAACGAGGTCAACTATGAAAAACACAATACAATTTCGATTGCTTGAAAAGTGGCTTTCAGCCTTTTTCATCTTTTTATCAATTCCATTATTGATTTCCGCATCAGCAAACCCTGTCTCTCTCACATTAACCCAGCGTCAATTGTGCGACCTAGAGCTGATCATGAACGGAGGATTCGCTCCTTTAGAAACATTTTTATCTAAAAACGATTATGACAGAGTTGTCGATGAAATGCGCCTAGCTGACGGTACTTTGTGGCCTATGCCCATCACGCTTGATATTCCTGCAAAACTTCTTGAGAAAATAAAAATAGGAACTGACGTCCTATTGAAAGACCCGGAAGGCTTTACGCTGGCTTCAATCAAAGTTAATGAAATTTGGCAGCCCAATAAGTTGACTGAAGCCGAGAAAGTATTTAAAACAACTGATTCAGCCCATCCTGGCGTCTATTATCTCCTCAATCAGACTGGAGAATACTATATTTCAGGCATGTTGACAAAAGTTCAGTTGCCCCATCATTTTGATTTCAATCAGTTGCGCAGAACGCCAAATGAAATGAAACGATTTTTTAGGGAAAATGGAATTACGAAAGTCGTCGCCTTTCAAACACGCAATCCAATGCATCGTGCTCATTTGGAATTGACGATTCGAGCAGCGCGCAGTGTAGGAGCCCATTTGTTAATCCATCCTGTAGTGGGATTGACCAAACCTGGCGATGTCGATTATTTTACTCGGGTCAAATGCTATCAAAAACTGATCAACTACTTTCCTGAAGGTTCGACAACACTAAGCCTCCTTCCGTTGGCAATGAGGATGGGCGGTCCTAGAGAAGCACTTTGGCATGCCATTATCCGCAAAAATTATGGGTGTACTCATTTCATTGTTGGCCGCGATCATGCAGGCCCTGGAAAGGACAGTAATGGTATCGATTTTTATGAACCGTATGCCTCTCAAGAGCTGGTCATGGCCTATGCAAAGGAAGTTGGAATCGAGGTGGTTCCTTTTAAAGAAGTTGTTTTTGTACAGGATGATAATAATTATCAACCCATGGATGAAATTGACCCGGGCAAAAAGGTATTAACCATTTCAGGTACTCAATTGAGGAAACTGTTGAATTCAGGTTCAGAGATTCCTGAGTGGTTTTCTTTTCCTGAAGTCGTGGCTGAATTGAGAAAGGTTTATCCTCCCCGCTCAAAACAGGGCTTCACTCTTTTCTTTACTGGTTTATCAGGAGCAGGAAAATCTACGCTTGCCAAAGCAGTGAGTTTGAAACTCATGGAAATTCAAGAACGTCCCATGACTGTTTTGGATGGCGACATTATCCGCACACATCTATCTTCGGAACTTGGTTTTTCTAGAGAACACCGTTCGGTAAATGTGCGCAGAGTGGGTTATGTGGCTAGTGAAATTACAAAAAATCGGGGCATTGCTATCTGTGCTATGATTGCACCTTATGAGCAGGATAGGAAGTTCGTAAGGGATATGGTAAGTGCTGGCGGTAATTTCATCGAAATCTTTGTTTCAACTCCATTGAATATTTGTGAAATCAGAGACACCAAAGGGTTGTATGCACTTGCGAAAGAAGGAAAAATGGCGAATCTGACCGGTGTGGATGATCCCTATGATTTTCCTCAAAATCCTGAAGTCACAATTGATGCTTCAAGTTGCACGATACAGGAAGGTGTGGATTTGATTTTAGAATATTTGAGAAAAGTTGGACATATTTGATAACCCTACTAGAGGATAATAAATGAACACAAAGTGCCTTGTATTTATTGCTTGCCTGATATTTTTCACCGCTCAAAGCGCCTTCTCAGAAGAATGGAAGAGAGCATATCTGGCATCTTACCCGCGGTCGGGTAACCATTGGATCCGTAGTCTTGTAGAGGAAGCTACACATGTTGCGACAGGCGCAGTTTATCTGGACAAAGTACCTATGCATATGAAAAAGGTTTTTCCATGGGGAGGCCATTGCTGTAAACACGGCTATGA
>Ga0207131_1050_pt1 | contig 16611 bp, 16 predicted proteins | sample Alteio_BWMinHeat_13_FD_153557 | JGI IMG/M metagenome (GOLD analysis project Ga0207131, IMG submission 153557) | Enriched cells from forest soil in Barre Woods Harvard Forest LTER site, Petersham, Massachusetts, United States -... | ecosystem: Environmental > Terrestrial > Soil > Temperate forest >...
CGGCAGCCCGTGCATGCGGCTGGCGCAGCGATCGATTTCGTCGTGGGTGAAGAGGGGATAGTCCGGGATGTTGTTCTCCTCCTTCTGCCGCATCATCACGTTGGCGGAGTTGTGCAGCATGCGCTCGATCAGCATCCGGCTGGAAGTGGTCAGGATAACCGGCGTATTCGGGTGCTCGCGCATCGCCACCGGCAGTCCACCAATGTGATCCAAGTGGCAGTGGGTGATGATGATAAGGTCCAGCGTCTGGCCGCGGATCTGGGACAGGTCCGGGATCGCGGCGCGGCCGGTTTTCTTAGGATTCAGGCCGCAATCGATGAGGACGCGGAGGTCGCCAAACTGGACAAAGTGGGAGTTGGCGCCGATGCCGCCAGCACGGTTCAAATCAATGAGTTTCATTTACGAATCGAACATCCAAAACGAAAATTCCCCGGAGAACGAGGTTGTTTTTTAACCCACCGGAATCGTCATCGTGAACGGCGGCAGCAGCACGTGCACCTTCTGCCCGGTTTCGTCCACGCCATGAAACGAGCCATGGGCCGTGGCGTTGCACCCGGTCACGTGGTAACTGTTGTAGGAAAACTCCTCGCCGGGCGCGAGCCGCGGGGTTTCGCCGACGATCTTGTCGCCCTCGATCACCAGGTGGCTGCCGTCGGCGTGCTCGACGACCCATTTGCGGCCGAGCAGCGTCACGGTGCGGTCCGAGCCGTTCTTGATCGTGATAAAATAAACAAAGGCGTGGGGCTGGTCCGCGGGCAGGGTGGCTCCGCCATGATGGTAGTGGAGTTTATCGAGCCGGGCCGTGAGGCCGGGAAGTTCGCTGGAGCTGGGCACGTTGCAGATAATTAACGCGACCGCGCGACAGTCGCAAGGCGGCTTTCGTCTTGCTGCGGATTTGGAGGGCCGCACAAACTCCGGCTTTATGGCCAAATTCGCCCTGCTCTCCGTCAGTGACAAACGCGGTCTCGTCGAATTTGCCACGGCGCTGGTGCGCCAGCACGGCTACACGCTCCTCTCCACCGGCGGAACGGCGAAACAGCTCCTCGCGAGCGGACTGCCCGTCACCGAGGTGAGCCAGCACACGGGATTTCCCGAAATGATGGACGGCCGCGTGAAGACGCTGCACCCGAAAATCCACGGCGGACTGCTCGCGCGGCGCGACAAGCCCGAGCATCTCGCGCAGGCGGCCCAGGCCGGCATTGCGCTGATCGACCTCGTGGTGGTCAACCTGTACCCGTTCGAGGAAACGGTCGCGAAACCGCACGTCACGTTCGAGGAGGCGATCGAGAACATCGATATCGGCGGACCGTCCATGCTGCGCAGCGCGGCGAAGAATCATGAGAGCGTCACCGTGATCTGCGACCCGGCGGATTACCCCGCGGCGCTGGCCGCACTGGAGGCACCGAAAGAGCTGCACGCGCTACGCCGGCGGCTGGCGCTCAAGGTGTTTCAGCGGACGGGCAGCTACGACACGGCCATCGCCAAGTATCTTGAAGGGCAGGCGGCGGAGCCGGACCTGGCGGCGCTGGCCGGATTTCCGGAAACATTGAACCTCAGCTACAAGAAAGCTCAGAGCCTGCGCTACGGTGAAAATCCCCACCAGCGCGCGGCGTTGTACGGGACGTTCCACGAGCACTTCCAGCAGCTCCAGGGCAAGGAACTCAGCTACAATAATATTTTGGATATCACGGCGGCGACGTTTCTGATCGGCGAGTTCGAGCGGCCCACGGTCGCGATCCTGAAGCACACCAATCCCTGCGGTGCGGCCAGCGCCGACACGCTCGAGTCGGCTTGGGAGAAGGCGTACGCGACGGACAAACAGGCACCGTTTGGCGGGATCATCATCGTGAATCGAACGCTGGAGGCAGCGCTGGCGACGACGATTGCGGAGATTTTCACCGAGGTCATCATCGCGCCGCGCTTCAGCGATGAAGCGCTCGCGATCTTCGGCAAAAAGAAAAACCTCCGGCTGATGATTGCAAAGGCGGGTCCCGGGGCCGATTCGCTCCGCGAAGTGCGGTCGGTCATCGGCGGCGTGTTGCTGCAGGATCGCGACAAGACACTGGGCAACGTCGCCGATTTCAAGGTGGTCACGAAACGCCAGCCCACGCCCGAGGAATGGGCGGGCATAATGTTTGGCTGGAAAATCGGCAAACACGTGAAGTCGAACTCCATCGTTTACTGCCGTGGCGAGCAGACGCTGGGCGTGGGCGCGGGTCAGATGGCGCGGGTGGACAGCTCGCGCATCGCGGTCTGGAAGGCAGGCGAAGCCGGGCTGAGCTTGAAGGGCTCCGTGGTTGCGAGTGAGGCGTTGTTTCCATTCGCAGACGGACTCATTGCCGCTGCCGAAGCGGGGGCCACGGCCGCGATTCAGCCGGGCGGATCCGTGCGCGACGAGGAAGTGATCAAGGCGGCGGACGAGCGCGGGATGACGATGGTCTTCACGGGTATCCGGCATTTTAAGCACTGAGTTACGGTCGGCGGTAGTTTGGAGTAGGGCGGGGTCTTTGACCCGCCTTTGCAGACAAGAGGGCAGGTCGAAGACCTTGCCCTACCTGGCTTTTCCGGTTGGCGCGGAAGAGAATTTTCCGTCACGGTAACCGGATGTTCGACCCTGTTGAAAAACTGAAGGAATTCATCCGCTTCCAGAGCGTCTCCGCCGACTCGAAATACAAGGACGACATGCGCGGCGCGCAGGAGTTTGTCTCGGGGCTGCTCGGCTCGATGGGTTTTGCCGTCGAGGTCGTGAAGACGGACCTGCATCCCATCATCCTCGCGCATCGCGGCGGCGACGCGTCTTGGCCGCACGTGATCATTTACGGACACTACGACGTGCAGCCGGCCGATCCACTCAACCTGTGGACGTCACCGGCATTCGAGCCGACAATTCGCGGCAACCGGATCTACGGGCGCGGGGCGGCGGACAACAAGGGACCGTTGCTGACGCACATCACTGCCGTGGGGCAGTTGCTCGAGCAGAATCCCAAGCTGCCGCTGCGCATCACCTTTCTCATCGAGGGCGAGGAGGAGATGGGCAGCCCGAGTTTCCTGCCGTTTCTGGAGAAGTACAAAGACACGCTCAAGCAGGCGGACTTCGTTTATCTTTCCGACACGGGTATTCCGAATGAGACGCAGATGGTGATCACGGCCGGACTGCGCGGGCTGGTGACATTCGAGATCGAGGCAGTTGGACCCAAGAGCGACCTTCACTCGGGACTGCACGGCGGCGTGCTGCTGAACCCGATCCAGGCGCTGGTGGATCTGTGCGCCTCGCTGCATAAGCCGGATGGCCGGGTGAATATCCCGGGCTATTACGACGATGTGCTGGACGTCGAACCGTGGGAACGCACGGAGTTGAAGAAACTCGGAGCCAAAAAGGCCGACTATCAGAAGTTTCTCGGCATCGATGCGTTTCACACGCCGCCTGGCATCACTCCGTTTGAGGCGCTGCGGTTTTTTCCGACGTTGGAATTTAACGGCATCGGCGGTGGCTATCAAGGGGAGGGCGGCAAGACGGTCATTCCCAGCAAGGCCTTCGTCAAAATCAGCTGCCGGCTCGTCGCGAACCAGAAGCCGGCCAAGATCAAGGCACTCGTGTATAAGACCATCCGGGCGCGCGCTCCGAAGGGCGTAAAGCTTACCATCAAGGACGGCCACACCGGGCTGCCGTACGTTGTCGTGCCGCCCGGCCGCTCGAACACGCCGAAGAACCAGTCGCCCGTGCTGGCGCGCGCGTTCCGCGCGACGGACGCCGCGGTGACTGAGATCTGGGGCAAACCGCCACTGTATCTGCGCGAGGGCGGCAGTGTGCCGATCATTGGCGAGATCAAGCGCGTGCTCGGGCTCGACTCGGTGATGATGGGACTCTTCCTGCCCGAGGATAATCTCCATGCGCCGAACGAGAGCTTCAATCTCGATGTGATGAAGAAGGGCATCGAGACATCGAAGCGGATCCTGGCGGTGATCGCGAAGCAGTGATTGTTGTAGGGCGGGGTCGCTGATCCCGCCAGTAAGTTGCGAGCTCGCTCGCAACGTGGCGCGGCAAGCGCGCAACCCACGTGGAAAACGAAAGGCAGGGTCAGCGACCCCGCCCTACAAATAAAAAAGCCCCGGTTTGCACCGGGGCTTTCGCTGAGAGGGAAAATTACTTCTTGAGGACGATGATTTCCGCGCGGCGATCCTTCGCCATCTCATCGTCCGCGGCGTTCTTCTTGGCCTCGAGGCTGCCCTTGGAGTTCGACTCGACCTTGTCGGCGGCAACGCCGAGCGAGATCAAGTATTTCTTGGCGGCGGTGGCGCGGCGGTCACCGAGGCTCAAATTGTACTCGTCGGTTCCGCGCCAGTCGCAGTGGCCTTCGAAGAGGATGCGGTAGGTCGGGTTCTTCGCGAGATAGTCCTTGGCTGCCTGGATCTTGGCGCGCTCGGGTTCCTTGATGTTCGATTTGTCGAAATCGAAGTAGACGGCACCGAGGAGGCCCTTGATCATGTCGGCCGTCTCAATCACTCCATCGGGGCGCTGCTCAAGCGTGCTCGTGGTGTCGGCCGTGACCGCGACCGCCTCAGGATTGATGGCGCCGCCGGTATTGGGTCCGAGGACCGTGGCGCTCGGATCCGGGCGCTTCGGCTTCTTGGAGCAGCCGGCAAAAATGAACGCGGTGCTCGCGATGATGAGGCAAAGTTTCTTGGAAACGGTGTTCATGAAAAAGTTTCGGGACGTGTCGGGATGGGTTCGGAAGAAAATTTATTGGGGCAACCCATTTGCGCCCGCAAGGTTTTACTGCGCTTTTTTCTGCTCGATGAGGCCGACTTCCAAGGCGTAGCGGGTCAGGCTCGCGACATCGTGGAGGTTCAGTTTGCGCATGAGATTGGTGCGGTGATTGTCCACGGTCTTGATGCTGATGCCGAGTTTAGCGGCAATTTCACGGGTGCTGTGACTCTCAGCGACAAGCTGCAGAATCTCCCGTTCCCGATCGGTGAGAAAATCAGAGGCGCTGCTGGCATCGGGATTGGCCACGACATCGCGCAACAGGGCGGCGACGGCGGGCCCGAAATAGGTGCCGCCATTGGCCACGGTCTCGAGACCTTTCTTGAATTCGAACAGGCCGGCGGTCTTTTCGACGAACCCGTGGGCACCGGCCTCCAGCATCTCGCGCACGAGCACCGGGTTTTCGTGACCCGAAAAGACGAGCACCCTCATGTTGGGCAGCTTTTTGCTGATGCGGCGTAGGATATCCACCCCATTGAGGCCGGGCAGCTTCGCATCGAGGACGAGGAGGTCCGGCTTGACGTCCAGGCAGACGGAGAGGGCGTTTTGGCCATCGCCGCTCTCCCCGACGAGCTGGTAGTTCGCGTCCAGCCGCAGGATTTCCACCAGCATCTCGCGGATAGCGGTTTGATCCTCAATAATGACGAGCCGCTTCATGGGGCCGGAAGCGTGGGATTAAGGGGTAAGTGATTCAATCAAAGAGTGGTGGGCTGGCTGGGATTCGAACCCAGAACCAACAACTTAAAAGGATGCTGCTCTACCATTGAGCTACCAGCCCCCGGGCAAAGTAAAAGCGCGAAATAGGTTCCGGCGTCGAGCTTTGGCAAGTAATTTCGCCCGGGCAAGTTGCGGTCCCGGCATTGACCGTGAACATTCCGGAGCGTAAGTCACCCTTCCACCCCTACGATTTTGGGAACTTTTCAAAAATATACCCATCAGAGCGAAGCAGAACGCATGTCAACCAAAGCTCAGGAAGTGGCTTTCGATCAGGAACTCGTGAACCGCTTTAAGGGCGGCGATCAGTCGGCTTTCAACGAGATGGTCACCCGTTACTGGGACCGGATTTATGGCATGGTGAACCAGCTGTTGCGCAACTCCCAGGACGCCGAGGAGGTGACCCAGGATGCCTTTATCCGCGCCCACCGCGGGCTGGCCAATTTCCGGGGCGACTCAGCCTTTTCGACCTGGTTGTACCAAATCGCGACCAATCTGGCCCGGAATCGGTACTGGTACTGGTGGCGCCGGAAGCGCGACAAGTCGGTCTCCTTTGACGCCCCGGTCAGCGCCGACAACGCCACCACGCTGGCCGATCTCATTCCGGCGGAACTTGAGACGCCGGATGACATCACAGTAACCCAGGAGTTTGTTACCCGCATCGGGCAGGGCATGGAGAAACTGAGCGCCAAGCACCGCGAAATCCTGACCCTGCGAAACATCAAGAACCTGACCTACGAAGAAATCGCCGCCATCCTCAAGATATCCGTCGGCACCGTAAAGAGCCGGATCGCCCGCGCCCGCGAGAGCCTTCGTTCCAAACTCGGCGAAGATTTTAAGTTAAAGAACTGACTACCCGCAGCTGACCCCTGCGCCCAACCCAGACACCACACCCGCCATGAAAGAGTCCAAATTCATCGAATTGCTGAATCTCTACGTTGACCACCACATCAGCCCGGCCGAGGCCGCGTTGCTGGAAGCCGAGGTTCGCAACAATCCTGACCGTCGCCAGATCTACCGGGAATACTGCCAGATGCAGAAGGGCTGCACGGAGCTCGCCGCCAATTTCCGCGCGCAGGCGCCCGCCGGCGGTCCCACGCTCGTGGAATTCCAGCCGCGCAAATCCCGGTTCGGCGTCGTGGCCTATGCGTCGGGCCTGATGGCCGTGGCTGCCGGCGTGGCAGTGGTCTTTACGCTGCGTTCAAAACAGCCGGAGCGGGTCGCCGCGAACCCGGCTGCCCCCACTGTGGTTTCAGTCGCGGCCGCCAAGTCATCCGCGCCAGCCGTGGCGCAGACGCCCGCCGCGCGTCCGGCTTTGCAGCCGGTGTTCGGTCCGCGCCTGTTAACCGCACGCGAACAAGGTGCCGATCTGGCCGAAAGCTCCACCGACCAAGCGGCCTTCGCCGAGTGGATGAATGGCATTCAGTTTTCATCCCTTTCCGGCGTGTCGGTGGATGACCTCCGCTTTGATGCCCATGCGAACTTGCAGCCCGATGTGCGGACCTACCGCGCGTCGCGCCCGATTCAGGGCAAGCTCGAGCAGACTGCGTTCACTTTCCAGAAGTGAACTAGCTGAGGGCTTTTTTAACCAAGGCCTCGGTCGTGGCCTTCGGTCCGAGCGCGAGTACCGCGTGACGCACCGCCTGGTCGGCGTCGGCGGCCTTGTAACCCAGCGCAATCAACGCCGCGACCGCGTCGCGATGCGTGCCACCCTCCTGTAAGGCGGAAGGGGCGTCAGACGTCGTGCCCAAAACCGCGGTGTGAGCGGCGCTGACCTTGGATTTCAATTCCACGACGAGGCGCTCCGCGGTCTTTTTGCCGATGCCGGGACACTTTGCGAGGGTGCCAACATCGCCGATGCGAATGGCGTTCTCCAACAACGGCAGCGACAGCCGGCTCATGATGCTCAGGGCGACCTTCGGGCCGACGCCGGTCACGTTCTCGATCATCAATCGGAAGAAATCACGCTCGGCCGGCGTGGCGAAGCCGTAAAGCGTCTGCGCGTCCTCGCGGTAAATCACCAGCGTGTGCAACTTCACCGTCGCCCCGGTGGCGGGCAGTTTTTCCGCGGTGGTGACGGGTATGTTGACCTCGTAGCCGAAGCCATTGAGCTCAACGATCGCATGCAAGGGCGTGGCCGACGTGAGCGTGCCCTGGATCGAGGTGATCATGTCACTTCAACCCGAGCACATCCTGCATGTCGTAAACGCCGGGCTTCTGCTTGACGACCCATTGGGCCGCGCGCAGCGCCCCGCGCGCAAAAATCGCCCGGTCGCTGGCCTTGTGAGTCAGCTCAATCCGTTCGCCCAGACCGGCAAAAATCACCGTATGATCGCCCACCACGTCGCCGCCGCGCAGCGCGTGCACGCCGACCTCGGCATTGGTGCGCGCACCGGTGATGCCCTGGCGGCCGTGACGCAGCGCCTTGGCGGTGAGCTTGCGTTCCTCGAGGATGATTTCGAGTAGACGCGCGGCGGTGCCGCTGGGGGCATCGACCTTGAGGCGATGATGCATCTCCAGAACCTCCACGTCGTAGTCCGGGCCGAGCAAACTCGCGGCCCGCCGCGTGAGCGCGAACAACAGATTCACGCCGATGGAATAATTTCCCGCCCACACGCAGGGAATCTTTGCCGCGAGCACGAGCAGCTTTTTCTTGTCCTCGGCCGAGTGACCCGTGGTGCCAATCACGACGGGCTTGCGCTGCGCGACCGCCAGCTCGAGCAACGCCGGCGTGGCCTTGTGCGAGCTGAAATCGACGATGATGTCCGCGTTCTTCACGCCCGCCGCGAGGTCGTCACCGACATCGACTGCGCCGCCGACCGTCAGCCCCGCCTCGGCGGTGGCCGCCGCGAGGGCATGACCCATGCGACCTTTCGCGCCGTTGATGAGAATGCGGAGGGGCATGGAAAATTACCGGCGGAGCGCGCCGAGCGCCTTGGCGAGAATGGGCAGGTTGGCCGTGCTCATCTCGCAGAGCGGCAGGCGCACGGCCGCGGATCCGATGATGCCAGCGCGCGCGAGGGCCGTCTTGATCGGCACCGGGTTGGGTTCGATGAAGAGCGCCTTGAAGAGGGGATACAGCTGTTGGTGGATCCGCATCGCCTTCGCGTAGTCATTCGCGGCGGCCAGACGCACCATCTGCGCCACTTCGCGCACGACCAGATTGGACGCGACGCTGATCACGCCCTCGGCGCCGACCGCCATGAAGGGTAGGGTGAGAACGTCATCGCCGCTGAGCACGGTGATGTCCTTGCCCATGGCCTGTTTCAGTTGATCCACGCGATCGACGCTGCCGCCGGCTTCCTTGATCCACCGCACATGGCTGTATCTCGCCCGCAACCGCTCCATCGTGGGCACGCCGATCTCGATGCTGCAGCGGCTGGGAATGGAATAGAGAATGATCGGCCGATCGGTCGCCTCGGCAACGGCGCAATAATGCCGGAACAGGCCTTCCTGGTTGGGCTTGTTGTAGTACGGCGTGACCACGAGCATGCCGTCGGCGCCCGCCGCATGGGCGTGTTGCGTGAGTTCGACCGCCTCGTGGGTGGAATTGGAGCCGGTTCCGGCGATGACCGGAACGCGTCCGCGGACCGACGCGATGACGGCGCGGATTACGTCCATGTGTTCTTCATGGCTCAAAGTGGGAGATTCCCCGGTGGTGCCGACGGGCACCAAGCCGTCGATCCCGCCCTTGATTTGGTGCTCAACGAGTTTCTCGAGGTCGCGGTAGGCGACTTCGTGATTTTTGAAGGGCGTGACGAGCGCCGTGAGCGTGCCGGTAAGGGGGCGGGATTTCATGGAAGCTGGCAATGTGGCCTTGCTCTACAGCGCATGGTGAAATAGAGAATCCGCAACGCTTTTTTACCCATGGCCACTCCAATGACCCCGCACACGGAAATGCTGAACGACTTGCTCAAACTTGCCGTCGAAAGCGGTGCGAGCGATATCGTCGTGAAATCGAACAAGCCGGGGTACGTCCGGCTCTCCGGGCGGCTCAAGCCGGTGGAAATGGACCCGATTTCATGCCCCGAGGCGCAGGCGTTTGTGGACGAGCACGTCCCGAAGGTGTTCAAGCAGAAGTGGGAGGACGAGGGCCAGATCGACTTTGCCTATGCCGCCGACGGCGTGGGGCGCTTTCGCGTCAACGCCTTTCACCAGCGCGGGCTCGTGAGCATCGTCCTGCGTCACATCAAGAGTCGCGTGCCGACCTTTGCCGACCTGAACCTGACCCCGGAGCCGATGCTGAAACTGGCGCAGGCCAAGGATGGCATCCTGCTCATCTGCGGTGCCACCGGCTCGGGCAAGAGCTCCACAATGGCGGCGATGCTGAACTGGATTAACCAGAACATGGACAAGCATATCGTCACGATCGAGGACCCGATCGAATACACGTTCCAGGACGAGAAGTCGCTGTTTCAACAGCGCGAAATCGGCCTCGACGTGGCGAGCTTCCAAATCGCGATTCGCGCGGTGCTGCGCCAAAATCCCGACATCATCCTGATCGGTGAAATGCGCGACCGCGAAACCTTCGAGACCGCCATCTCGGCGGCTGAAACCGGTCACTTGGTGTTCTCCACCATGCACGCCGCCACGGTGTCGCAGTCGTTGACGCGCCTCTTCGAGTTCTTCCCGCCCGAGGAGCAACTGCAGGCGCGTCGGGCCATCTCGGGTTCGCTCAAGGGTTTCATCTGCCAAAAGCTGATCCCGGCGCTCGAGGGCGGCGGCCGCGTTCCCGCCAACGAGGTGCTCAACGCCGACACCGTCGTGCGCAACCTGATCCTCGAGGGGCAGTTCGAGAAAATCCAGGGCATCCTCGAGGGCACCGGCGACTCCAGCAGCTTCTCGTTCAACAAGGATATTTTCCGCCTGATCAAGGCGGGCAAGATCAGCAAGGCCGAGGGACTGCGCTTCTCGCCGAATCCGCAGGCACTGGAGATGAACCTCAAGGGCATCTTCATGAAGTCCTGATTGCGGCATGAAGTTTCCGCCCTGCCTCCGGTGCGCGCTCCTGGTGGCCCTGGCCGCCGGGCTGCGCGCGCAAGAAAAACCCGCGGAGGAGCCGGCAAAATCCGCCAACTGGCTCGTTGATGCCATGGCCGACAAGGCGGCCGATTCGCGGGATGACGCGAAGCCGGGCGCGTCCCAGGCCGACGGTCGATCCGCGACCGCGGTCTCGCACGTTTTTCCCAAACCGGACGACGGAGCCGCCAATCCGCTGTCATCGTATCTGGCCACCTGGATGACGCCGCGTGACCTTGAGATCCTCAAGATCAAGAGCACCGACGCCAACATTCCCGGCGGCACGACGGTCTCGGGGAAGGATCGGAGCGCGGCACGCGGACCGGCCACAAATTTGAACAAGAATCCCTACCTGATCGACATCGCACCGGAGGTCGCCACGAACGCGAAGGAACCGCCGCCTGCGCCGGCGCCGAAGTCACTCGTGCTGGTGCCGCCCGCCGAAAAAAAGGATGCGGCGCCCGCCAAAACGCCGGGCCCGCCGCCGGATTTGATCAAGTCGCAGGAAGATCAGAAGTATTTCCCGCAGCTGAAGCGTTTTTAGGGCTTGGTTTTTGTGGGGGCGGGCGATTTTCTAGCCGGTTCAACCATGGCATTGGCATTAATTTTTTCCGGACAGGGTGCCCAAAAAGTCGGCATGGGAAAGTCGCTGGCCGAGCAGTCGCCGGTGGCGCGCGCCCTTTATGCCGAAGCCAACACCGTGCTGGGCTGGGACCTCGCGAAGGTCTGTTTTGAAGGCCCCGAAACGGAGCTGACCCAGACCAAAGTCTGCCAGCCGGCGCTGTTTGTGCACGGTCTGGCACTGTTGGCGGCGTTGAAGGACCTCAGGAAAATGCCGGCGGGTGAGCCCAGATTCGCGCTCGGCCTCAGTTTGGGCGAAGTGACGGCTTATTGCGCCGCGGGCGTATTCGATTTTGCCACCGGGTTGAGGGTGGTCGCCGAGCGCGGCCGGCTGATGCAGCTGGCCTGCGAGCAGACCACGGGCGGGATGGCCGCAATCATGGGCGAGGAACGCGCGAAGGTGCAGGAGCTCTGTCGCGAATTCGATATCGAGGCCGCCAATTTTAATGCGCCGGGCCAGATCATCGTCTCGGGCGAAAAATCCAGGATCGATGCCGCCGTGGCCGCGGCGAAGGAGCGCGGGATCAAGAAGATCATCCCGCTCAACATCGCCGGCGCGTACCATTCGCGCTTGATGGAGCCGGCGCGCGTCGCGTTCGCGAAATTCCTGGAGGGCGTGCCATTTGCCGCGCCGAAGTTCACTGTCTTCACAAATACCACGGGCCAGACCGTTTCGGAGCCGGCTGATCTCAAGGCCGCGCTGGTGAAGCAGGTGGTTTCGTCCGTGCTCTGGGAGGATTGCATGCGCGCGGCCGCCGCCGCGGGTACGACGGAGTTCTGGGAGCTGGGGCCGGGCGGCGTGCTGGCCGGTCTCGCGCGGCGGACGGAAAAGTCGTGGGTGGTGAAGAGTTTTGCGGAGTATTCTGACGTGACCACCTGACGATGCCGCTGACCAAATACACCCGCAATTTTTGCATCATCGCTCACGTCGATCACGGCAAGACCACGCTGTCCGATCGGATCCTCGAGCATACCAACACCGTTGCGATGCGGGTGATGACGGCCCAGCACCTCGACTCGATGGACCTGGAGAAGGAGCGCGGCATCACGATCAAGTCGCATCCGGTGACGATGACGTACCGCGCGAAGGATGGGCACGACTACAAGCTGAACCTGATGGATACGCCCGGGCACGTGGATTTTTCCTACGAGGTCTCGCGCAGCTTGGCCGCCTGTGAGGGCGCGGTGCTGCTGATCGATGCGGGCCAGGGTGTCGAGGCGCAGACCGTCGCGAACGCCCATCTGGCTTTCGGCCAGAAACTCAAGGTCATCCCGGTCATCAATAAAATCGACCTGCCGAGCGCGAACCTCGAGCTGTGCATTCGCCAGCTGGAGGACATTCTCTCGATTCCCGGCGAGGAGGCGATCCTGGCCAGTGGCAAGGCGGGCATCGGCATCGTGGATATTCTCGAGGCCGTGGTGACGCGCGTGCCGCCGCCGCGGTGGGCGACGTATCCGCAATTGCGGGCGCTGGTGTTCGATTCGCTCTACGATTCCTACCGCGGCTGCATTGCGTACGTGCGGGTGTTTTCCGGCACGGTCAAAGCCAACGACATGATGATGCTGATGAGCAATGGCCAGAAGGCCGAGGTGAAGGAGGTCGGGGTGTTCATGCCGAAGATGACCAAGATTGCGTCGCTCGGCGCCGGCGACGTCGGCTACATTGTTTCCAGCATCAAGAACACGTCCGATGTGAAGACGGGTGACACGATTACGCTGGCGGCGCGTCCCGCCACGGAAATGCTCCCGGGCTACAAAGAGGTTCGCCCGATGGTGTTTTGCGGCCTGTATCCGCTGGAGAGCGACGACTACGAAAAACTTAAGGCCGCGCTCGGCCGCCTGCGGCTGAATGATGCGGCCTTCGTCTATGCGTCGGAAAGTTCACTCGCGCTCGGTTTTGGCTTTCGCTGCGGTTTTCTCGGCCTGCTGCACATGGAGATCATCCAGGAACGCATCCGCCGGGAGCACGACGTGGACATCATCTCGACGTATCCGAGCGTGATCTACCAGGTGATCAAGCACGGCGGCGAAAAGATCGAGGTGGATAACCCCGTCAACATGCCGGATCCCGGCACGATCCTGGAGATCAAGGAACCGACCATTCGCGCGTCGATCATCCTGCCCAACGACTCGATGGGTGACATCCTCGCCCTGATCATGGAGAAACGCGGCGTGGTGGAGCACACGGACACGCTCGACATGAACCGCGTGATGCTGCGCGCGGTGCTGCCGCTCAATGAAATCCTGGTCGATTTCAACGACCGGCTGAAAAGCATCACGCACGGCTACGGCTCGATGGACTACGAGTTGGGCGAATACCTGACGTCCGACCTGGTAAAGATGGACATCATGATCAACGGCGACCCGGTGGATGCCTTTGCCTCCATTGTGCACCGGGACAAAGCCGAGGCGCGAGGCCGCCAGCTGTGCGAGAAACTGGCCAAGATCATCCCGCCCCAGATGTTCAAGGTGGCGATCCAGGCCGCCATCGGCGGCAAGATTATCGCGCGCGACAACGTCCGCGAAATGCGCAAGGACGTGACGGCAAAATGTTATGGCGGCGACATCAGCCGCAAGCGCAAGCTCCTCGACAAGCAGAAGGAGGGCAAAAAGAAGATGAAACAAATCGGCCGGGTATCCATCCCACCTGATGCCTTTATCAAGGTGCTCCAAAACGACTGAGGACCCCATGTCATCGCAGCCCCATTTATTGCACCGCGTCGGCCAGACCCTGCTTTCGTGGATCGGCCTCGGCAACGCCGAGACCAAGCTGCGGGCCCACGCCGAGAACTGGCTCGAGATGGCCGACAAGGTCTGGGATTACCGCCGGGATCAACTGACGGAACGGGATGCCGCTGAGTTGCGCACGCGCACCGTCGACCTGCGCCAGCGCTACAAGACCCGGGCGACCGAGACCAAGCTGAAGCAAGGCATCGATGCGCTGGAGCCGGTCCTGAAGCGCACGGGCGGCGCCATCTATCCCAAGACGGCGCTGGTCGAGAACGTGGAGTTCTTCCTCGTCGCCGCGATCGTGATCATCGGCGTGCGCACCTATTTCCTGCAGCCCTTCAAGATTCCGACGAATTCGATGTGGCCGACGTACTATGGCATGACGCCCGAGGTGTTCACGACGAAGGCCGAGGAGCCTGGCCCGCTGGCCGTGGCGGCGCGCGCGGTCATTTACGGAGCCTGGCCGCATCGCCTGGACGCCCCGGTCGATGGCGAGGTCATGATCCCCATCGGGGGAATGGAAAGGCAGAAAGGCTATGTGCACTACCAGACGGTGCCGGGTCGTTCCTGGCTGATCTTCCCGACGCAGCTGAAGGAATACACGCTGCTGGTGGGCGACCGTCCGGTCACCGTGCGGGTACCGTTGGATTTCAATTTCGACTGGGCCGTCGCTGACATGTTTTTCCCCACCGGCCGGGTTTTCAGTGGCGCGGACCTGTTGGGCAAGTTCGAAGCCCTGCAGGCCACCGGGGAGTTTGAGGATCGGATAGTGAATGGCGAACGGCTGCGCTGGCTCCGGACGGGTCGCCGGGTAAAAGCGGGAGACCGGATCCTGTCCTTTGATGAGATTACCGGCGATCAGCTCTTCGTGGATCGCGTGAGCTATAACTTCTTCCGGCCCCGGGTGGGGCAGGGATTCGTTTTCAACACGGCCAACATCCACAGCAAGTACATGCTGGATGACGCGGGAAACCAGATTGAGCAGTACTACATCAAGCGCTTGGTCGGCACGCCGGGCGACGAGATCCAGATTCGCGAACCCATCCTTTATCGGAATGGCCAGCCCATCTCCGGCGCGGCGGCCTTTGAACGGAACGCGCGGCGTGAGGGCAAATACCGGGGTTATGTCTATGGCCCGGTGTATCTGGGTTCTCCCGATGAGAAAATCAGCGTCCCGCCGGACGCCTTTTTTGCCATGGGTGACAACTCGATGGACAGCGGCGACAGCCGCTATTGGGGCTTTGTCCCGGCCAAGGAAGTCGTCGGCCGGCCCTTGTTCATTTATTTCCCGTTCAGCCGAAGATGGGGTCCGTCGCGGTAGTTTTGTCATAGGTAATATACGCACAATAGATATTATGTTAACTATCGTTGTGCATGAATGAACCGCTGTTCAACTGGCTGACGGATCGCAGCGCGGGCGTTCTCCTGCACCCGACGTCCCTGCCCGGTTCCCAAGGCATTGGGACCCTCGATGAGAACGCGGTCACCTTCCTCGAATTCCTGGCCGCCGCGGGCTTCAAGTCCTGGCAGATCTGCCCGCTCGGTCCCACCGGCTATGGTGATTCGCCCTACCAGTGTTTCTCGGCGTTTGCCGGAAATCCCTACCTGATTGATGTCGCGGCCCTGGTGCGCGCTGGACTCTTGACCGCCGCGGATATTCGCCCGCTCCAGGCGCTGAACGCGGACCGCGTCGACTTCGGAGAACTCTACAAGCGCAAATGGCCGGTGCTTTTTCAGGCGCACGCCCAGTTCGTCCGTGGGCGCCAGCGCAAACTGCCCTACGGCGATTTCCAGGCGTTCCAACGCCGGCAGTCCTCCTGGCTGCCCGACTACTCGCTGTTTTCCGCGCTCAAGGAGCATTTCCAGGGCCGCCCGTGGTGGGAATGGCCGGCCGACGCCCGCACGCCCGCCGCCGCGAGAAAATCGCCCCTGCCTGGCCAGCTCGCAACGCGCATCGAGGCGCACGAGTTCATCCAATATCTTTTCTTCGGCCAATGGACGCAGTTGCGCGCCCGTGCCACCAAACTCGGCATCGCGATCATTGGCGATACCCCGATTTTCGCCGCCCTCGACAGCGCCGATGTCTGGGCCAATCCGCAGTACTTCCAGCTCGACTCCAAGACTTCGCGGCCCGTCGCCGTGGCCGGCGTCCCCCCTGATTATTTCTCGGCCGACGGCCAGCTCTGGGGCAACCCGCTCTACGATTGGCCGGTTCACGCCGCGGACGGTTACGCTTGGTGGATCGCCCGGCTGCGCGCCAATTTCGCCTTGTTCGATGTCGTGCGCATCGACCACTTCCGCGGCTTCGAGTCGTACTGGTCGATTCCGGCCGGCTCGACCACGGCGCGTCCCGGCAATTGGGTGCCCGGCCCGGGACTGGATTTTTTCCGCGCGGTTCGAGCGGCGCTGCCCGACGCCAAGCTGATTGCCGAGGATCTGGGCACCCTCACCGCGGATGTGGTGGCCTTGCGCGAAGCGACTGGCCTGCCGGGCATGGCCGTGTTGCAATTCGCGTTCGGCGGCGACGCGAAGAATTTCTATCTCCCCCACAATCATCGCGCCAACTGCGCCGTGTACCCGGGCACGCACGACAACGACACGACGCTGGGTTGGTACGTGACTGCCGGCGAAAAGACGCGCGACCACGTGCGTCGTTACCTCCGCGTCAGCGGCCAGGATATCCATGGCGATTTCCTTCGCGCCGCCTACGCCTCGGTCTGCAACCTCGCCATCATCCCCTTGCAGGATCTTCTCGGTCTCGG